>Ga0206838_10036_pt1 | contig 44031 bp, 44 predicted proteins | sample Alteio_BWOrgCont_26_FD_152879 | JGI IMG/M metagenome (GOLD analysis project Ga0206838, IMG submission 152879) | Enriched cells from forest soil in Barre Woods Harvard Forest LTER site, Petersham, Massachusetts, United States -... | ecosystem: Environmental > Terrestrial > Soil > Temperate forest >...
CATGCCCTGCTTCAAATCCAAAAGAGTGCCCATCGAACCGGCGGACTGGTGAATAAGCTTCTGGCGCTGGCCAAAACCGATCCGCTGTTGACCGAGCAGTCCATCTGGCAGACGCTTGATTTGTCCGCGCTGGTGCGAGAAGTCACCAAGAGCTTTATTACCCAGGCCCTGGAAAAACAAATTGATCTGGGTTTTGAGTCTCCCGCTGAAACGGTGTTTATTAAAGGCGACTCCACCCAGCTCTATGAACTGGTCAGCAACCTCGTTGACAATGCGATTCGCTACACCCCTCCCTTGGGTAAAGTCACCGTGTCGGTCGGACTGGAAAATCAAAAACCCTGCCTTTGGGTTGAAGACAGTGGCCCTGGCATTCCGCTTGCCGATCGCAAACGCATCTTTGAACGTTTTTACCGCATATTGGGACAAAATACGGAAGGCACCGGTTTGGGCCTTGCCATTGTCAAAGAAATCGCCACCAGCCATAAAGCCAATATCCAGGTCACGTCCGGATCCAAGGGACAAGGCAGTTTATTTCAGGTGATTTTTCAACCTCAATCTCAAGGGAGAGAAGAGGGTTTAAAACCCTCCTCCCACACCCAGAGAGTTAGTTAGGAACCTGGTACCAAACATCACCGACACTGTTTTGATTTCCGTTGACGGTGGTTCCGTTTTGGACCAGCGTATTGCCGTTGCCGTCAAAATTGTTCTGGGTTTGTGTCGGTCCGTTCGACAAGTTCATACTCTTAATGCCGGCTTGCGCAAAAGATTCGCTTGGGCCATTCAGACTGCCTGCATTCACACTGAGTCCAAATTTCTCATGAAGCACTTGCAGGTCATGACTGTTCAGATTGGTAGGGCTGCTGATTAAATGTTCCGAATAAGCTTTTTGGGCAATCAGGTTAAAGGCATCCTGGGCGCTGGTCGGTTTTTGGGAAATTCCCAGTGAACTCAGATCCGTTTTATCACCCAGAATTTGGTTTTTACCGTTAATATTAATTGTTGCCACAGACTCATTGGCAGTAATGTTATTTACGGTTTCATTTTTTCCGTCAATATCAGCAACCACTTTTTGTTGATTGCTCGTCTGAATCCCTCCACCGGAGGTGTTAAACACCAGCGGATCACTGGCGTGGCCTTGTTGCACATTTTGTGTAACCGCCTGCTGCTCTGCTGCAAGAGGAGCGGCTGCTGCGGGTGTCGCTTGCGCTGCAAGTGCCGAAGGCGCTGCAGCAAATATTTGTTGAGCAGAGGGCGCATTGGCACAAACCTGTCCGGTTGTATTACAGCCGGCTGCGGCATCCACTTCCGCTACGGCACATGACGTATCACCGCTCACCTTGGTTTGCGCACATCCATTAACCCATCCGGTATCAGAGTTTTGATAATCAATACCCTGTTGTGGATTGGCAAATGCGCAGGTATCGGCAACAAACGTATGATCCGTGTTAAAGTCCGAACCGACATTTCCGCCTGCAAGCGCGTCAGCGGCAGTCTGTACCTGTTGTTGGCAAGCAGCCTGCACTTGGGCTTGCGTTTCCGTACCTTTTCTCAAAGCAAGGGCCTGCTGTTTTAAGAAGCTGGCAGATAACTGAAATTGTCCGTTTGCCCCGTAACTACTGACTTGTGGGGCTTGAGCTGCAGCTGCTTGCTGTGCATTTTGTGTTTGTGCCGTACCGGTCTGGCCTTGCTGACCATTTTGACCCTTTGCACCGGTCGCGCCCGTAGAGCCATTTCCGTTTGCCGCATTATTACCCCCCGTCGTGGTTGTTCCGTTTTGGGTCGTATTGGTTCCCTGACCATTCAAAGTTTGATTAATCAGCTGTTGCAGTGTGCCATTTTGCTCTGCGGCATTGACCTCACTTGCACCTTTCGGATTTAAAAACAGACTGAGTAGATTCGTGACGGCAGAAAATAAATTTTGATTACTATTAATATTATTGCCATCAATACCATTTAAAAAGCCGAACATACTTTCAATCGGCTGAGAACTTAGCGCAAGGCTTCCTTTCGGATCACCGGCAACAAAACTATTCAGTTCGGACTGATTAAAACTATCCGTGCCTGTTCCATTGGTATTACCCCCAAAATTAAACGAATTGTTATTGGCATTACCATTACGCTTACCATTGCTCACGGCTTGATTCCCAGTATTTTGAGTGGTCGCCGTATTATTAGCAGTTCCTGTATTCTGGGTGGTCGTGTTGTTGTTGGCAGTCCCCGTATTTTGAGGTGCCGTATTATTATTGTTGTTATTATTGGCATTTACAGCATTCTGCTGTGGGTTAACGGGAGCATTAGTCGTCACCATCACAAACCTCCTTCACCTGAACGTAAAAAAGAGCTCAGGTTAAACACTACATGAATGAACACACTACATTTTTAAAAACACACGTATATATATAAACAACTCATCTCCAATTTTTTTAATAGTTTATTAATTAATATTAACAAATAATTAAGTTAAAGGCTCATGTTACAGCAGGCTAAGCTGTTTGCCTTCCCCGGGGCACCTAAATGACTTAATAGACAGGCTTACGTCCGATTTATCCAGGCCATGTCTTTTTTTACTGAGGGTAAATAACTGAGAAATAACCTCGGCATATTCGCCTTCTCCTCTCATGCGCCGCCCAAATTCAGGGTTATTCAACTTGCCGTCACGCATATCGCGAAGGTGATTCAACACCTTGTTTTTTCTATCGGGATAATGCGTCTGAAGCCATGTTTGAAACAGGTCTTTTACCCCATAAGGCAATCGTAACACCGTATAATGGGCAAATTTGGCCCCGGCGGCCGCCGCATTTTTAAGAACAGCGTCGATCTCATGATCGGTCAACCCGGGAATGATGGGCCCCATCATCACCCCTACCGGAACCCCTGCCGCACTCAGCTTTTGGATAGCCTCCAGGCGCAACTGGGGCGTCGAGGCACGGGGCTCCATCACATGGCGCAACGATTCATCCAGCGTGGTGAGAGAAATAATCACCCGCACCCCTTTAAACCGGGCTAATTCCTGAAGCACGTCCATATCGCGCGTAATCAGGTGATTTTTCGTGATAATGCCCACCGGGTTTCTAAACTCGGCCAACACTTCCAGACACTGCCGGGTCAGTTTCAGCTTGCGCTCAATCGGCTGGTAGCAGTCTGTCACGCCACTCATCAACACCACCTGAGGTTTCCAGGACTTTGACGACAGCTTTTTACGTAACAGAGCCGGCGCTTCCATTTTGACCAAAATCTTGGATTCAAAGTCGAGCCCGCACGACATGCCCAGATACTCATGCGTGGGTCGGGCAAAACAATAGATACAGCCATGTTCACATCCCCGATACGGATTCACCGAGGCGTCAAACCCCACGTCGGGGCTGTCATTGGTGGCCACAATCTCTTGGGTATTGTCCTTCAGGAAAACTGTCGGCACCCCATCGGGCAATGCCCACTCCGGATCCGACACCACCTCAATTTTTTCAAACCGACCCGTCGGGTTTTCAAGCGCCCCACGCCCTGTCATTTTAATCATGACATCAGTATATCGAAAATTTATTCGAGTTTCAAGAGGTTTTGGAAGGGAATGTGACTAAATCAGGTAAAATCTTTTGCAGGGCAACATGGCGATTTGGTGGTGGAGACATCGTCTCAATCCCCTTTGTTGTATGAAGACCCATCCCATAAAACTGCTTCCTCAATTGTTTCCCGTCATTTCCGGCGAGGATGGGTTCATTATCAAAATACCAATTCTCAACCATTTCAATATGGTTGTCGCTAAGTTGTACCTTTACTTTTAATTTAATACCGCCCCAATCTTTGTCATTTTTATCCATCACAGCGGGTCCACCAATAATTTCAGCGGAAATAGGGATATAGCGTTCATGATTAATTTTAAATGTCTTAGGAACAAACCTCAGTAACCGAGTACCCGAGACCTCCGCCCCGTCCTGGCGAATCCTGACTTCCAGCTTTTGCAACTCAGCGCTGTCGATATTCCACCTGTTACCCGGATCTAGTTCCCGGAAAGCTCTTCTGGAAGTACCCATATCGCCATCCAATTCTTGCGGATCCCGAATTAAACTAAAAGGCTTTTTTTTCTTTGCGAGTGGATCACAACTGACAACAAGTAGAGGGCTGATCGCCACAGTTTGAAGTAATTCCCGCCGATTCAGATTGATTCCGGAAAAGGACAAAGAAACACCAGAAACTGACAAGGTCATGGGTCATCTCCTTCAATTTGGCCAACCGATAATTTCAGAATTATATATCAGAGCTTATATATTTACAAAACCCCTATTTCTTTGCCGGCAAAGGCAAAGGATCAAGCTCGCATGTCAATAAAGTAGGCAAAAGTTTGTCCATCACTGCCTTATGAGATGGCATGGGAGAAACGCAAACTCCTAGCCTGGGAAGTCCCACACCATAAAACTGTCGGGTTTGGAATGTATTGTCACAAAAATATTGTTGTTCTTCCTGCGGTGTTTGAACCGTTAATTTAATCCCGCCAGCCCCTTTTGCAAATTTATCCATTACCGTTTTTCCGCCAATAATTCGAGCAGAGACAGATTGATTTTGAAAGGGCTTAAGCCGCAACACCCAATAAGAGGATTGACCGTCAACACCTTGGACCCACTGCCCGTATTGGCGAATTCGGGTTTCCAATTTTTTAAGGGCGGGGCTATCAATAGAAAAAACGCCGCCCGGAGATAATTGTGAAAAATAATTTTTTGAACGCGACATCTCCTCATCGGTTTTTTGGGGATCCAGCGGTAAACTCAAAGTCTTTGTTTTTTCATTCGATACAGAATTACAATTCACAAGAGCGACCATACTTGCCGCTAAAAAGTTCCGTCGAGTGCGTCCCTGTGCAGAAAATGAGGGCAAAGAAACACCGGAAACTGAAACTGTCATCCATTTACTCCTCAATGAGGCTAAGCCTATCCATTTTCAAGGACTAAAGTAGCTTTTGGCGGCCTCAAGTGCGGCCTCAAATCCGTTATAGGATCTGAGATCAGTTCTCGTATCACTGTAACTCACGTACGGATTGCCTTCTTCCACTAAAAAGCGACCGTTCATACGCTCAATCAAATCCTCAGGTCGTTGAGCTTGAGCGGTATCTTCCGGAGCAAATCTTAACTGAAGATGTCGATATAATTGATCCACAAATGTTTTTGCAATCATTGCCGGTGTGGGAAACGGTTCACCATAAGTAAAGCTGCTTAAAGGCTTTTTGCTTGTGGGATAACTAAAAATATCCGCATGGAGATAGGTTTGCTTGGTTTTCTCACCCTTAATACCGGTTAATTGGAACCGCCAATTTTCTTTTCCAATTAATGTTTTAAAATTAGGTTGTTGCTGTTTGAGTTCCTTTTCTAAGGCTCGAATAAAAGGCTCGCCGAAATTTTTCTCCAAAAAGTCTCTCCCTTTTGGAGAAATAGAAACAACCGGTTGAAAACCGACAGCAGGCGTCATAGCACACTCCTTCCATTACAAGATATGGGTCCACTCTACCAGGCGGCAGACCAAGCCGCCGATGGCAAAGGCGATGAGCCAGGAACCGGCCAGAAGTATAGAAGATTCTCGGAGGCCGCGTTCTTTCCAGAAGACGGTGAATGAGGCGATACAGGGAACAAATAGGGCGATGGTGATTAAGGCGGTCAGAATTTGGATATGGTTTAAATGAGGGGCCAGAAAATACAAGCCTGCGCCACCGAAATCTCGGCGAACCATGCCCATAATAAAAATGCGCGCCGTGGCTTGCGGCAAGTGCAGTAGATTCACCGTCACCGGGGCCAGCCAGCGTTCTGCAATGGTTAAAAATCCGGTGACTTGGGCCACACTGACCAACAGAGAGCCCAGCATAAACAAGGGAGCCGCTTCTTTTAAAAACACCACGGTTCTCACCCATGTTTTACGGGCGATATTTTTCACGCCCGGCATCCGCATCGGGGGCAAATCCATAATCAGGCTGGTGGATTTTCCCGGCAACAGCTTGTTTAAGATCGAGCCTAACACCAATAAGATACCCACCAGAATGGCCAGAAAAACCGCCCAGGCTTTTAATCCGCCCGCCAGGGCCATCAGCGCTACGATAACGGCAATCTGGGCAGAACATGGAATAGTAATGGCCAGAATGGTCGAGGCAATCGTGCGTTCGCGCTGAGACGCCAAGACCCGTGTGGAGACGGTTGCCATGGTGACACAGCCAAACCCGAGAATAATCGGAATCACAGCCCGCCCGTTCAAGCCAATCTTGGTTAAAAGCCCGTCACACAGCACTGCAATTCTAGGCAAATAGCCACAATCCTCCAAAACAGAGATGTAAACATAGAATCCCAGAATCAGCGGAAACAGCACCCCAAAGATGTATTGTAAACTCATGGTTAATACACCGAATTCCCCCGCCAAAATAATATAAAAAGCAGAGCCTTTCGGAAGCACCGTCCCCACCAAGGTTTGAACCAAGGGGACCACATGGGCGACCATAATTTTCTTTTCGGTAATGTCGACCAAATCCGCCGCCACCCAAATGCCAATCACCTGGTACAAAAGCAGCATCACGCCAAGCCCACTGATGACGCCCACCACGGGATTCAAAAATAACTTGCCGAACAGTTTGGACCAGGAAAACTTCGTGCCTGCCTGTCCCTTGGACATCACATTGGAGACCACGGCATTGACATGATGACGCCGCAAGCCATATATCTGGAGGCGCTTGCCGAGATCAGACTCCAGTTCTATCAGGGCATCTTTGGGCGGACAATCGGGAATTGTATTTCCAATCGTCGCTTGAGACAGCGCAGGCAGAACCTGGGCAATCCCCTCGCCGGTAATGGCAACCGTCGGGATGACCGGTACGCCCAAAAGCTTTTCCAGCTTGGCTACATCAATCTCGATGCCATTGACCTGGGCTTCATCCATCTGGTTTAAGACCACGATTAAGGGCTTTTGGTAATCGATAATCTGCTGGGTGAGAAACAAATCCCGCTCCAGGCTTAAGGCGCTGACGACATTGATGATTTTATCGCCCGATAAAATGGCCTGCTCGGCTACAAATTCCTCTTCGGAATAATTGGAAATCCCATAAACCCCCGGCGTATCTTTTAAAAGCCGTTTATCCGGCAACATACCCCTGGGAATATCCACCGTGGTGCCGGGAAAATTGGACACGTTGGTATACAGCCCGGTCATGGCATTAAATACCACCGATTTACCCACATTGGGATTACCGGCCAACACAATAATTTCTGAGACATCCACAGGAACCTGGGATAAATGAGGCTGAATAGAAACCGGTACTGCGTTCATTAAAGCTCTACCTCGATTTGCTGACACAATTCCCGGCCAATGGCCAGTTCCATCCCGCCTTTTTGAATGACCGTTGGCCCGGCAGGCACCCGTGAGATGCAGGTCACTTTTTCCCCCTGAGAAATCCCCATACGAAGCGCTTGAGTCGCCACCCCGACATCCACAATGGACTTCACGGTGACGGTTCTTCCGGTTTGCACATCATTTAAGGTTGGCATGCTCAAAGCTTATCGCAATTGAGAATCATTTTCAATAGGAAAGCTTGCTTTGAAAAACCGGCCCTGACAGAATACAACCATGTCTATGTTACCTGCCAAAACACCTGAAGAATCTGCGATTACCCTGGCCCAGGTTGTCTTTCCCCATGATACCAATGAACTGGGACTGGCGACGGCCGGGATGATCTTAAAAACCATCGATATTGCCGCCAGTCTGACGGCCGGCAAACACACCCGGCATAAAGTCGTTACGGCTTCGTTAGATCGCATGGATTTTTTGCATCCGGCCAAATTATGGGAATTGGTGAGTACCCACTGCCGCCCGACCAAAACATGGCATTCCTCTTTGGAAGTAGCGGTGACCGTGGAAGCCGAAAATGTCTCCCAAGGGGAAAAACGCCTGATTGCATCGGGCTATCTGGTTTTTGTCGCCCTGGATGATGGGACTTTAAAACCCACGGAAATCTATCCATTACGTGACAGCCCCCTGGCGGAAGCCGCCGAAATCCGCAAACAAAGCCGCCTGGCTGAATTAAACGAGAATCTGCCCATTGAAGAGACCGATAATCCTGAAACCGTCAAGCGCACGATGACCCCGGATGACGCCAATATTCACCAAAAAGTATTTGGGGGCGCCATTTTAGAAATGATTCACCAGGCTGCCGAGAAAGCGGCCGAGCGCCAGGCCAATGGCCCTGTCATTGCGGTTCGGCAAGATCGGATGAGTTTCGAAAAATCCGCCTATATCGGAGAAGAAGTCAGAGCCGAGGCGATTCTGACGCGCACCTGGCATAGCGCCATGGAACTTCAGGTGGAAGTGACCGCCAAAGATCACAAAACCGGCGAAGAGCGCCGCGTGGCCTTCAGCTATTTAGTCTTTATCGCCCAGGATGCCACCGGGCACCCCAAACCGGTGTTACCTTTTACGCCAACGACCGCCTTACAACAAAAACGCTGGGAAGAAGCCGCCATGCGCCAAGCCACAAGGCTTTCGGAAAGACCTAAAATCGATGGTTAACACGGTTTCAATTATCGGTCTGGGCTTGATCGGCGGATCACTGGCCAAACTCATTCGCCGCCAACTTCCCGAAACACATATTCTCGCTTTGGATCAAAACCATATTCTAGAAAATGCCCTGGCTGAAAAGGTTATCGACGGCCCACTTCAAAATTTGGAAGACGGCAAACTTTTTTCTTCCGATCTCATTATATTGGGCACGCATCTGGATACCAGTGAAACCCTTTTAAAAACCCTTGCGGAAAGCAACAAAAACATTGCCGTCATGGATCTGGGCAGTGTCAAAACCCCCATTTGCCAACTCGCGGATTTATTACCCCACTCACTCACCTTCATCGGCGGTCATCCCATGGCCGGGCGTGAAGTGAGCGGGTTTGAAAACAGCCACTGGAACATCTTTTTATCCAAGCGATTTTTATTGACCCCATGCAAAAAAACATCGCCAGAATTTCAACAGACTATTTCTCTCTGGCTACAAGAATTGGGCATGGTGCCAATGATAGTCGATTATCAACATCACGATCAGTTGATGGCTTTTGTCAGTCATTTCCCTCAGTTTTATGCAATTGCGCTCGCCAATTTGCTGGCCAAAAATAATCCGGATGAGTTGCTTCAATTTTCAGGCGGCGGCATAGACGACCAGATGCGCCTGATGGCCAGCCCCTATGACATGTGGCAACTTGTCTTCTCAAAAAACAAAAATAATTTGGAAACCGTATTGGATCAGTTCATCGAGATTCTCTCCAAGATGAAACAGCAACTGTCCAAAGACCACTTAAAACCCTCGTTTGATCAAAGCCACAAAATCTACGCCCACTATCAGCAGGCTCGTTTGAAGAAAAAATAAATATTACTTTCTAAAAGCAACTATCTTAAATGTAGTAATGCCACTTTGTGTATGCTTTAATTTTTGACAGATCTCAATTAAGGGTGGATAAATCGTGCTGACCCCAGAGCTGTCTCTTACAGCAAAATATAATCGACCCCGTTTTGGTGCTGTGGGGAGAATGCCTTGGGATGTTTGGGTCGCGCAAAACCAAGTCTTAAACCGGGAAATCATTGATATTTTTGGCTATGAAATTCCGGCAGTCGCCTTGGCCAGAAATAAATTTGAACGCTTAGAAAGATTTCTAGATGGGGCTTTATGGGTTTTGATTGGTATTTGCGCTCCCATTCTTTTAGATAAGGGACTCAATACGCGTTGGACCAAAGGACTAATCAAGGATTTTAATCCGGCATTTCTGCCCAAACCCCAGTTCCAGAAATTATTTAAAAACCCAAAAGACGCCATTTACCGCCCTGTGGGGATTCCTTTTGAGCTGCTGGACAAGGCCAATCGCTTTAATCCTGGCAGTAAAGCATTAAACACGATTTCAGCCTACGGCCTGAAATCTTTGCCTGAAAAATTGGCCGACAAACTCTTAAACTATAAATTGCTTATACTTTGGGTTGATTTGTTGGTGATGGCCTCCAAAGGACAAATTTATTATTGGGGCAAAAATTGGATTACCGAAAAATGGTCTGGGAAAAAGGGATTTGTGGGTGAATTTACATACGCAACAGACGACTACTTAAAACGTAAAAGTGCAAAGCACGAACAAACCAAGAAAACAAAACAATACCTATCTTTAATTATGAGCTATGGTTCTGCCTCATTGTTACCTGCCCTACTCTGGGGACTTCTTAAAAGTAAAACGCCCGCAGGGCGTAAAAATTTGATAGGGACGATTAAGAGAGTGATACCTGCTTTAAACTATTTCCATGTGGTTTATATGAGCCGATGGGTTATGCTGTGGCATAATTTCTTTAACTGGAATTTGCTGGGTTTAATCGCTGCCCGGGATAGCCATGAGTTGCGTGAAACAGCCACCAAAATGTTTACGGCAGATTTCTTTGGCTTTGTTGCAGATGATGTGTTTAAAGCATTCTTAGGCAAATTCTTACAACATCGATACAAGGATAAGTTAAAAGGAATTCCGTTGGTTAAAAAAGGGGTGTTGGGTATACCTAGGGGCATATCTCTTCACGAGTTTGAAGACATGGCCAAGAGATTGACACACCAGAAACAAAAAGATATTTTACCCTTGGCTCAAAAACTTATCCGCATTAACTTTTGGAGTAGCTTGGCCTTTGCCTCATTAGGAATGGGCGTAACGGTCAACCTTCTCAATAACTGGTATACCAAACAGAAGGTCTTGCGAGAACAAGCGGAAGAGCATTTAAAGCAAATACCGAAACTGGCCTCCCCATGAGAATCTATTCAAGCATTACACCACTTTATCCAATCTCTCTGAGAAAATCAGCCTTTGCTTCAGAAAATAAAGGCGTGGAACAAACTAGAGCCTATTGGAGAGAGATAGATTGGGAAAAACCCGATGACAAAAAAATTCCGTCCGGAATGCTTCTGCAATCTGATTTTTACGAATACACCCCTCACATGGACTCCGCTATTTTAGATATGGGATGTGGCCATGGGAAAACATTACGTCAATTAGAACACAATGGTTATCGCAAGTTATACGGGGTTGATGTGAATGCTTCTGCAATACAATTGGCTAAACAATTAGCCAACGAGAGTTTGGTTGTTCCTCAATTTATTCAGGCCAAAGCTGAAGAGCTCCCTTTTTCAGATGGATCAATGGATTGCGTCATTAATCAAGCTTTTTGGACCACCTTGGTCACTGATATAGATAGGAAGTCCGTGATAAAAGAGATAAACAGAGTTTTAAAACCGGGAGGCATACTCTATATGGAAGAATATGGACAAACTCCTAGGGTCGATGAAAATTATCAAAGATATCAAGAAGGTCTTAAAAAAGGTTATGCTATGGGCACATGGGAGGTGAAAGATACTCAGGGTAAAGTCCTATACTTGGCGCATCATTATACAAAAAACGAACTTTTTGATTTATTATCTCAGCATGGATTTGAGGTTGTTTCTTATCGAAATCTGTTATGTAAAACCCGTTCAGGTAAAGACAATGACGGCCATTTAATTATCGCAAAGAAGCTTTAATGATTATTTGATCAAAGCCACGATATTTACTCGCTTAGAAAGCATATTTACTGTAGTATATGAAGCGCTGAAATAAAGGTGTGTGTGCCCATGATTACAATAAGCCTATCTGGTATTGGTAATCCTATAACCTGTACTTTTGGAACTGCAAGAAAACTTTCTACTAAAGGAGCAAAAGTTGTCAATCAGGGTTTCAGTATTTTTGAGCAAGCTTTAAAAGACAATCCTCAAAATGCAGATCCTGCAAAACCAAAAGTCATGTGGAGTGCCGATCATCCTACTACCAACGCCACTGGAAATGCGCTCTACCTGGTCCAAGGAGAAAAAATTATCGCTATGATTATTTATACTTATGGCACGATGGATAAGGACTGGAATACAGTTGGCTATTTTGAGCAGGATAGGTTGGGTCCGAATCTCCCAGAAACAGCGCGAGTCCAGGGCCGGACTAGGGAAGGCGCTAAAGCTGTTCAAAGGTACCAATCGTTAAGGGACCAAGTTCGACAAATCCGTGAGTCACGCTCTTCGGATACTCTTAAAGACATCTTTGCAGGTACGGCGTCCGGTTAAAAATAACTACTGTAAATTCAAATCAAACATATAAAACCGGCCGGGGGCTAGTTTGACTTCGAGTTCGCCGGGGTAGAGTTTGAACATGCTGCGTTGGCCGTAGGTGGGGGCCAGATTGACGAGTTTTTGCTGGGCCTTTAAACCGGGGATTTCAATGGTGGCGTCGTGAATGGCGTTGACGTCTTTGTTAGCCAAAATCAGAACTGTCTTGTTTTGAAACTTTCTAATATAGGCGATGACATTGGGATCTTTTTGATCCTGCTCCACAGGCAAAGGCACATAATGGCCCATGGTTAAAACGGGACCGTATTGCGCACTCTGGCGAATCGCCAGCATGCGTTTCAAGAATTGACCAATTTCCGGATGAATACCCTGCGGTTTTGGACGCCAGTTAAACACATCAAACGGTTGTGTGTAACCCGTGGTGAACCCGTCCAAAATATAGGGCGTGGTGTTGGGTGTCACACACATCATAGCGGCAACCAGTTTGCAATATAAAACGCCGCCATGCTCCATGGCGCTTGGATCATCATGCGTTTCATAACTGGCAATAATCGACTTTTCAGGTCCCACGCGTTTGAGCATGGCCTCGTTTTGACGCAAATATTGTTCAAACTGGTTGGCATTGATATCGGAGAAAATATGAAACTGGCCGTATATCGCATCAAATCCAACTTTTGATAAATCTTCGGGAATATCTCTGGCCATGTTTTTCATAGGAGATGCATCTTCTGACGTATAGCTTTCGGCCAACCATGCTTTATCCGGGTATTGGCCGATAAAATGTTGCCAGAATGCACGCGTCCGGGCACGGGCCACATCCACGCGAAACCCGTCCACATTGAGTTGGTTCACGGCCATATCAAAAAATTTCTGATAAAACTGCCGAAGTTCCGGAGAATCATTCACAAACATCCGAATATCGCGCCACTCGCCCGGACTCAGCAGGTGCCCCTGGGCATCCTGGGACATGAGATCCGGTCGCTTCATCGTCAAATCAATCGAGGCACAACTGGGAACATCCAACATCACATGAATCCCCAGCTGGTGACAGGCATCCACAAACATCCGGGCTTGCTGGACCACCGACAAGTTCACGCCGGGCTCAGCCAGCTCTTCGCTCACGCGATCATACGCAGCTGGCGCATAAGCACTTCCTGGAGAATCCGGCTCTCCCGGCTTTCCAATCACCCCGGAAGGGGTAATCGGCAAAATATGCAGATTATTGACGCCGAGTGCCTTCAGCTGGGGAAGCAGCTTAATCGCTTTTAAAAACGTCCCGTTTTCGCCCAATTGCGGTTCAATCTTGCCGTTATGATTTTTATCTTCCGCGGCAAAGGTCCGAATCAACAACGCATAGGTCACCGCTTGGCGTTTGTGAAACATCTCTTTCAGGTTATTAACCCATGGCGCACTAACGGGCTGCACAGAAGCGACGGGAGCAACAGAGGCCGGATACGTATAGGCATAATTTGAAACATAGGGGGCATAATAGACTCTCATCTCAGGCTCCCTTCTTTTCAAAATCTTTGCCGACAAAAAAGGTGACATAGACCAGCGTAGCGGCAATCATCACTTTTCCGATCATTCCCGGATACAACCGCATCCATCGTTTGCGTAAGCCGTAAGAGCGAATAGCCTGGCTGAGGCTCTCCATGGGAGAGGCGCCCATCGTTTTAAACGCCTGTTCAAAGCGTCGCTTAACATAGGATTCCAAAACCAGCGTCGCCTGTTTGGGACCACCGGCAAGCTGAACTGCTTTTTCACAAGACTCATATCCCATTTGATCCACCACGCTGGAAAGCCGGGCATGCTGCATTTGATGAAGCAAAACTTTTTGAGCAACGTCGGGTTCCACGCCCGCAATCGGTAAGGCAAGCAGGCTTTTAAAATGCTGTAGTGTCGCCTCGGCCGCTCGTTTTTCAAATAGCAGGCGGTATTCCAACTCTGCCTTGGTCACCACAGGAAGATGGGGATTTTGAAAAACTTTTTGCAAAGGTTGAAAAACATGAGCCAGTTTTTGCTCTTGGCGCTTCAATAAATCCTCAAATCCCACGCGAAACAGCACGCCGTGCCTTGACTTGGGCTGGCGAAGTTGTTGACTGAGATGGGCAGCAATTTTTTCACACAACTTCGAAGGCGAAGCGGACAGGATTTCTTTTTCACCCAGGGTATCCAACTGAAGCGTCTTAACCAGATCAGGAGGCAGCTGTTGCCACCAACGCGACAACACCGAAATTTGGGTATGGGTGCCGATAGAAGCATTAATCCGTTGCTCCAGGGCTTTTTTCCATCGATCCGGATGAGCCGCCGGATGCCGACTCAAGGCTTGAAGCGCCGTGTCGGCCTGCTTAATCCGCAACCGGGCAATCCAGTTTTTAAAAGGCTCTTCCAGGCGATCACAGATTAAAGCCGCTAAAAGCGGGGTTGCCGGACCGGCCATCAGCATCCACCAGGTTCTGGCCTGCACGGCAATTTGTTGCAGCTTGTTATGAAAAATCAGCGGACGATCGGCGTTATCCGGATCAATACCCCATTGCTTAGCCAATTGGATCCGCTTTTGTTGCGGAATGAGTTGCAAGGGCAAATAGTTGGGATCCAGAAAGAGGGGATGAATTTCCCCGTTTGAATTGACATAACGGGTATTCAAGTTAATCCCGGTTTTAAGATAGACCAACCCGTTAATCAAAAATGGAGGAATCAGCATCGCCGTCATCCAACTGAGCGCCCCCAGCCATAAGGGTAGAGAACCACCCATTTGGGCCACACCCAGACTCCCCAATGTGGCAATGGCAAGGGTTCCCATTTTTTTCATCGTATCATCCAGCCGGGCCAGTTGGCCATCCTGAACATTTCCGTAGACCAGGGCAGACCAGGCAGTAGACGGTGCTTCCAACGGCTTTGAAACAGCATCCTTGATCTCCTCGGGGAAGGAAAGCTTTTGAGCGTTAGGCAAGGCTACCAGAGAGGCAAATCGGACTTGCTGCATCAGCCGGCCCCTCCCACATACGGCTTATAAACGGGTTCATACTGTTTTTTCGTTTTACCCAAACTGGACAGCGTGTATAGCACCGTTAAAACAAGAGTGGCCATGGTCCCCAAGGCAACCAAACTGTGGCTCAAACTACTTTTTGCCACGTTATACCGGTCATAAAATAATGAAGACGTTAAATCCGCAATGGGGCGGCAAGACTGATAGAGCTTTTGGAAAAATCCCAACCGGGGGCTCCGCCACACACCGGAAATGGCCTGACCAATGGCAGGGACCTTAAGCCAGGCAGCGCTTCTGGCAATAAATCCCGCACCGAGAGCACTCAATAGATTACCGACAATTAATTTCAAGGCCCGGCTGGAGGCAATAATATGGCGAATATTGTCTTTGACTGCTCCTTGTGGGTCGTCAATGTTGGTGGGAATTCCCATTTTTCGACTCATCTCGGCATAGTGAGAGGGCTTTAACAGATCAAACCGGGCAAAGTCATGGCTTGCAAAGACCTGATCGACATTGCCGTCCTTGGTCCGATACAGCATGGTTAAATCGACCCCGTAACGCCCCCTGTATAGACTGTTAACCAAGACATTTGTAAATGAAATACCCAATAAATACGAAAGCACCGCAGCACCCTGACGAATTCCCTCTCGATAATCCCTTCCCACAAACGGGCTCAATGCCAGAAATACCCCTCCTAAATAATACGGCACCTTGGCCACCAGCATGGTATCGGAAAAGGTAAAATCCGACGCGCCCTTGAGACCTTTCACCAGCATTGTGGGAAGGGTGACAAACAGCTGCCTTAGGCGATATAGCCCTTTATCCAGCGCGGAATAGTTGAGCAAATGATCCTGCAATACCGGCGTCTGAAAATTGTCTTGAGAAAAAGCCGTAGGCATGCGCCTGGGGACTATCACACCCCCCGAGGGCATTCCTATATTACCCAAGTAAATATTCACCCGTCCTTAAGTCCTAATGGTTCCGTAACAGATAAACACATGTGAAGCCAGAAAATTGCTAGCCTCTGAAAAAATGTAACAAATCTCTCTTTAAAAAGCATTTTTTTTATTCGCATTGTTTTTATATAACTAAAGGAAGCGTTTAAGGCTTTTTACATGAATATCAAACGAATCGGTCGGCTAATCGGAATCACGCTGGGATCTATCTGTTCCCCCTCCTGGATGCTCTTGAGTTGGATCATGCGAGATTATTTTAATATGGGGGTTATTTCCCAAGGACCTCAAGCCGTTATACCGGAACTTTTGCACTATCAGACGCTTGTTGCAGCAAACCCCGTACCCATCTTTACCCAGGTGATTCCTGCCATGATAGGGCTTCTGCTGTTAAGCAGCCTGTATATTTTAAGCTGTGGCTGGCTAGGGGGCAAACTACTGCTTTATGCTTCGTCTTCTTTGAGATCCTCATCATCCTCTTCCTCGAAACCGTCCAAGGTTTCGGTCTGAGCGTCTTTACCCAGAAATTCAGAGGTATCGTCAATGATGATGTCTTCTTCTAAAAGCAGATTGCCCATAGTTTCCTGAGAAATTTCAGGGGATCCGAACATGCTTTCAATTTCTTCCAAAATAGCCGAAGGCTTACGCGCCGTAAACCGGGCATTGGCCGCATGCTCATCCAACATATCGGAGCGCTCGTCTTTGAAGTGCGGGAAACCGGTCCCTGCAGGAATCAAACGTCCGATAATCACGTTTTCTTTCAATCCTCGCAGAATATCAAGCTTGCCTTCCACAGCGGCCTCCGTCAGAACCCGCGTGGTTTCCTGGAAACTCGCCGCAGAGATGAAGCTGTCCGTATTCAAGCTGGCCTTGGTAATCCCCAGAAGAACCGGGTGATAATCGGGCGCGGCAGATTCTTCCGTTTCTTCGGCGGCACGCTTGATTTCTTTCGAAACGATTTTTTGATCCAGCAGTTCACCCGGCAGTAAGCGGGTATCGCCGGACTCATCCACTTTTACTTTTTTGGTCATCTGGCGCACGATAATCTCAATGTGCTTGTCCGCAATTTCAACACCTTGAGAACGGTAAACGCGCTGGACTTCATCCACCAGGTATTTACGCACCGCTTCAACCCCCATAATATCCAAAATATCGTGTGGGTTAATGGCGCCATCCGTTAAAGGCTGGCCAAGCTGTACATCTTCCTTGTCTTCCACCAGGATATTCGCGCCAACCGGCACGTGAATTTCGGTGCGGCCATGATCTTCACTCACCAGAAAGAGCTTGGGAACGTCTTCTTCCCATTCGATTTCGGCCTTGGCGGGATAAGAGGCAATAATAGCCGTTTCCTTGGATTTTCTGCCTTCCAGAAGTTCTTCAACCCGGGGAAGACCCTGAACAATGTCGCCCGATTTCTGGCGCTCAAACACCAGGGTTGCAACCAGGTCACCCCGTTGCACCAAACTGTGATCTTCAACCTGCAATTGGCTGCCTGCGCCAATCAGGTAGGGATGCCCGTTACGAAGCGTAATACCGTCTTTGGTTACTTTTTCCACCTGACCGGAATGAGCCGCAAAGACTTTGGCAGCAACCTCGTCATCCATACGGACGTAATCGCCTTCTTTGACCTTGGCCGCAGCCTTAAGCGCAATCGTATGGCGGTGTTCATCGGTCACCAGCAAAATACGGCGAACTTCTTTTTGACCCGAAGAGCTACCCAGACTCACCAAACCATCGGATTTAGCCAACACCTGGGTTTTCACAACCGGGGTCTTTTTATCAATGACATCGCCGTCTTTCACCAAAAGCTGGGTTTGAGTGACGCCTTGCATCTTACTGTTATCCGTCGTGGCTTCCCGACGAATCGTCAAGTTTTCCAAGACCGCAATTTTCAAGTTACCGGTGCTTGCGTCGTCTTCCATAATCCCTCGCAAGCGAGAAAGGTAGCCTTGCATTTGAAGAACGAGACTGGTGCGAAGAAGCGGTGCACCTTCCACGTGGCGGATTTTATCCCCGTCTTTAAACGCCAACTGGGTGACCGGGACAATATGGATGTTTTCTTCAGTAGAAGAAAACTTGATATTCACTTTATGGGGAGCCACAGGGAAAGCCTGAACCGGTCTGAGCAGCACTTCAGCATATTCGTAATTGGTCGTATCTTCCAAATCTTCAAAATCTTCATCATTACCCGGTTCATCCATTTGGAAGTTAATCGTGATCAGGGATTTTACCTTGGCAACAATTCCCGGGGCGACTTCCGTACCGGCATCCACCACGGTTCCATCATCCACCGTGATCGTTCCCACTTCATTCACCCTAAACATTTCACCAGGGCGAATGACCACTTCCTGAATAATGTCGTTGTCCTGAACAATCTCGATGATCCCGGAGATTCGGGTCACAATATCCTTCACAACTTCGGTACCGGCTTCAACAAATGTCCCGGACTCTACCATTTTTAGCGAAATATCTTTGCTAACCTGGTGAATTTCTTCCGGAATAAAATACACGGTGCCCGGCTTGGTTAAAATACGGTTGTCATCCACTTCGATATCTTCGTATCGGATTTCGCCGCTGGAAGGCACGGTGGACGTTTCATCAATCAACTCGGCAATAATGCTGTTGTTTTCAACCATGGTCCCCGCCGGGGATTTAATAATATAGGTTTCATCCTGTTTTTTAACCTTCCACAGCTGTTCTTTTTTCGTGGGTTCCAAAACCGCATTTTGCGGTTGGGTAGAAGCAATAATAATGGTGAGCTCTTTCCCGTCCACGATTTTTTGGATGGTTTCCTTTCCGGATTTTAACGCTTCGGTTTTTAAATCCTCGGGTACCCGAACTTCCCCGCCATGTTCGCTGATAATCAAAGTTTCAGCCAGAATATCTCCCGCTTTGACTTTATCCCCGGTTTCCACCTGGTGCTTGGAGCCGCCTGGCAGGTTGTAAACGTCGCCGCTTAAAATCCAGATAGTCCCCGCGCGGTTTCCGGTACGGGTGATGTTACCCTGGCGATCGCGTTTTTCATCGGCTTCAAATCCGTCAAAAATAATTTCACCCGGAATATCGGCCTTGATGTCTTTGGTGGCTTTCTCGGTCAAACGACGCGCCTCGCCACGGCCCGCACCCGGCTCAAACTCGACTAGAATATCGCCGGCTTTGACGTCCATTCCTTTTTCACCTCTCAATACGGTGGCGTTATAAGGAACGGTGTAGGTCTCAATTTTACCCTTGGCGTTTTTGACTTCCAGAATGCAATCACGGGTCGCCACTGAAACAACGTCCCCGTGGCGGGTTCTGTAGTCCCGTTGCGGAAGCGTACTGACAATGGTGCCGTCATGCATGGCTTTGAGTTGTTCAATATTGGTTGAACCGCTAAATACACCCCCAGTGTGAAACGTTCTCATGGTGAGCTGGGTACCGGGTTCTCCGATACTTTGAGCCGCCATAATCCCAATGGCTTCGCCAATATCAACCAATTTGTTACTGGTTAACGACCAGCCGTAACATTTGCGACACACACCATACTGGCTCTGGCAGGTTAGCCCAGAACGGACCATGACCTTGTTTAAACCAGACCCAACAATAATTTCCGCATTTTTAGGGGTAATGGTTTCCCCTGCGGGGACCATGACTTCACCGTCGTCGTTTGCCACGTTAACGGCAGCCGTACGACCAATCAGACGGTCTTCCAGAGAAACCATGACGTTTCCGCCTTCCATAATGGCTTCCATACCGATGCCTTTGGTGGTCCCGCAGTCTTCTTCTTCAATAATGACATCCTGGGCCACGTCCACCAGACGACGGGTCAGGTAACCGGAATCCGCGGTTTTTAACGCCGTATCTACCAGGCCTTTACGAGCCCCGTAACTGGAAATAATGTACTCGGTGACGCTTAAGCCTTCTTTAAAGTTGGTCTTAATTGGCAAGTCAATAATTTGGCCTTGTGCGTCGGCCATCAGGCCCCGCATCCCGACTAACTGACGAACCTGGCTGATGTTTCCCCGTGCACCGGAGAAGGCCATCATGTAGACCGGGTTCAAGCGGTCAAATTTATCGACGACTTCACTGGTCAGCTCTTCGGTAGCCTGCGCCCAGGTATCGATAACTTTGGAATAACGCTCCACTTCCGTGATATCGCCTTTGGAAAACCGGTGCGTCGCTTTTTCAATCTGCTCTTCCGCCCGGGCGAGAATCGCTTTTTTGCTGTCGGGAACCGTCAAATCGTTAATCGAAATCGTAATACCCGCCAACGTCGCGTATTTAAAGCCCAGATCTTTCAACGAGTTCGCCAGGGTTCCGGTTTTGGCACCGCCGTACTCGTCATAGACCCTGGAAAGCAACGACTGAAGCTGCTTTTTATTCATAATTTTGTTGAGGTATTCCATCCCTTTTTTATTTTTAGGGGATTTGGTTTTAGGAGAAAGCACAGTCATTACGTTGTATTACCTCATATTCAGCTTGTTATACAGATTTAGTGGGTTGCGCCGGATAAGGCCAGGCGCACGGTTTTATTAAAGATAATCCGACCCGGCGTGGTTTCCAGAATTTCGCCCTCTTCATCGCGAACGAGAATCTTGGCATGGAGATCCACCACCCCGACTTCGTGGGCAGCCAAGGTCTCTTCAAAACTAAAGAAGGTCATGCCGGCTCCCTTGGTGGCGTTGGGATTATCCAATGTCAGGTAATAGAGGCCCAACACCATGTCCTGGGTCGGCGTAATGGCCGGACGTCCGGTTGCAGGCAGCAACACGTTATTGGTCGCCATCATCAACATCCGCGCTTCGGTTTGCGCTTCAATGGACAAGGGTACGTGAACCGCCATCTGGTCACCGTCAAAGTCGGCGTTAAACGCGGTACAAACCAGCGGGTGAAGCTGAATGGCACGGCCTTCCACCAGAACCGGTTCAAAAGACTGAATCCCCAACCGGTGCAGCGTAGGTGCACGGTTTAAGAGGACCGGGTGCCCTTTGATGACTTCTTCCAGAACATCCCAGACCACGATTTCCTGGCGTTCGATTTTTTTCTTGGCTGACTTGATGTTCTGGCTTTCACCGCGCTCAATCAGTTTGTTGATGACAAAAGGTTTGAAGAGTTCAACGGCCATTTCTTTGGGAAGCCCGCATTGGTGCAATTTCAAGCGCGGACCTACCACAATGACGCTACGGCCTGAGTAGTCCACCCGTTTACCGAGCAGGTTCTGACGGAATCGGCCCTGCTTGCCTTCAATAATATTACTCAAAGACTTCAAGGGGCGATTATTCGGGCCCACAACCGTCCGGCCTCGGCGACCATTGTCGATTAAGGCATCGACCGCTTCCTGAAGCATGCGTTTTTCGTTTCTCACGATAATTTCGGGCGCACCCATTTCCAGCAAACGCTGCAAACGGTTGTTGCGGTTAATGACTCGACGATAGAGATCGTTCAAGTCACTGGTTGCAAACCGGCCGCCATCCAACTGCACCATCGGTCTTAGGTCCGGTGGGGTGACCGGCAAGGTGTCCAGAATCATCCACGTAGGCAATGTCCCACTGGTCATGTAAGATTCCACCAAGCGCAGGCGCTTCAATAACTTGGCCCGCTTTTGGCTTGCCGTACCGGAAGAGTCTACCTGGCCTCTTAAATCTTCGGCCAGTTGAGCCAATTTGATATCGGCCAACATGCGCTTGACGGCCTCGGCCCCAATCCCGACTTCCAGCTGGGCCGCCTCGTTTTCTTCAAAAATCCGGTCATATTCTTCCTCGGATAACAACTGGCCATATTTCAAGTCGGTATTTCCAGCATCCAAGACCACATAGGAGTTGAAGTAAATGACCTGCTCCAGGTCTTTGAGAGACATATCCAGCATCAAACCAATGTAGCTGGGAATGCCTTTTAAATACCAGATGTGCGTCACAGGCGCAGCAAGGGTAATATGCCCCATGCGGTGACGACGAACCTTGCTGTCGGTTACTTCTACGCCGCAGCGTTCACAGACAATCCCTTTATGACGCACGCGTTTATACTTACCGCAATAACATTCCCAGTCCTTGGAGGGTCCGAAAATCCGCTCACAGAAAAGGCCGTCTCTTTCGGGCTTTAAGGTTCGATAATTAATGGTTTCAGGCTTGGTCACCTCCCCGAAGGACCACTCCAGAATGCGATCGGGAGAGGCAATGCCGATTTTCAGATAATCAAATTGATCGATACTTGTACTGACCATGAGGGGGGTGGCTCCTTTAATCTGCTTTGGACGAGAAGAAATTCAGCAATTCACCATCTGCGGAGGGAAATTTACGGCGAACGGCAGTCCGCGTGGCACTGTCATCCGCCATCAGGTCAACTTCCACCGTACGGCCATCCCGCAGGCGCTTTTGAACCGTGATATCCAGACCGATACTTTGAAGTTCACGGACCAACACTTTGAACGATTCGGGCAAGCCCGGACGTTGCAGGTTTTCACCTTTAACAATAGCTTCGTAGGCGCGGCTTCGGCCCACCACGTCATCCGACTTGATGGTTAACATCTCTTGCAGGGTATAGGATGCGCCGTAGGCTTCCAGTGCCCAGACTTCCATCTCCCCGAAGCGCTGACCCCCGAATTGGGCCTTGCCTCCCAGCGGCTGCTGGGTGACCAAGCTGTAAGGACCGGTGGAACGGGCGTGGATCTTATCGTCCACCAAGTGAACCAGCTTCATCATGTAGATTTTGCCGACCGAAATAGGGTTATGGAAAGGCTCGCCACTTCGCCCGTCATACAGAGTAACTTTGCCATTTTCGTAAATCCAGTCGGTACCGGCATCATCAATGGCTTTTTTGACTTCCGCATGCACCGCCCGGCTCGAGGCTTCTTCACCATAGCGCTCATCAAACGGGGGCACTTCATAGTATTTGCCCGTCAAATAGGCCGCCAAACCCAACAGGGTCTCGTAGGTTTGCCCCACATTCATCCGGCTCGGTACGCCAAGCGGGTTGAGAACGATATCGACCGGTGTGCCATCAGGCAAGAACGGCATGTCTTCTGCCGGGAGAATTTTGGAGACAATCCCCTTATTTCCGTGACGGCCTGCAATCTTGTCTCCCACGCTAATTTTACGGCGCTGGGCGATATAGACACGAACCACGGTATTGGCACCCGGGGGCAGTTCATCGCCTTTTTCACGATCAAATATTTTGACGTCAACCACCCGTCCGCCTTCACCGTGGGGAACACGCAAGCTGTTATCTCTCACGTCGCGAGCTTTTTCGGCAAAGATGGCCCGCAGCAGTTTTTCTTCCGGCGGATGTTCGCTTTCACCTTTGGGCGTAATTTTACCAACCAGAATGTCATCGGCCCGGACCCGTGCGCCAATTCGCACAATGCCGCGCTCATCCAAATGTTTCAGCGCGTCTTCACCGACGTTGGGAATTTCACGGGTAATTTCTTCCGGCCCCAGCTTGGTGGTTCGGGCGTCAATTTCGAGTTTCTCAATGTGAATGCTCGAAAACACATCGTTATGTAGCATGCGCTCACTAATCAGGATCGCATCCTCAAAGTTGTAGCCTTCCCAGGGCATAAAGGCGACCAGCACGTTTTGCCCGAGAGCCAATTCGCCTTTTTCCGTGGAAGCCCCGTCTGCAATCACGTCTCCGACTTTCACCGGCGTGCCTTCAACCGTACTGGGCTTTTGGTTCAGACAGGTATCCTGGTTGCTTCTGAGGTATTTAATCAATTCATGATGGGTTTGTTTGCCGCTTTTGTCCTTTACCGTGACCGCTTCTCCGGTCACCTTGGATACGGTACCTTCCACCTGGGCCGTCACCACCATACCGGAGTCATGCGCCACCCGTCTCTCCAGACCGGTGCCGACCATTGGTCGTTCCGCATGAACCAAAGGCACGGCCTGACGTTGCATGTTAGACCCCATTAAGGCCCGGTTAGCGTCATCATGCTCGATAAAGGGAATTAAGGCGGTTCCCACGGAAATAATCTGAATGGGAGACACCCCCATATAATCGACCATTTCCGGCTCGGTAATCGTAAACTCACTCTGATACCGAATCGGAATCTGACTGCCTTGAATCTTGTTATGTTTATCCAGGCGCAAATCGCCCGGAGCCACCCGGAATCGGTCTTCCTCGTCCGCAGACAGGAAGTGAATCTCATCGGTAACAACGCCGTCTTTTACCAGGTGATAAGGCGTTTCCAGAAATCCATACTCGTTTACCCGGGCATAGGTACTCAAACTGCCGATTAAACCGGCGTTGGGACCTTCCGGTGTTTCTACCGGGCAAATCCGACCGTAATGGCTGGGGTGAATATCGCGAACCGCAAACCCGGCGCGCTCACGCGTTAAACCGCCCGGCCCCAAAGCAGACAGTCGCCGTTTATGGGTCAATTCCGCCAGCGGATTGGTCTGATCCATAAACTGGGACAGCTGAGATGATCCAAAAAACTCCCGAATCGCCGCCAGCAAAGGTTTTGGATTCAATAAATTACTCGGAGTAAGCGTATCTACATCTTGCAATGTCATGCGCTCTTTTACAATGCGCTCCAAGCGGGTCAACCCGACTCGAAACTGGTTCTGGATCAACTCCCCAACGGAACGAATCCGGCGGTTCCCCAGGTGATCAATATCATCAATGGCCCCGTCGTCATAATGCAGGTTAACTAAATAATCAATGGAAGCCACGACATCTTGCAAGGTCAGCACTTTCACCGTATCAGGAATCGAAAGCCCCAGCTTTTTGTTCATTTTGTAACGGCCGACTTTGCCTAAATCGTAGCGCTTTTCGTCAAAGAAGCGGCTTTCCAGCAAGGTTCTACCACCGCTTGCGCTGGCCGGATCCCCGGGACGCAGGCGTTTGTAGACTTCGATCAAGGCTTCTTCGGTGGTGGTGGTGGTATCTTTATCTAATGTCTTTTTCAGGAAATCAAAGTGGCGAATCTGGTTTTCCATCTCGTTTTCGGAAAGCCCCAGCGCCCGTAACAGCGTGGTCGCGAGGATTTTTCGGTTTTTGTCGATTTTAACGTGCACAATATCATTGGCGTCCGTTTCCAATTTCAACCAGGCGCCCCGGTTGGGGATCAACGTCGCGTTAAAAATCCGCTTGCCGCTTAAGGCCACGTCTTTTTTGTAATAAATACCCGGCGAGCGAACGATCTGGCTGATAATAACCCGCTCGGCCCCGTTAATAATAAAGGTTCCGCGATCGGTCATCATCGGGATTTCGCCGATATAGGCTTCCTGTTCCTTGATTTCACCGGTATCCCGGTTTACCAGGCGCAACATGATACGAAGTTGCTTGGAGTAGGTGGCCTCATGCAGGCGGGCTTCCTGAAGCGTGTATTTGGGCTTGTCAAAGCTGTACTCCGGCAAAAAATAGAGTTCCAAACGACCGGTATAGTCCTTGATCGGCGAGAAGGACAGAAGCTCTTCTTTTAAACCTTCGGTTAAAAACCAGTTAAACGAATTCTTTTGAATTTCGGCCAGGTCGGGCAAATGCTCCAGCGGGAGTGACCCAATGCCGTGAAGCGTATTACGTGTAGCGGTTTCTTGTGGCATGCTGTCCCTCGTTTAATTCTTGATAATACTTGGATTATGCCTCAGGCACATCAAAATTTAAAATAGAGTGACGATGCCGGAGCCAGACGCTCCGGCATATCAATCCTTATTTCAGGTCGACTTTGGCGCCTGCGGCTTCCAGCTGGGCCTTGATTTTGTCGGCTTCTTCTTTTTTCAAGCCGCCCTTGACTTCTTTCGGTGCACCATCGACCAAGTCCTTGGCTTCTTTCAAGCCCAAGCCGGTAATGGCCCGAACTTCCTTCAGGACGTTGATTTTGTTGGCACCGGCATCGGCCAGAACCACGGAGAATTCCTTTTCTTCCTCTTCGACGGCAGCGCCACCGCCACCAGCGGGAGCAGCGACCACAGCAGCCGGAGCAGCGGCAGTCAAACCGAACTCTTCTTCAAAGGCCTTCACCAGGCTGGCGGTTTGAAGAAAGCTGAGGGTTTTGATTTCCTCAAATACTTTTAGTGTTTTATCATCAAGCGTAGCGGGCATGATAGCTTATCCTCGTATTGACTTCATCGTAAATTTCACTGGAACAACCGGTTGAGTGCGTAAACTTATTCCCCTTCCGTTTCCGGAGGAGGCGGGGGAGATTCTTCAGGAGCAGGAACTTCTTCAATAACTTCTTCAGCAACTGGCTCTTCGACAACAGGCGCAGGGGCCGGGGCTGCCGGCGCGCTTGCGCTGGCCTTGGGCGCTTGTTTCTCCAGGGTTTCGGCGTACTGGTTTAAAATTCGCACCAATGCCTGCTGCGGACCCACCAGGCTCATCACCAACCCTGCCAGAGGACTGTTAATGGCGCCCAGCAACCGGGCTCTCAGCTCATCCAGAGACGGCAGCTCGGCCATCTCCAGCACTTCCTTCTGGGAAAGCTTTTGGCTGCCCAACACGCCGCCCTTGATTTCACCCAGTTTGGCCTTCTGCAAAAATTCTTTCAGGGTTTTGGTGGGCGCCACTTCATCGGCAAACCCAAACAACACCGCCATCGGCCCCTGGAAAAACTCGTCCAGGCTCTCGCCGTCGGTGCCTTTAATCGCCCGTTTCATCAACGTGTTTTTCACCACGCTGAACTTGGCGCTTTGTTTAAACAAGTCGCTTCTCAGCACAGACAGCTGCTCTACCGTTAAACCACGGTATTCAGCAACAATCGCCACTTTCGCTTTTTCCAGGTCTTCCTGGTACTGGGCCAATTTCTTTTCTTTATCGGCTAGCCGGACCACGCGTAAACCCTTTCTCTTCTCCACTGATAGAGATGACACACTGAACGGGTTACCTATCATAGGCAAAACAAGCAGAAAGTAAAAGAAGGGGGTTTACATTTCTTAATAAAATTTACCTCCGGGTGCAAACGGACAAGGTTTCAAAACCCGCTATCAACATCATCCTTTTTCACTGTTCTCATAAATTGTCGGATCGTTGTATAGTATGATGCAAGACCATTGGAGAAATAGTAACCGTTCGTTGCAGGGATAATATCAAAGGAAACTGGACGTTTTTTTTCTCTCTCTATTGTTACTATATAAAGCTCAGAGTTGACTTTCATAAAAGTGAATGTTTTGCCGTCAATTTTCTTTGATCTGAACCCAGCACCGCCAGCGGGTATTACTCCAACTGCATTTCCCATTTCGGTCTTTGGAATAAACTTTGGATCGGTTTCTGTTATCTTCGTTACCTCAATTGGATGGTCGACAGCAGAGAGTTTGCGAATTCCCTTGCGGGACAGCTTAACACCAAACTGAGGGGAGAATTGAATCTGCATAAGCGTTCCTTTTTCTTGATCGTGCACTTATTTAACGATCCTCAAGATGAATACATGCCAGAGATTTCCTTATTTTTTACATCTCTTCATATTTTAAAATTAGGCAGGCTGAGTTGCCTCGTCAAATGCTTCCTGAATTCCAGTTGATACCGTCCCGGGCCCCAGGGGCATGACCGCGCCAAGAACATTTTTCTGTTTGTCGGTCACTAACACAAAATGATCACCATAATTAGGCTTAGGTCTTTTAATTTTTCTCTCAAACAGACGAGTGGCCATGCTGACCGTATCTTTGCCTTCTTTACTCAGCAATGAAAATAAATGGCTGATAAACCTATCCTGCACCAACACAATAGGCGAAGGCGTTTCTGTGCCACCATTTTTTCTCTTCAGGAAACGCAAATCTGATTTATCTTCTTCTTCATTTTCACTTTTCCAAACTTTATCGGTCAATTCCAACTCCTGCCATTGACCATCCACTTTAGTCGGAATAAAGGGGCTTCTGCCTCTCAAACGCTCTATAGTCGTAGATCCCACTTGTTTCCGCCATTTTCTGAAGTCGCCGAAGGCAGAAAGAAATCTGTCTGGAAGCTTTCTCAATCTCTGAAGAACATCCGCATCAACCGCGAAATAATTATCTACACACAACCATCGTCTATTATTTCTATACTGATACCCCCAATATGAAACATCGTTTGTAAATTTGACGTGTTCCTGTTCCATTTTTACAAAAGGCTGGGTGACTAGTCCGGAAAAAACAGGGGAAATAACTGGCATTGAACTTGACCTCATTTTTGTTCAGAGAAATAAACATGGCTCATCAATCGAAATTGCCTTAGTAAGTGGCAAGATAGTTACAAAAATTAATATCTCACAGAGATTCAGAAACATTCAATTGTAAATTATCAAGACTTTATTTATGGTTAGCGCATATAACTGATTGCAGAGTAAGGATTTTTTATGAATGTATCCGGGCTTATCCACTTTGGGATGTCTAAGCGGGAGCGTCTTGAGAAGAAAAGACAGACTCGCATTGTGAAGAAACAATTATTAGCTGAGAAAAGAAATCGACCGCCTGGCACCGGAAGATTAAGAGAACTTACGAAATTACCTACTTTGGAATCTACGTTAAGAGATGCCCAAAAAAGAGTCGCTGTGTTGTTTCAATTATATGATGGTGTAGGCCGTCGAATCGAAAATAAAAAACCCACGCCACAAGAAGTCGCACGGCAAGTCAAGGCATGGAGGGCTCAATTAAGGCGTCTTCGGCAAGAGTTAACTACCGAGCAATTGGCAGGGTTTATGGATCAAGTAAGACCTGAAGGAAAAGGCTTTTTTGAGCCTATGCTAAAGAACGAGATAAACTTAAATCTCAGTCCCACGGGTTTAAAAGCTTTAAGAATAGGCTTATATAAATATGTCAACAGAGTAGCCGCCATTGCAAGAAGTGGTGGTGAATTGCCTCCTGCAAAAACTTATATAGGTAAACAGGCCCATTGGCTGCATGGATTGCTTTCTATTTTAGGCAAAGAATTGGACGCTCGGGAATCAAACTTGAAACAGCGGGAAAAGCCTACACCTGATGAAGCCAAAGCTTTCAAAAAAATAGAAACACTGCGAGAGGGCATTAAATATTTGAATGCCTATGTGAATCGAATCGCCGCGTAAAAAGCTAAAGATTAATACAGCGCTGAATTTGTGTAATTAATCCCTCGGCAATCTTTGCCTTCGGCACATACCCATAGGGATGCACTGGAATCTGATCGGCGGGTGAGCCGGTGACCAGGATCATGCGATCGCAGGGCAGTTTTGCCTCCAAAGCCTTGGCCAGCTCCAGGCCGTCTCGGGGGCCGTTGATTTTCCAGTCGATTAACACCACATCCGGGCGCTCGGCGTCAAAAAACACTTCGGCGTCATCGGCGTTATCGACAATACCGACCAACTCAATGCGGGACTCCGTGCTGAGCAGATCGTGAATCCCCTGCTGCCACATCGGCTCGTCTTCCACCAGAAGAACTTTTATCTTTTCGCCTGTCATAGGCGTATCATACCAGAAATAGGCTTAACGCCTCGCGGTGACCTGATACGTCGTTAAGACTTCCTGGGTAAAATGTATCTGGCGAAGCGTTTTACAATAGGCGTTACGAGCCTGAATCAAACGAGTTTTCAGATGATCATCCAAGGCCTTGAGCTCAACCAGTAAGGGCAACACACTGTTTTTTTCAGCCATGGTCAATTGAGACGGCAAGGTTTGAATGATGGCCTCGCGGGCATCCAACCGGGCTTTCATCGGGTGGTATTGATCCGGATCCAGCGCCAACATGGCCTGGCTCAATACGATCAATTTGCGCAGCGAGGCCTGCAATTGCTGGGGTTCAAGCGCTGTAGACATTGTCCTTGCCCTTCTTGGCTTTCTCCTGATTGGAAATCGTAATGGCCTTTTCCCAGGTATTTTTTAGCTGCCGTAAATGTTGCAACACCTCGTCCAGTATGGCGGGCTGGCGTTTCACGTTGGCCTGTATCAGCCGGTGATGCAGGTACTCATAGAGGCTGAGCAGATTCTGTGCCATTTCGCCGCCCTCATCCAGCTTTAAGGTGTTCATAAACTCGGTAATAATACGCTGGCTTTTTAAAATATTGGTGTGCGATTTTTCAATGTCCCCTTGCACTTGGGCTTCTTTGGCCAGTTTGACAAAGCGAATAGCCCCTTCATACAGCATAATCAAAATCTGTTCTCGATTGGCTGTCTGGACTTGCTGGGTTTTATAGATGTCTGCCATTTTGGCGTAAGGGTTTTGCATAGCGGCTCCCCAAAAACTGATGCCTATAATGACATGTCGGTCCATGAATAGCGTAGCTTTACAAAACGTTATAAACCTCATGTATCGAGAGGAAATTGGCACAAAACCCAACGCAACGGGTTTTATATATATGGTGAGACTTTTGAGGATGATGATTCCATGGGACAAGAAAATGTATTGAGACGTGCCAAATCCCGCCTACTGTCGGGTATTTTTGACAACATCACCGACTGCCAGGAAGAAACCCTGGGCATTTTGGCTGATGTGGACCAGCTGACCGAGCTGATGACGAGTCTGATGGAAGTGCGTCTGGGCAATGTCGTCAGCTTTCAAAACGCATTTTCCGACTTACAGTAACCGGTAGGGTGGGATAAAGGGATAGTAGGCTATGGCAACACAGCTTTTTTTAAGCCGCACGGCGGATAAATCCCAGCGCAAGCTGGACAAGCCGCTTCGGGAAAAAGTGAAACAGGCGCTTTTGGATATCTTGACCAACCCCCAAAACAAGGGCGAGCGCTTGTCTCAACCCTTAACCATGGTCTATTCTCATCATCTCAAGCACCAGGGCAAGGAATTCAGAATTGCCTACCAGTACGAACAAGACAGTGACTGCGTATTCGTGTTGTTGATTGCGCCCCATGAAAATTTTTACAAACGCGTCAAGAATCTGCTCTACGCCAGCTAGAGGTTTAAGCTATAATCGGGGCGAGGTGCCTCAGTAGCTCAGTTGGATAGAGCAACCGCCTTCTAAGCGGTAGGTCACAGGTTCGAATCCTGTCTGGGGTATTTTTTGGTTTGTTGAGCATTCATAAAGGTCCTGAGTACCGCGTTAATTTGTTTTTGATAGCCGCGAGGAGCGGAGGTCCGAAAAAACTGAAGCACATCTGCGTCTAATCGGATTGAGATATGCTCTTTACGCGATTCTGGGGGTAAAACAACCTTAGCGTCCTTCCAAAAGTTTTCATCTGTCGGCTGGGCATCGGGATCAGATAATGCCTGAGTGATGATTTCCTCGTCCGTCTTTGCTGTTAAGCGGCTTCTATCCGTCTTCGTTTGAGGTAAGCCGGTCAACGTATAATGCGCTGTTTTTTCTTTCTTGGATTTGGACATAGACTACTCCTTCATGTAGCTTTGGTAGGCTGTTTTTTCTTTTCTGCTTGCAAGACGGGCTGAAATTAAACGCCGGTTCAAGCCCCGCCAAGTATAGACAACAAACAAAACAACACCGTCAGCTTGGCCGATTGCACAAATTCGAGGTTCGACATATTGATAGCGCGTATCCTCTTTTTCTAGGACAGGGCCTAAAAATATGGCTGCTGCATAAGGAAAATCGACATCGTGCTTGATAAGGTTTTTCTCATTTTTGAGAGGATCCCACTCAAAATTCATTGTAAATTCCTTACCTCTTTATTGTAGCACATTTTGTATATACAGCAATTGTAAAAAATTGGTCATAAACTAGCACGCCTTCCGGCTGACATGGGTTTTATATTGATAGGCTCATTAGTTAAGGTTGGAGGTTCGTATGGCGGATTATTATTTGCCCCGGTATGAAGAGACATGTAACCCTCTGATTAAGTTTTTATCGCTTGAAGCGGACCTGATCCAGGCGAACGACGTTCAGCGCGTCGAGGGTGAAACCCGCCACGTTGGACTTTAGCAGATAGCTTTTGGGGATGACATACAGCGGCATAAACACCGCGTCGTCTTGCAATAACAGTTTTTGAGCCTGATCATAGAGGGCTTTTCTGGCGGCGGGATCTCGGGTCATGGCGGCTTTTTGAACCAGCTCGTCATAGGGCTTGTTTTTCCATTGGCTGTGGTTGTTGCCGCTGTCCGAGGTATACATATTCATAAAACTATCAGGATCCGGATAGTCCACAAACCATTGCAGCCGGAAGATTTGCGGCGGATCCTGATCCAGCTGTTTGAGATAGACTTTCCACTCCACATTTTTTAATTCCACCGGCACATGCAAATTGTGCTGCCACTGAAATTGCGCAATTTCAGCCATCTGGCGGTTTTCAGGCGTGGTACTGGCGTACCACAGTTCGACCTTGGGAAAGCCTTTGCCGTCAGGGTAACCCGCTTGGGCAAGCAGTTGTTTGGCTTGAGCGATATTAAACGTTAAACCGATTTGAGAGTTATATCCCACGAGACCCGGCGAAATCCAGGACGCAATGGGGGCTTCGCCGCTTTGAAACAGCTTGGGGATATAGGTGCGATCAAAGGCATGGATAAAGGCCTGGCGCACACGAACGTCATTAAAGGGCGGTTTTTGTGTGTTAAAGCCGATGTAGCTAATTCCATGAAGGGTTTGGTAATGATAATCCGGGCGGTGCCTTAACCGCCGGACTTCTTTGGAAGGCAAACTGCTGCTGGTTTCGATGAAATCCAGTTCGTTGTTTTCATACATCATCAAGCTGGTATTGGGCTCGGGAATCATCAGCATCTGTATGCCGTTATTTTTCGGCATGCCTTCCCAATACAAGGGGTTGGGCTTTAAAATAATCTGATTTTCATGATCCCATTTCGCCAGCGTATAGGGCCCATCGGTGATGAAATGACCGGCTTCGGTATACGTGCTGCCGTATTTGTCAATCACGTCCTTGCGTTCCGGCAAGCTGATGGAAAACGCCATAATTTGTGGAAAAAAAGCCACCGGCCGGTCCAGATCCACCGTTAACGTGGTCCTGCTGACCGCATGAAACCCCAGTTGAGCGGGGTCTTTCAGCTTGCCGTCATAGAAGGTATGAGCGTTATGGATATCAAACAGTAAAAACGAGTAGGAGGAGCCGTTTTTGGGGTCCAAAACGCGTTGCCAGGCATCCACGAAATTTTGCGCGGTGACCGGTTGACCGTCACTCCATCGGGCGTTTTTACGCAGGTAAAACGTGTAATGTTTGCCGTCCGGGCTTAGCGTCCAGTGCTCGGCCAGGCAGGGGATGACCCGGCCATGGGGTCCGTATTGCAACAACCCTCTCATCATGTTACTCAGTACCGTCATCGACACCAGGTCGTTGACTTCAACCGGGTCTAACGTGGGCGGCTCCGTACCCAGGTTCATTCGAAAATAGCCTGTTTGATCATTTGGATGTGAAGGAGACCGACAGCCCCAAAAGACCGTCAGCAGTATCAAAACAAAACATAAACGCCGCATAGATTTATTATAGACTGCTCAGGCGTGTTTTATTGGGACGCTTCGTCTTTGCTGTGCGTTGTGTCGCGCAAGATATCCGGATGTATGGGGCGAATATCGATGGGTTTGATAAACGTCGGATAAGACTGCTGGGCCGGTACGGAAGGCAACCGTTCATGTTTTGCCGAAACATTACCGGAATAACTGGACGGATTAACCTCTTCTTGAATCACGACCTTGGTTTTGGGCTTGCTCTTGGCAGCTTCAACGTGGAGCTCCGGTGGGGGATCGGCTTCTTTGCTGATAACCGGAGCGGGCAGAACAGATTCATTGGACTGGGCCGGGCCTGCGTCTGCTGTCTGGGAAGCTGCCTGAGATAACAGCACAATATCCACCCGCCGGTTTTTCTGGCGATTGGCTTCTGTGGTATTGCTGACAAGCGGACGGGTATCGGCATAGCCCATGGCCGCAATACGGCTGGGTTGGATATGTTGTTTTTGGATGAGATACCGAACGACACTACTGGCACGGGCCGAGGAGAGCTCCCAGTTGGAAGGGTAGATGGCCGTTGAAATCGGCTGGTTATCCGTATGCCCTTCCACATGAATGAGGGGGTCCCCGTTTTTCAGATGCGTGGCAATTTTATCCAAGATGGGATAGGAAGAAGGCTTGAGAACGGCACTGGCTGGCTCAAAAAATACGTTGCTGGGAAAACTGATGACCGTTCCCCGGTCTTGAACTTTGATTTGCACTCCTTTTTCGCTTTGTTGGGAGGGAGGCAGATTTTTTTGCTGGGCCGCCACCTGCTTGTTAATCTCTTTTACCGTGGCTTCCAGGGTGTTGGGTGTGGGTGTGCCTTGTTTTTGGGCATTGTCGGGGAATTTGGGAATGATCTTGGTCATGATGCTGTTGCCTGAACTGGGCAATACACTGGACTTGGGGTTTCCCTTTAAAAGCCCACCCGGATTGGACATAATACTTTTAGCCGGGTTAAACGCATCCTTAATAGACTGAGAAGCCGTCTTGAATTTTGCCAAATCCGCCTGAGACAGAGCATACAGTACAACGAACGTGGCAAACAGCAGGGTAATAAAGTCGGCATAGGACACCAGCCACCGCTCCAGGTTCTCATGCTCGGGATGTTTATGTTTTTTACCCATGGCTAACCGCCTTCGCCGGCGGCGGCCTGTTTCGATTTTCCAGTGGTATCAAACACGGACAGTTTCTGGCGGATAAAGTTGGGACTTTCCCCGGCCTGAATCGCCAAAATACCTTCAATCATCATTTCTCGAAGAATGACCAACTGGCGGTAGTTACACTTGATTTTGCTGCCCAGCGGGATACAAATCAGGTTGGCCGCACCGACCCCATACACGGTTGCAACGAACGCGACCGCAATCCCGGACCCCAGTTTACTGGGATCGGACAGGTTTTCCATAACGTGAATCAGACCCAATACCGCCCCCAAAATCCCGACCGTGGGAGTAAAACCACCGGCAGACTCCCAAAATTTGGCCGCCTGCGTAATTTCTTCTTCCAAAAAGGTCAGTTCGGTTTCCAAAATCTCTCGCAACAGGTGAGGATCCGTGCCATCCGACATCAGTTCCATGCCCTTTTTTAAAAACTCGTCCGAGATATCCTTGATATCGCTCTGTAGGGCTAAAATACCTTCTTTACGGGCTTTTAAGGCCAGGTTCACGATTAAATCGATGGTCCCTGCAAAATCGGCGCCCGTCCCCAGAAAAACGCCCTTCATGCACTTGAGCCCAGCCATGATATCTTTTTGTGGAAAGGCCAAAATAACGGCCCCTGCGGTTCCCCCCATAACGATCATCGCGGCGGTCGGTTGAACGAGGGCCATGACACTGCCCCCCTCCAGAATCTGCCCCAATAAGACGAAGCCGACGCCAGCCAAAATTCCAATCAGCGAAGTAATATCCACCGGACGAGAGCGCCCCTATATAATTCTTCCAACCTGTTGTCATTATATCTTGTGGAGTGCCTTAATAGAGGAAAGCACTGATAATATTCATCCATCGGGAGGAGACCGACCGATTAAGACACACATCGCAGGTTTTACAGTCTTCGGTACTCTTTAACCTCTCCCCTAACCAGTTTTTAAGTTGGATATACCGGCAAATACCCATAGATCTATAACCAAGCCTAAGCCGGTTCAGGTGATCCACGCTGGCGGACAAAGAGACAAAATCCTCTGAAAAATAACTTTTGAGGCGATTTTTTTGCCTTATAAAATCTTCTTTGCTATATAAGACCGTTGCTTTTACCATGGTATGGGCATTTTTTGTGGCAGGCAGGACTTGTTGGACAAAAGCTTCCGGACTCCACGGCATTTGCCAATGAATCAGATGGATTTCTTCGGCAGAAAACAGGTGGGAAGGCAGTTTATCAAGCATCTCGGATTCCAGTAACACCACCGGTTCATCTTTCTGAAGGACTGCAAGCAGACGAGACTCACACGTCCTCTCATCCAACCGATGATGGATAACGGTCGGGTGAAATCGTTGAAGCGCGTTTTCCAACAGATAAATGGCTTTCAACGACTGGCAGATGACCAACGTAATGGATGCAGTTTGAGGATGGGGCGCACCAATCCGGTCTTTGAGCGCTCTCAATTTTTGGTGTTGGGTCACATGCCGCTCAACATTAAGTTGCAGGTTTTCCAGAGGCATTAAAATACGATAGGCAAAGGGCTGCTTCAACATAAAATGCATCGCCAGTTGCGACAGCTTGGTGGAGTTCAGCGGATGGGTAAACAAAATAAGCGGGGGGTGATGGGGCCATTGATTCTGGAAAAAATCACACAACTTATAGTACGGATTGGCAACAGGTCCCCACAAGTGCGGAACAACCTGATGGGCCTGCTGGATTAAAATAGGCCCTAAATTGGGATGACGAATCAACTGGCCCAAACTATACACAGACTGTAACTTGCGTGCAGTCATCAATAATACGGGTGTTTCGCCGTTGGCCAAGCGTTCCCAAAGATAACGCTCCGCGTGAGGCGCGGTGTCCGAGGTCAGCGTTTCAAAATCTTGGGCACCCATTAAATGCAGACGAAAGGCATGATTTTTCAGCAGATTCTGGTTGGGATAAACGACCAGCGTCAACGCCTTTTTATCGAATGCCTCTTGCCAGGGAAAGACATCAAACCATGCCGCCCCAACCGGAAGTTGACATATCCCGTCCTGGCGCTGGGCTATCCATTGAGAGACCGGATACTGGCGGGGATGTTGAAGATTGCCTTGGGATTGCATAGACTGCTCCATAGAAGTAAACGATAACATAGATTGAGCCTTCCAGTTGCAACAACCCACCCTTCAGGGAACCATGACCCTGCCTGGCGATAAATCCATCAGCCACCGCGCACTGATGTTTTTGAGCATGGCCTGCGGCGAAGCAGTCATTCAAAATTTATCCTCTGGACAAGACGTGCAATCCACCCTGGCATGTCTGAGATTATTAGGGGCCCAGATTGAGGCGCTCGATGAAACCACATGGCACATCACCGGCGTTGAAAAATTTCATTCCCCGCCAACGCCACTGGACTGTGGCAACTCAGGTACCACCATGCGTCTTTTAAGCGGTATCATAGCCGGCACAGGCTTGGCGGCCACGCTCATCGGAGATGCGAGCCTGCAAAAAAGACCCATGAAACGCGTCATCGATCCTTTAATGAGAATGGGCGCTTCCATACAAAATCAATGCCCTCCCCTTCAATTTAAAGACAATCCCGCCGGTCTAACCGGCATTGATTATCGGATGCCCATCGCCAGTGCCCAGGTGAAAAGCGCTATTTTGCTCGCAGGCCTGTTTACCCAGCCCGGTTGTTCTGTCGAAATTGAAGAACCTGTCCCCTCCCGGGATCACACGGAACGAATGCTCACTGCATTGGGGGCTCAGGTTGACTGCGGGCAAAAAATTCAACTGCGAGGTCGAAAATCCGATTTGATCTCCCAAAATATCCTGGTGCCCGGAGATATTTCTTCTGCGGCCTTTTGGCTGGTGGGTGCCGCTATTTTACCCGGGTCTCACCTGACCCTTCAACAAGTCAGCCTGAATCCCAGTCGTTTGGGGCTCTTAAAAGTGCTTCAGGCCCAGGTGGAACAAACCGGTGTCAGCGCAGGAGAACCCTATGGCACGATTCAAATCACGGGCGGGTCTTTAAGCGGAGACATCACGATTACGCCTGATATGGTGCCCGAGTTGATTGACGAAATCCCCATCCTCACGGTGCTGGGGTTATTTACCGAGGGGACTTTTACTCTGCATGGCGCAGAAGAGCTGAAGTTTAAAGAGTCTAACCGTTTACAGGCGTTACTGGATATTCTGGCCGCCTTGGACATCGACGTTGAGCCCTACGACGACGGTTTTCGTTTTCAAGGCAATCCGGATTGGCAAGTTCCGTCCACTCAGACCCCGTTTGAAACGCATCACGATCACCGCCTGGTGATGGCGCTTGAAATTCTCAACCTGCGTGCGGCCTCGCCGCTTCCCATTCAAGGCAAAGACTGGGTCGCGATTTCTTATCCGGGGTTTTATAACACCCTACACCGCTTGCGAACTAATCTTTCAACAAAGCCTTAAAACCTTCTTGTACAAAGTGTTTGTCGTGAGTCAAAGCAGTTTGAACTTGGAGTGCTTTCATCGTTTGCATTGAAATGCAATCTGTTAAACTATAGCCTTTATCGGGACGATATTCATAAAGCTCTAATCCTTTCAAAAAAGAATCTCTGGATTGAGGTAAAACTGAGCAGTTTGTTGCCTTTTAGAAAAACCTCGTGAAGAAAAATAAGTTAGCAGCTCTACTAGCACCTCATCTGTTGTAATGACATAATCTTCTGCCATATTTTTCAAGATCTCATAGGCTTGCTTATGGTAATCGTCTTTGGGGTTTAAGACTGCAATCCAAAACCAAGTATCCGCAAAAAGGGCCTTCATTATTCTACTTTAGGCCAGCCATAAATATAATGATCGAGTTGAATAGAGCCATCGGGAGGCAATTTTTCAAACTCTTCCTGAGGTACGGATTCAATAAACTCCTCCACAATCTCCAGGAGACTGTATTGGGAGTCTGGCGCAGCAAATTTTTTGGGGTCAACAGGTTGAGAGCTTGCCATCGTTTTTCCTTTTTCTTTAGTATGACATATAGGCGTTAAGGGTTCATCATGAGAAGAGGCTCTTGGTCCAATGACTCGATTTCTTCCAGCTCCAACGTTTGATATTGAGGCGGGAGGGATTTGGTGGATTTGCAGCCGTATTGCTCGATTTTTTGAAGTTGTTTGACAAACCCCTGATTGCCGCTAAACGCCGTGCGGGTTTCTTCAAACTGCCCCGAGAGTTCATCGATTTTTTTACCGACTCTTTCAAAGCGTTCTAAAAACGTGGCGGCCCGTTTATGCAGTTCCCGGCCCATCTGTTCAATTTCATGCGCATATTGGGCCAACTGCGATTGATGCCAGCCTTGGGCCACCGTTTTTAGCACCGCCATTAAGATTAAAGGGCTCGCCAGAATCACGCCGTTTTTTGCCGCATCCTGAATCAGCATCGGCTCTTCTTCCAGAGGCACTCTCAGCATGGATTCTCGGGGCACATACAAAATAACAAAATCTACGGTCATGCCTTCGCGTTGATAATCCCGGCTGTGCAATTTCATAATCTCTTTGCGCAAACTTTCCGTCTGTTTTTTGCGGGCTTCTTTGGTGTCTTCTTCGTTTAAGGCGGCTTCGATGGCTTCTAAATTCACCAACAGGGTTTTGGCGTCTATATATAAAATATTGTTATTGGGGAGTTTAATTTTAATATCCGGACGAGATTGGTTTTCCTGGGTAAATTGATACTCATAATGAATCCCTTTTTGCAGCCCCGACTCTTCCAACAGCCGTATCAGTTCCAGTTCCCCCCAGTCCCCCCGGCCTTTGGAATCTTTTAAAGCACTCACTAACGTATTTTTAGCCGCAACCAAGGCCTGGGTTTGTTGAGTCGCCAACTCTATCTGGGTTTTCAAGCTGGTCGTCTGAGCCAATGTTTTTTCGGCAAATTCTTTCACTTTATCTTGACCGGATTTCAACATTTCCGTCATCGGTTTTAAAAGTTCAGTAATATTGGTATTGAGGACCTCTTTTTGATCTTTCACGGTTTTTTCATGCTTTTGCTCCAGCTCCTCGCGAACGGTTTTAAGCGTCTTCTGGCTGATCGCCTCAAACTGCTCTATCAATTGCTTTTGGCTGGCTTCTTTCCAAGCCTTCACTTCGTTGAGTTGCTGAACCACAAATAATTTTTCCGCTTCCAGCCGGGTAGCCCGCCTTGACAGCAATATCCCCACACCCAGCCCTGCCGTCACAGCCCCCACCACAAACCCAAGGGTCAAACCGGAAAAATCCATCACCATCCCTCGCCTTCTCTATAAATGCATTTTAACATAGGGGATACTTGCAAAATATTCGCAATTTTGCTAACATTTTAATATGGAATCTAATTGGTACATTGAAGACTATATCACCTTGGATGGTAAACGACCGGTATTAGAGTTTATTGAATCTCTTCCCGTCAAAGATCAATATAAAGTGAGATATAGCCTAGAACTTTTAGCTCAATCCGGTATCCAATTACGAGAGCCTCATGCCAAAGCTATTAGAGGTGAAAACAACCTGTTTGAACTCAGAACCCGATTAGCCAATAACATCCAACGTATCTTTTATTTTCACCATGTCGACAACCGATTCATTTTACTTCATGGCTTTACCAAGAAAACTCAGAAAACACCTCCACTTGAAATTGAAACAGCAAAGAAACGAAAAGAAGATTATCTTTTAAGACACAAGGAGAAACAGATTCATGGCGCAGTATAAAAAAAGCTTTCTAAGCGAACTGGATGACCGGTTAAATCAAAACCCTGCCTATCGCCATGAAGCTATGCAGGCCCGTCCTTATGTGCAAGTGGCCAAAGAATTGGTCCGCATTCGAAGTGAGGCGAACCTGACCCAGAAACAGCTGGCAGAAAAAATTGGGACCACGTCCTCGGTTATTTCCCGCATGGAATCGTTGGATTATGGCCGTGTGACATTAAGTACCTTGCAACGGATTGCCCATGCGCTGGATTTGGAACTGGACATCCGGTTTTTAAAAAAGGCGGGATGACTTAAAAATGAATCTCGGCTTCTTCGAAGTCCGGGGTTTCGAGTTGAATGGTCAGATGGGTCAGGCCGAATTTTTGTTTCAGGATGTCCTGAATCTTACTGACCAGTTGCGGACAGTAGTGTTCTTCCTCATCCACCACGATATGGACGCTTAAGGCCTCTTTACCCTGGGTAATGGACCAGACGTGCAGATCGTGCACGGCCCGAATCTCGTGAAGACCGGTCAGGGCGGATTCGATTTCTTCTACGCTTAAATGCCGGGGGCAGCCTTCCAGTAATAAATGGGTGGTTTCCTCAATCAATTTCCAGGCGCTATAGAGAACCAGTAAGGCAATCAGAATACTGACAAACGGATCAAGCCAGCCGGCATGGAAAAAAAGAATGCCGACCCCGGCGATAATCGCGCCTAACGCACCCAGGACATCCGAAAAAATATGCGTCAGCACGGCACGGGTATTGACATGGCTGGCCGCCGTTTTCATCAGCACACCGGCAGAAACCAGATTAACCAGCAGCCCGCCGAATGCAACGAGCGTGAGGATATTTCCCTTCACCATCAGCGGTTGATGCAGACGAAGAAAGGCTTCATAAATAATCCATCCGGCAATCAACACCAATACGATGCCATTGACAAAAGCGGCCAAAATCTCCAGGCGGTAATAGCCATAGGTTTTTTGCTGGGAAGCGGGGTGTTCTGCAAACCAGGCGGCAAATAACGCTAAGCCGGTTGCCCCAACATCGGTCAGCATGTGACCGGCATCTGCCATCAGGGCCAAACTATTGGATGCCAGCCCCCCCAGAAATTCCAGTACCATGTAGCATCCGCTTAAGACCAACACAATAACCAGGGGCCGAATCGTGTCCGACGACGTTCGGCTGTGGTGATGTATACACGCGTCATGCTGGTGTGCCATATGGTTGAAGCGTAACCGGATATCCAGATCTTGTCCACACCTAAGTTATACGAGGGATTCGTTCAAATAATCCGAATGGCCCATAAAGTTTTATGCGACATCAGCCGATAGGTTTGCTATGGGTCTCCACGGACGGAGACATAGGCGACGGTGGCCTCCCAATAAACCAATTGAAATAACCATCTGTGCGAGGTTCCAATGACCCCTCCCAATATGACGCCTCAGCCTGACGGCTCGTTTCCGCATCGGTCCGGATCGTTGCTTCCACCTGAGGAAAGTCCCTCCGCCCAGTTTTATCTGAAGCAGGGAAAAACGCTGTACCAGAGCTACTTGGCACGGGCCCGAAAACAGGATCTGGAAACCGCCATTCAGTGTTTTCAAAAAGCGGTTGAAATGGAACCGGCTCTGGCCGAAGCTTACGTTCAGCTGGCAAGTGCCCTGTGGGATCAAGGTGCGATTAATCTGGAACTGGCCCAGTTTTATTGCGAAACCGCCCTTAAACTAGATCCGCGCCAATCGGATGCCCATTTGTATCTGGGATATTTTTTACAACAGGCGGGATTTCTGGATGACGCCATCCGCCAATATGCCCAAGCCATTCGCAAGAATATTGTGAAATCAGGTCGCCCTCGTATTGCCTTGGCCCATGCGTTGTTTAAACAAAGCAGCCAGCTTTCTGATAAATCGCTGCATTTGATGGTCACCTTGCAAGGCCTCGCACAGTTTATCACCGGATTGATGCTCTTACCCTTGGACCCGGCTGCATGCCTGGTTTTAAAAGAAGCGTTTATTTCCGACATCCAAGTCTACACGTTTTGCGCCCTGGCCAAGGTTTCCCGTTTTTGCCAGTTGACCGGGCTGGTCAGCTATATCTATAAGGCAGGCATTCAGACGATGCCCAAAGAACCGTTATTCTACCATCTGCTGGGAGATCTCTATTTATATGATTTGGATAAGCCCCATGAGGCCATTGCCTATTACCAGAAAATACAGGCGCTAGAGCCCCAAAATATCACGCTGATTAAAAAATTAGCCAAAGCCTATTTGGATTCCAATGATCATATTCAAGCCGCCGCGCTGTATGCCGAAGTGGTGGAATCCGACGGTCGGGATTTCGATGCGTATTATCAATTGGGACAAATCCACACGGAAGAAAAAGCCTATACCAAGGCCCTGTATTATTTTAAGGAAGCCGAAAAACATCAGCCCTTGGCACCTTACGTGCACAGCAATATGGCCTATGTGCTGTTCAAAATGAATGATATGGACGGCGCTTTTGCCGAATATCAAATCGCGCTGGAATATGGTACAGACCCCATTTGGCTTTCCACCGTGGCCCAAACCATCGCCACCATGAACTATCAAATATACGGGGATACGGCACAAGCCATCGAATATTTTCAACACGCCATTCAATACCATCCCGAAAACATAGAAGCCATGGGCGCGCTGGGCGATTTGTATTTTGAAACCGGTCAATTGGAACATGCGTTAAATGCGTATCGAACCGTACTGAATTTTGCACCGGAAAGCGCGGATTGCTACAGCAACATTGGCTATATTCTATGGCAGCTGGATATGAACGAAGCCGCCATCGATGCTTACACCACCGCAATTCATTACGACAGGCACAACGTCATCGCCCAAAACAATTTAGGTGTTATTCATCTGGATGAATATCAGAACGCCCAACACGCCTTGCCTTTGTTTCAAAGCGCCTTCTCCCTAAAAGCCGACTACACGCTGGCCTGCTTTAACGTAGGACGCGCCTTGGAAGCGCTGGGACGAAACATGGAAGCTGCCGAAGCCTATAGCACAGCCTTAAAAATAAACCAACTGAATCCCGAACTGGAAGACGCCGAAATCCAGGCCCACCTGGACCGACTCTTCAACTAAATTTCTCTCTCCCCTGTTTTAACCGTCAGTAAAACCTGACGGTTTTTTTATTAATGGGCTGCCGCAGGGCCTTCTCCGGGGCGGTTTTTGTTCATGAGGAAGACCACGGGAATGACCAGGGCGGCTAGAATCCCAATGGTCCAGAATACGTCGATATAGGCCAGGGCCGAGGCCTGTTGCAGGATGAGTTTGTAAATACGGCCGTATGCCTGATGCGAGGCATCGTAATGACTGAGACCGGCATGGGATAAAGCGCTGGTTAATCCGGCAAGGCGCGTCTGAAAGGCGGGATTGGACGGGGTGGCGATGCTGGTTAAGATGCTTTGATGGAATTGGGAACGTCGGGCAATCATGGTGGTGACCAAGGAAATCCCGACACTCCCGCCAATGTTTCGGCCCAAATTTAAGAGGCCGGAAACCTGGTTATTTTTTTCTCGCGGGATACCCACATAAGCAATCGTGTTAATGGGCACAAACAAAAACGCCAGGCCTGCGGCCTGCAAGAGTCGCATCATAATGGCCGTGTGAAAATCAATATCCAGATTAATCCGCGTCATGTTAAACAGCGATAGAGAAACCATTAGAAACCCAAGGGCAATAATATAGCGGGCATCGACTTTGGAGACAATACGACCCACAAACGGCAGTAATACAATAATAATTAATCCTCCCGGCGAAAGCACTTCACCTGCCCGTTGGGCCGTATATCCCAATAACGCCTGAACATATTGCGGTAATAACACCGTGGTACTGAACAACGTGGCGCCCAGCATAAAAATT
>Ga0206838_10038_pt1 | contig 43784 bp, 34 predicted proteins | sample Alteio_BWOrgCont_26_FD_152879 | JGI IMG/M metagenome (GOLD analysis project Ga0206838, IMG submission 152879) | Enriched cells from forest soil in Barre Woods Harvard Forest LTER site, Petersham, Massachusetts, United States -... | ecosystem: Environmental > Terrestrial > Soil > Temperate forest >...
TCAGCTTGTAGCCCAGGTACCAACGCACGCACAGGATAATCACCTCGCGATCAAAATGCCGACCAGCAAACAACTCTTCGACGCTTCTCCGCCTGCCCATCGTCAGTCCTCGATCCCTTAAGACCACTCTATCCGACGGCATCTCGCGATTTGCACCACAGCCGCCTCTATCACGTTCGCCGCAGAGGTCTCGCTCCTCCTCCGGCTTGTACCAGCCTCTCAGGCTCCAGCTCAAATCAATTGCGCGAAAGAGCTTCTACGTCATCGCGCGAACAAAAAAAGCCGTGCCCGGACAGGCAGTCCTCAGGCACGGCTTGAAAAGTAAGTTACTATTCGCGATTGATGGCCAGTTTGAACGAGACCACGAAGCTGCGTCCCGAGGTGAGGTTGATCTGATCCAGGGGCGACGAGGCAGTGGTCGCGATGTACGCCGACCCATTAACAGGCGTTGGACTGTTAAAGGGGAAAACATCGACGATGTTGTCGCTGTTGAACAGATTGTTGATGCTGAATCTGATCTTCGACCCGTCGAACAGCGAGGTTCTGTGGATGGTGTAGTTCAGGAAGAGGTTGACGTTGTTATAGGGCGCAACATAGGCCTGATTGTGATACGAACCGTTGTCGTTGTAGTAGTCGCCGACGCGCTTCTCAATGACGCCCAGATCCATTCCGTGCGCCTGATAGGTCAAGCCCAGTCCCTGGGTGTAAGCGGGAGTGTCAGCCACGTTGAGACCGGAGGGCACACCACTTCCCGTATAGTTGGCCTTCCCAACAGTTCCATTCGCATAGAGATTCAAGCCATAACCCAGTGAGGCATTGACCTCGGCCTCAAATCCCTGGGTAACAGAGTCCGGCCCCAGATAGTACTCGTTGAGGTCAAAGCCCGGATTGTTGGGGTTGGCCACCTGGAAGGGGATGTAGTTATTCTGGAACTTCACGCGGTAATAGTCCGCGTCCACGGTGAAGCGGTTCAGCTTCACAACCGTGCCCCCCTGATACGCGGAAGTCAGCTGCGGGGTGGGCAATTTGGGGACTTCCTTGCCGCCGCCCGTGACGTCAAAGACGCTGGTCGGAGGAATTTCATCGCCCTTACCAAATTGGCCGTAGACCGACCAGTAATCTGTCAGCCGGTAATTTGTCTGGGCTGAAGGCAAGTTAGCCCCCGATGCACCGGAAGAGGTGACGAAGGGCGCGCCATTGAGATTACCCACTACCTTGCCGTTGTCGGCATACTGCTTGAATGTCAGGTTGTAGTAGGCATACTTATCGCCAACGGTGACGGTCAGTTTCCTCGTCGCATGCCATTCGTACTCGACGAACGGGTTCAGCGAGTTGGTCCAGTAGTTCTCGTGGAAGTTGGGCACGGCCTGGTCCTGGCGGGTAATGGGATCCGAGGGGATCTGAAAGCGATTGCTCGTTGCCCACTCGTACCACAGGCCGGCACGGAAGACACCATACTTTGAAGTCTGGCTAACCGTCGAAGTCTCGCCATACTTGCGATAGCTGTTCAGCTTGTCGATCGCGCAAGGCGCAATCTTACCGTTCTGGTCCGCGTTCTGTATCGAACAGTTGGCCTCTGTAATCCATCCGCTTGTGCCGTTGGGGCCGGTGGCAAGACCAGTCTCATCGTTAGGGTTGTCATTGGCATAATACTGCGCGTTGTTATAGCTGTAGCTGTAGGGCTTCACATCCACGATCCAACCGTTGTTGAGCAAACTGCGAACGCCGACATACTCAAAGTCCGTCGGAACGGTGTTGGTGTTGTACTTTTGGTAGAACGCGCTGGTGGGGTCGGTGTTTTGCAACAAGTAGGTCCAACCATAAGCGTTGATCTGGGCGCGATAGGCTGAGACGTTGGGCGCATTGCCGAAGAGTTGGACGACCCCGCTGTATCCGGTGATGGTGGTGTTATCCGTCGGCTTGTACAGTACCTTGATTTCTCCGGCATTGCGCTGAAGATCATTGAACGTTTGGAAGCCATCGGTGGTCATGCGATGAACATCGAGCGAGAGACCTATGTTCTTGCGCGGCCCGAGCATGCCCGTGCTGTACTGGCCATCGATCAGCAGCGTATTAAAGGACCCGTACGATACCTCAGGCTGGACGGACTGCTGTGACGGTACATCCCGAGAGAGCAGATTGATGGACCCGCCAAAGGTCGCCTGCCCGATGGTCGATGCCGAACCAGGGCTGCGATCGAAGTCCACTCCACCGATCCACGGTCCGGGGAAGAAGGCCCAGGAGTGATGGGTGGGGTTGTTGCTATCGTTGAAGGGGATGCCGTCCCAGGTGATGTTGTAATCGCCATCTACGAACCCGCGAAAATACATCGTCCCCTGCCCGAGTCCGACACCATTGGGGTTATAGCTGATGGTGCCCGGGGCAATGTTGATGAGTTCGGAAAAATCGGTTGTGGCCGGCGTGAAGTTCCGGATGAACTCGCCGCTAATGAATGATTGGGGCGATTCCGTGTCGAGCGAGTCCTGCGACAGAGCATGCTGGGCGGCAACGGAGTCGCCGGTGATCGCCCGCACTTCAACGCTTGTAGCCCCCGAGCCGATTTTCAACTGAACTGGAATATTCTGTGTTTGGCCGGCTGAGATCTGAATATTATTGCGTAACATGGTGGCGAATCCGGGGGCAGAGATGGTAAGGTCGTAGGTCCCGGCGGGCAGATTTGTCAGGGTAAAGCCGCCCTGATCGCCCGAGGTTGCATCTTGTTCATGACGCGTGGCTTGATTCCTGGCGATAACAATAACGTTCTGTAGCGCGCGACCACTGGGATCCGTCACCGATCCAGTGATTGATCCGCCGGTAGAATTCTGGGCTGCAAGCGAGCCCGGCATTGCGGCGCAAAACAGCAATACGGCACTGACGATCAGGGTGACGTAAACCCACCTTGAAAACAATTGCATTATTCCTCCAAACGGTTTGCCTGCTTGGCACCCTTCGCAAAAAGCTAACCAGCTTACGTCAACATCGGGTTACAACATTGGGTGAGCAGAGCTTCCTGAAACCCTCCACGGGACACATCCTTTTTACGAGGCGAGAGCACGGAACCTGCCGGGCTCGGATAATTTGCATAGTCTGAGGTGTTTACAAACCGACAGGAACGTCACTCGAGCGAAGTCGGCATGCAAACGGTTCCCATCAACTCCGCCAGCAGTGGCTTACATTGAGAGCGGAGTTTTCTGAATTTCTTAAGATCGCTTTCAGGTTTCCGATCAGCATGTTATGCGAGGCGGACCCAAGATCTTTGACTTCGGCAGAGTGGATCGGCTGCACCTTCTGCTTGCCAGCTCGTCTTCCCCGCTTGCCCTCAACCCCAGCGGCAGTCCCTGGCGAGCGGGGTAGCTGAAGCGCGATCAGGAAGCATGTTCCTGCGAACGTGCGCGCTGTTCTCCCGTCATTAAGGCAAATCGAACCTTGAACACAGAGCCCCGCAGCGGAACGCTGGTCACGGTCAGCTCGGCACGATGTGCATCCGCAATCCATCGCGCAATGGAAAGCCCCAGTCCGCAACCCGCCTGGGTCTTTCTCTCTCGCAAATCCGCCTGATAGAAGCGCTCAAAGATACGCTCTCTCACCTCGTTCGACATGCCGATGCCCGTGTCACATACCGCGACGACAGCCTCCGCGCCGATGATCTCGACCTGCGCGTGAATCTGGCCGTGCTCGGGCGTGTATTTGATCGCATTTTCCAGCAGTATGCCCAGCAGACGCTGCACGAGCAGCTTGTCTCCCTCGATGAAGACCGGCTCCGCGAACAGATCCCAGTCCAGCATGATGTCGTCGGACTCGGCGAGGTCTTCGACGCGCCGGCATGCGGTTACCACCAGCTCACACAGGTCGATCGGCTGCAGGGAGACCTCGTGCGTGAAGTTCTCACTGCGCGCCAGCAACAGAAGAGTATCCAGCAACGTTGAGGCGGTGCGGCACTCCGTCACAATGCGCTCCAGATCGTTGCGATATTCTTGTTCGGTGTGCGGACGGCTCAAGGAGAGTTGCGCCGTGGCCAGCATCACTGTGATGGAAGTGCGCAGGTCGTGCGAGGCATCGGCGGAAAACTGGCTCAAGCGCAAGACGGCGGCCTCAAGCCTGCCCAACAATTGATTCCATGCCTCGGCCAGTTGCTGCACTTCGTCCCTCGTCGCGGGCACGGGCAGCCTTGCGGATAGATTGCCGATTCCCATGCTGACTGCGGTTCTCGTCATCCGATCGACCGGTGCCATGGCGCGCCGGCTCAGAAAGTAGCCGCAAAGCGAAGCGAGGATCAGAAGACCCGGAAGCAAAAAGAACAGCACGCTCCGATATATGAGCAGGATGTGGAACTCCTGATCGAGAGAGCCGCCGAGAAAGATCCGATCCTCCATGCCATCGATGTCGGTTGCGGAGCACATTACCAGCACAGGGCCGCCGTCGAGCGTCAACAGGCGAAAGACCTCCTGCCGGCAATTCCCGGGATCTGAAAAAGCCCACGCCTCATGAGAGGACTCAACCGGAAAGATCTGCTCATCGTGTCGGCCGCGCAGTTGAAAGAGATTCCCTTCGTGGGTTACCAGCGCGTAGTTGCGCAGCTGCTCATTGAGTGATGCAGTAATGCGCTGCGCTTTGTTGTCGCTGAGCAGCCTCTTGAGCCTCTCCTCTCGCCCTCGAAGGTGCGTCTTCTTTTCCTTGATAAGCGCATGGCGCAGAACGCCGTAGGAAGTGATGCCGAACAACATTGCTCCCGCGGACGTTAGCAGCAGATACCAAAGCGTGAGTTTGGCCCGGATCGAGAGCGCGCCCATGTCATTCGCCGACCAGTGTGTATCCGATGCCGTGGATGGTGCGAATCAATGGCTGGCTTTCCAACCGATCCTCAAGTTTCTTTCTAAGGCTATGGATGTAAACGTCGAGCGTATTCTCTTTGTTCGTTGTCACGCTGCCCCATCCCGCTTCGATGAGCTCTTCACGCGATGTCACCAGACCTATTCGCCGCATCAGCACCTCCAGCAGCTGCACCTGCTTGCGGGTCAGAGCAATCTGTTTCCCGTTCCGTACGGCCACGCGCCTGCTGCAGTCAAGCGCAATTTCACCTGCCTCCAGGACCAGGGGTGCGGCGTTCAGCGTCCGTCGTGTAATAGCGCCCACGCGGGCCAGCAACACTTCCAGCAGAAACGGCTTCACCAGGTAGTCGTCCGCGCCCAACTCGAAGGCTTCGAGCAGTTTCGGTACGGCATCGACCGCCGTCAACATGAGGATCGGGGTTTTGCAGCGGTGCAAGCGCACTTTTTCGAGCACTGCCAACCCGTCCATACCGGGCAGCAGAATATCAAGCAACGCCGCGTCGTAAGCTTCTTCTAGCATCAACCGGGCCCCTTCCGTACCGTTGTGCGAGATCGAAACGCGATGGCCGTTTTCCTTGAGGCCGCGTTCCACAAGTCCAGCAATGCGCTTGTCGTCTTCGATAAGCAATACATTCATAGAAAATGTTGTGCCATAGAAATGTTGTGCAGACCTTTTGTCGATGGAGGTCCGAAAGATTGAGATAATGCGAATGGCGGCGTGAACAAATTGGTCCCAACAACAAGGATCGACGTCCGCTGGAGACATTTAGTTTCATGGCCGCCAGGCCCGTTTGAGACCGGTTGCAACCCGCGCGCGCTGAGGTTCTCGTGCGTCTGGGCGCATCCCCGGCACTGTTCGTGGAAGGCAAGCAGCCGACCTGGAACGGCGAACACCTACCATGGATGATCGGCGATCAGAACCGTCTCTCGCCGGCGGACAGAGCGGCTCGACTGGCACGTATGAAGCAGCCGCGCTTCTTGCCCGATGTGTGCGAAGGGGGGCTGTTGGCTCACACAACTTCTCAATGCGCGTGGTGCGCCGCAATGCCCTACACAAGCTCTCGGTGCAGTAGCCGAACCCACATGGGACCGCGTGCCAACAGGATGGTCAGTTAGTTAGAAACCTGGCCAACGAGGTTAAGATCAATCGCAACGTCATTGTCTGCTTTCCAGATCATGAAGCTCGAGTTTTTGAGACCCCACTGAACATAGGGAAGGATGAATTGCCCCTTCGCCGTTGCCTTCGAGCCATCGATGTGGATCTTCATCGGAATCGTCAGGTCGTGAGCAGTGCCGAGCAGAGTGAAGACTCCGCTCACCGGAATGGCCGAGTCGCCTGAAGCAGGAATTGTTCCGTTGTACGTTTTAGGCGCGAAAGAGACGATGGCGAACTGGTCCACCTTGAGAATGTCTTTGTTCATCTTTTTATCGCGGCTGTCGATTCCCGCCTTGCCGCTGCCCGCTACGACGATGACTATCCCCGATATATGGGAAGCGGTGCGGTCGAAAGTGATCGATCCGGACTGCACGTGGAACGTGCCGTTGACGACCTCGTGGGTCGTGTTGAGCTTCATCTGACGTCGCTGGCATCGGGGTTGACCGTGAAGGTTGATGCTGGGCGAGTGCGGCTGGAGCGAATGTGAGCGCGAGGGCTACGACTGCGAAGGATTTCATTGCATCACATCCCCTAAAAGGTTTCACTGCCGAGAGTTGTTTTGACGGGGCTCGATTTCAGTTGGCGAACGCCTGTGGAGCAACAGCGGCGGGCTGGGTGACACGCGTGAGTCTAGCCGTTACGCGCATCGCGCCGGGCCAGACCCTGAGGCAGAACGGCAGTACAGCGCGCGCGAGTGCGTTGTTCAAGCCGTCGGCGGCGATCTCGGCAAGACGCATCTGGGGGAGCATTGCGGACCCCAGTTTTGGCTGAAAGACTGGCGCTGGCTCTGCGGCAAGATAGGCAGCGGCGGCACGGCGGGCAGTATGCAGGGCGATGGATATGCCATCGCCGGTGAACGAGGGGATTACGGCTGCCTGATCGCCGATACAGTAGAGCCCATCCTCGGTTGCGCGCCGAATGTAACCGTACGGGATATGAGTGATGGTGATCGGTTTGCCGAGCAGCGGCTCCGCACCGTCAAGCCGCATCGCGAGGTGGGGACAGTCCTGCTGCATCTTCGCAAGGAGGCCCTCCCAGCGAAGACCCGCACGTGCAAAATACCGCCGTTGCACCACACAACAGAAATTCGTAATGCCGTCTTCCACCGGTTGGATGCCACCGTAGCCTCCGGAATAGAGCGTCAACTCGGAGGCGTCTGCCAGCTCAGCGGTCTGGGCGGCAGACAGTCGGTAATACATCTTGAAGGCGACCCATTGGTGAGGGTCCTTCGGACGCCCGTGTCCGCGCAGATCGTGCTTGCCCGTAGCGAGAAAGGCCGTCGGAGCTTCATAACTGGTAGCGTCGTCGAGCGTAGCCCGCCAAAGGTTGGTGGTCGTGCGACTGAGCGACTGCACACCGCGACCACGCTCGACGCTGACTCCCGCAGCGATGGCCTCGGCGATGAGCGCTGTATCAAGCGCTTTGCGCGTGAGTGAGGCAGCGTGAAAAGGTAAGGGAGCCTCCGCGGCCCGCCGAGCCGCGGCGAGGCGAACGTGGTCGATAGGCACCGCACCAAGCGCCGCAACGTTGATGCCAAGTGCATGAAGGTCCTCAAGAGCCTCTCCGCTTAGAAACTCTCCGCAGACTTTATGGCGCGGTGTCGGCTCGCGTTCGATCAGGGTGACGCTTCGTCCCTTTCGAGCGAGCGCGATCGAAGCCGCACAGCCTGCCACTCCACCACCGACGATTAGTACTTTGTCTTGCAAAAGCATTCCATCCGAACTCGATGCATATTCAATCAATGTGTAGACAACTCCATAGTTGTAGTAGACGCCCAGAAAGCAGTTCGGCACGTCATTCTGTACAAATCGTCATTTTGGAGTTGGGGAAGCTGGCTAGATGGAGGCGTCTAAGGTGTTAGAACGAGGTTTTCGAGTGAGGAGAAACGATTTCCTTAGCGGCTCTTTGCGCGATGACTTTGTGCATCGCAGCTGCGGCTGAACCGATTTCAGTGAGACATATCCAAGGTCCAATGCATCGGCTCATGATCGCGCGCTCCGAAACAGGAAAAATTATCGCCAGTGGCGAGTTTTCCCCGGTCGTGCAGGGCGATGAAGTGACGATGCGCCTGACTTATAAATTCTTGCGTGGCTCGCTTGACGATGAGACTACAGCGTACAGGCAACAGGACACGTTCAGATTAGAACGCAACCATCACATACAGAAAGGGCCGTTCTTTGCGAAGCCCGTCGACTCTACGGTGGAAGCCGCTACCGGCATAGCGACCAGCCGCACAGCGGACAAGAATGGCAACATACACGTCGAAAGCGAGCACATGGAGCTGCCGGATGATCTGGCGAATGGGTTCGTTGGAACTTTGCTGCTGAATGTTCCGCACAATACGACGCGGTTTCGGGTGGGAATGCTGCTAGCCGACGATCAGTCACGACGCGTGGTGAGCTCGTGCCAGTTGAGGCCGAGGTCCACGATCAGTAGCGAGGCAAGTGTGAACGCAATCACGCCGACGGCGGATAAGACGTCACCCAGGTGGCTCCAGTAACGCGGCCAGAGGTTGAGCACGCGGCTGGAGACGAAGGTAAAGGTAACAGCATAGGAGCGCGCCATCCATTGGCGGTGCTGTGTGATTTGGCGGTTGCGCGCAGTGATGAAGGCGGCGGTGGTGCAGACCATCCAGGCGGCGGCCTGCATGGAGGTTCCGGGAAGACCTGGGCGGCCGGCTGCGAGAGCGATGCCCGTGAAGGAACCAACAAACACGGAGATGACGTAGATGCGGCCGAGGATGCGATGGAGTTGGATGTGACGCTGGCGAATCCGCGAGGAGAAATTGATGGGGCCGATCAAAAGAGCGAAGATTCCGGCGAGTGTATGCGGGATGAGGAGATGGCGGTCGGCAATGACCTGCAGACGGTAGGCGTGGTACATCGGATAGTCGGTGATGAGGAGGAGCTCTGAGGTAATGAAGACGAAGAGTACGATGAGACCAAGCAAAACCCAGAGAACAGTCTTGAATCTGGAACTGGCGGAGCTGGGCGCTAGCAGAATGGAAATTGGCATTATTCGCTTCTCAGATGGTTAGACGTGACGAGGTGCGCCATGAGGCCGACGGGGGCGAAAGGCTTAATATCTCTTAGTCTAACGACGCTTCAGAATCACCGACCTCACTTCCACCGCCCCACGCACAACCGCCCCGGCCGCCACTTCTCTACCGTCACCGCCTCTCGCGGAACCTCAGCCGCAGCCAGCAGGCTCACCCAATCCTCCTTCCGGAAGGCCCGCCGGAACGACACCGGCCCATCATGCCGCACAAGCCAGTGCCAACGCACCCACCCAAACATCCGACTACTCCACTCCGCCCGCTCCAAATCATTGATAAACCAACCTACCTGCGCGGTCGCTTCCATCCACCTCAGCAACGCGACGATCTCCTCGTCCTCCAGATGATGTGCCATCAGCGAACTAACGACGATATCCATCGGCCTCTCCGGCCGATATACCATGGCATCGCCCGTCACCCACGTGATTCCGAGCTCCTTTGGCGTGGACTCCCCTGCTGCACGGGCCGCATGAGGATTCAAGTCGATCCCCGTTAACTGCACAGCAATGCCCCATTTCCGTGCCCAGCCTGCAATCTGCCTCAGTAGATCGCCGCCGCCACACCCCACATCGACGATGTGTACCGGATCGCTCAATCCATGTAACAACCGCTTCAGCCAAACCAGCGTCGGCCGATAACCCAGCAGCCAGCGATTGACTGTTTCCAGACTGCGCAGGCAGTCACGGAAATCCTCATAACTACAATCACCATCCATGAGCTCCGGCAACTCACGCGGAGAGACCCGCCGACTGAAGTCGATCTGTGCATTAGACCGCATGGAAGCGCATCGTCTCCGCTGTTAGGCCCGGCCCAAACGATATCGCACACCCACGCTGCCCCGGGCGCGCTTGCTGCATTATTCGCTGCAACACAAACATTACCGTCGCCGAAGACATGTTGCCGAAGGACGACAACACCTCGCGCGACGCCGCCAACGTATCGGCTGACAACTCCAGTCCCTTCTCTACCGCATCCAGGATCGACCGCCCGCCGGGATGCACCGCCCACAGGTCGATGCCATCGCGCTCGGCCATCAGCTCGCACTCATGCAGAGCGCGGCCCAGCTCTCCCGGCACCTGTCCTGAGAGCAGCATGTCGAACCCGAGATCGCGAATCTTCCACGTAATCAGCCCCCTCGTCCCGGGCACCATCACCGCCTTGAAGCTGTCCAGTGCAAAGCCCTGCTCGCACGCGGTAATCAGGCTCGCCGCCGCGCCATCGGCGAAGACCAGGAAGGAGAGCACCTGCTCCAGTTCCTGCGTCTCCTGTAAGTGCAGCGTGCACAGCTCCAGGTTGACCATCAGAACACCCGCCTTCGGGTCTGAGCGCACAATGTGCCGCGCCAGCTTCAGCGCATTGATCGCGGCATAGCATCCCATGAATGCGACCATCGTACGCTCCACACCCGCCGAAAGCCCTAGGTGGTCGACGATCTCAAAGTCCAGCCCCGGCGCATAGAGTCCCGTGCAACAGGTCACCAGCACATGCGTAATACCGGAGCGTTCCTTCTCATTGAGCGCAAGCCGGTCCACGGCCTTCCTCATCAGCACCGGAGCGCTCTCCTCAAACAACTCCATACGCCGCGCCGTGTCGGGAAAGTTGCCTAGCCGATAAAACTCATGAGCGTCAAGCGGCGAGAATTGGCCGGAACCTTTCTGCGGGTCGAGGAATGAATAGCGACGCGCGATGTCGGCGCGGCTCGCCATGCGGCGGAAGACCGCACGCAGGCGCGGGTCGGAAAGCATCGTCTCTGCGAAGACGACGAAGGCGTCATGCACATCGTGCTCTGGTACGGCAGTGGCGATGCGGTTCAGATAAGCCGTAGTCATGTGCAATGGGCCCTCAGCCCGGGTTATAGGGATTAGATGTAGCGTATGTGTTGGGGAAGCTGGATCACGAAGAGACGACGATCCGGCGACAGTCGACTACTTGAGAGAACAGGATCCGTATTCTCAACACAACGGCACAACGAAGCGCTTTGCCAAGGTGCGGCTCGAGCTTCGCGGGAAGCGGCAAGCGCGCGGCGAAAGCATCTCCCAAACTTGCCGGGTCAAAGACGCTGTCGGAATTCTGGGAAACCTTCTTATGATTGTTGCCGCAAATTGGGATGGCATGCTCAAAGCCGGCGGCGGAGCTTTCTGGATGCTGATTGACCTTCTGCACAATAGACATCATTTACCGAATGCATTCCCCGAAACGTGTGACCTTTTTGCGGATAGACGAAAAAGCTGATCTATGCGAGAGCACGACAAGACGCTCAGCGCGATTAAGATTCGTTGATCAACAATTCCGAAAAACTGACTTGGGATGACACTCCGGGCGCGAAGCGCGAGAAGTGTCTTTGGCCTCAAAACTCAATAGACGTTCGATACGACCTTCTGGTTGAGGCCTGGCTTTGAACATTCATCCTGACAACCTGAAAAGGCGAATCAGAGGAATTAAACAGCTATCGTAAGCTTACCTAAACGAGATGACTCATTGACAACTCCATCATGACACGACGTTCATCTCCCCCTATGCAGATCACTCAGGGATATGAAAACTTTACTGTGGGAGCAAAGCCGTGCTGGAAACAAAACGACGCGTGATCGGTCAGATGATCGTCTGCTAGGGCTCCTGTTGCGGAGCGACACACAAGGACCGTCCCGAAGTACCTGCCGATTGGCTGAAAGACGAGTGGCGCAGGCGCGGGCTGCTGAAGAGTGTTCAGCTCTCGATGAGCGGCTGCGTAGGACCGTGTGATGTTCCGAATGTGGTCGTCGCGAACTCCGAGGCCGGCTCTCAATGGCTGGGCAACATCAAAGAATTCAACCAATGCAGTCATTGGTGGAAAGGGCAGTGCGGTCCATGGATGCGGGCCATCTTCTCGAACTGCCGCGGGAATTCAAAGGTCACATTATCGGGCCATGGAGGTAACCAGATTCGCAGAAGGTGCTGTCAGATAGGTCTGGCTTCATCTCTTGCATCGCCTATTGAGGTTTGCAAATTCTGCGCGTAAAACCCCGAGTCAACTTCTTTCCGCATCGAAATGCACATTTCGTTCAAACCCCCTGAACTGACGCCAAACACATGGGCGCATAGGTCGCTAACACATTCGCACGCTGAAGATGCCAATCAGGCTTTGTGGTGGCAAAGGCATCACTCCGTTCCCCGATGGAGGGGCGAAGTTGATGAGCTGAATAGTGTCTAAATGCAAGTAGCCCGAATCCTTAAATCCCAGTCAGAAAGTCTTCAGGAACACTTCAGGAGTAACAGAGATGATTGCGTTTATATAGAAGAGAGGCCGCACTGTGCGAATTCTGCTGGTGGAAGACGAGACCAAGGTAGGCAACGCGGTTAGCGAAGGGTTGCGGGCGGAAGGGTATGAAATCACCTGGGCCCAAACCGGGGAGGAAGGTTTTTTTCATGCCAGTTCGCAGGCGTTCGATCTGATCGTTCTGGACGTCATGCTGCCTGGGCGGGATGGAATCGAAGTGCTGCATACGCTGCGAAAACAGGGCTCCAGAACGCCGGTTCTTCTCCTGACCGCCAAAGATGCGATTGAGGATCGGGTGTTGGGACTGGACGCGGGGGCTGACGATTACGTGGTGAAGCCTTTCGCGTTCGCGGAGTTGAGCGCGCGCCTTCGGGCGCTTCTTCGTCGCAATAAGCCAGAGCCCGCAGGTGTGTTGACCATTGCTGCGCTTGAAATCGATCCGATCAGACGAATTGTTACGCGAGAAGATCGGCGCATCGATCTCACGCCACGCGAGTTTGAACTTCTCGTATACCTTGCGCGCAATCATGGCCGCGTTGTTTCCCGCGAAATGCTCGCTCGTGATGTTTGGAAAGAAGGCGGAAGAGCAACACCTCTCGACAACGTGATCGATGTGCACGTGGCACGGCTACGTAGGAAAATGGACGATCCGTTCGAGACAAAACTTCTTCATACCGTGAGAGGGGTTGGCTTCACCCTGAGTGAGGATAACTCGTGAGCGGCCTCCTACGGTCTAACCTTCGCACACGCCTGACCGTCCTCTATGCGTCGCTGCTTGGGGCTGCGCTTCTCCTTTATGCGGGCGGTGTCTCAGTTTTCTTTCTTCACAATCTGCAGGAACAGTTGGATTTGAGCCTCCATCGAGACGTAGAGACCGTTGAAGGGGCACTTTCCGCTGATCGGAATGGACAGCTCCAGATCAGTTCGCGAGAGGGGGAGGCTGACGAAGATGACCTCGACCGCGGCTATCTTCTGGAGGTTTGGTCCGCTGATGGCAAGCTGCTTTATCGCAGTGAACAATTGCGGGGTCAGGCGCTCGGCTCCCCTCCAACCGGCAGCGCAGATTCTAATCGGCAACATGCGCATTCCCTCCGACTTGCTTCGGGCATGCGGTTACGATCCATCAGCCGCGTTCATCACCTGCCAGATGGCAATGCGGTGATCGTCCGGTTGGCCGTCAGTCAAGAACCTCTCTGGCATGAATTTCGGGAGATGGTGACGGTCCTTGGAATTGGTCTTCCAGCTACGGTGATTCTCGTTGCCCTTACCGGATACCTGGTAGCGGCTCGCGCGCTCAAGCCGGTGGATTCGATGGCGCAACGTGCAGCGCGGATCACAGCGGAGCAACTGGATGAACGATTACATATCGAGAACCCTGACGATGAACTTGGCCAGTTGGGTTCTGCATTCAACGCCACGCTGGCGCGGCTGGAGCGGTCTTTCGATCAATTGCGCCGGTTTGCCGCTGACGCTTCCCACGAATTGCGAACTCCGCTGACCGCCATACAAAGCGTCGGCGAAGTGTCCCTAAAGATGCCGGGCAATGTGAATTATTACCGGGACACAATCGGGAGCATGCTCGAAGAGACGAATCGCCTCACGCAATTGGTAGACAGTCTTCTGACCATGGCTCGCGCCGATGCTGGCCGCATTCAATTGCACCGGGCTGAGGTTAACCTCTTTGAACTTTCTGACGAGACGGTGGGGCTTCTCGAAGTACTCGCGGAAGAGAAGCAACAGAGCATTCTGATCGACGGCAACCGCTCTATATCCGTGACGGCTGACCGGACAATCCTGAGACAAGCCCTTGTCAATCTTGTCCACAATGCCGTGAAGTATTCGCCCACGAATGGGGACATTCGAATACGCATTCGAGAGACCGAACGAGATGCGATTGTCGAAGTTCAGGATTATGGTCCCGGCATTCCGCAAGAGCATCGTGCCCGCATCTTCGAACGATTCTATCGAGTGGACAAATCGCGCACGCGCGCGGAGGGGGGAACAGGGCTGGGGTTGTCGATCGCGCAATGGGCTGTCTCTATTCATGGGGGAAGGATCGCGGTTGAGTGCGGACCCACGCCAGGTTCCGTCTTCCGAATATCTCTGCCGAAGACCGTTTCAACCGTGACCACGACGGCTGGTCATGACTGAGTCGTCATCCTGGCGCGAGGTGATATGCGGTTCTGGCCGTATTTGTTACCGGTTCTGATGGGCTTGTTCACGAGCATGGCGGGAACTGAGGGCCCCGCGACCCCGTTCGGCGTAACGGTGACGGTGCAGGACATAAGCGGAGCCGTAATCGTAGGCGCACAGGTCACTCTTACCACCCAGGACGGCAGCACCGTCGCACAGGGGATGACGGATAACGCTGGCAACTTCCGTCTTTCGGCGATCAGTACCGGCGCCTACACCATCGATGTGACGCGGCCTGGGTTTCGCGAAGTTAAACAGCAGGTCAAGATGGGTTCGGGAGCACGCCCCCAGATCCACATCGTTCTTCCGGTTGCGTCAGTAAATCAGGAAGTTACAGTGAATGCTCCTGAGAGCTCCGCACAAGTGAGCACCGAGATTGCAGAGAATCAAAGTGCCAATACAGTAGACCGCGACGCGCTCGACCGCCTCCCCGTGTTTGACCAGGATTACATCACGACGATGTCGCGGTTTCTCGACCCAGATGCGACAGGCACGAATGGAGTCACGCTAGTAGTGAACGGTGTCGAAGCGAATGGACCGGGCGTCACTGCATCCGCGATCCAGAGCGTGAAGATTAATCAAAATCCTTACACAGCGCTTTATTCCAGACCAGGTCGTGCCCGGATAGAGATTGAAACCAAGGGTGGGACGCCGCAGCTTCACGGGACTGGAAATTTCCTCTACCGCAACTCATACTTCGACGCGGAGAATGCCTTCGCAGTCACCAAGCCATCGGAGCAGCGCACCTATTGTGAGGGCTCGCTCACCGGCCCGCTTAGGCACAAAAAGAAGACAACCTTTCTGTTCGCGTTCGATCAGGACAGCGACAACCAGGAGGCAATCGTTGTCGCGGCGGGCCCGAATGGCCCCATCAATGAAAATGTCCCCAATCCGACGAATCACTATTTCATTTCAGGACGAGTCTTCTATGACTTCAACGAAGGAAATCAGTTCTGGGTCGGCTACTCGTACGAACACCGGACGGTGCAGAACCAGGGGGTCGGCGGGACCGTGCTTCCTGAAGCCGGGACCAACACGCTGTTCTTCGAGCACGAGATCAACGTGGGTTATACCCGTGTGTTCTCTTCCAGGGTCCTGAACCAGCTCCATTTTCTAGTCGGCCACTTCGACAATCAAACCCACAGCCTCAACGAAAACCCGCAAGTGAACGTGCAAGGTGCGTTCACCGGCGGTGGCGCGCAGGCGGACTATCGGAGGACTGAGTATCACTTCGATGGAACAGACATCGTCACGTATACCGCAGGCAAGCAGGTCATCAAGTTCGGAATCGACGTGCCGGACATCAGCCGTCGAGGCTACGATGACTTCACGAATCAGGAGGGCACTTATTCCTTCGCGAGTCTTGCTGATTACGACGCATCCAATTCGTTTTCCTATCTTGTGCAGAGTGGAAATGGGCACGTCACCTTCTTGGAGAGGACGGTCGCCGGAATTTTTGAAGACACCATACGCCTGAAATCGAATTTCTCCATTGCGGCGGGCGTCCGCTATTACTGGCAAAACTACTTCCACGATATTGCGCACGATCTGGCGCCGCGCCTCAGCTTTGCTTACGCTCCGGCGGCAAAGGGCACAACGGTCGTTCGCGGCGGAGCGGGCTTCTTTTTTGACCGCACCGGGCCCACGCCGATAGCGAATCTGTTGCTCTTCAATGGCGTACGTCTCAAGCGGTTTATTGTAGAAAATCCCAGCTATCCGGTTACAGGGCCCGAACTTGCGGGAGTTCCGACGAGCATCGTCACACTCGATTTGCAACAGCTGATCCCCTACACCATTCAATACGGAGCGGGGATGGAGCAGCAATTGAATGCCAAGAGCAGTTTGTCTGTGGGTTACGTTGGTTCGAGAGGGATCGATCTATTCCGCTCTCTGGACGTGAACGCGCCCCCTCCGCCGAACTATGTTGCGCGACCGAATCCAGATCTGGGACAAGACCGGCAGTTCCAATCAAAGGGCTACCAGAAGAGCAATGCACTTGAGATCAGCTTTCACGGGAGACCGACCAATTACCTTACCGGCCAGGCTCAATACACCCTAGGGAAGACTTACAACAACACGAGCGGCATCAACTATTTTCCTGCCAATAGCTACTTCCCGGAGTCGGACTGGAGCCGGTCTGACGATGACCGGCGCAATAGGTTTGACCTGCTGGGCACGTTTGAGGCGGGCAAATGGTTCAACTTTGGAACCGCTCTCTCGCTGTACTCGGGCAAGCCTGTAAACATCACCACGGGTAATGATGAAAATCACGATAGCCTGCCCCTCGACCGTCCAGCCGACGTTCCTCGGAATTCCCTGCACGGCCCCACCTACATCAACCTCGATCTCAATCTGGCACATGATTTTCTTCTCTCCAAGGCTGGGAAGGAAGGCCCCGTCGCCACAATTGGAATCAATTCCTTCAACGTTTTGAACCATCCAAATGACGTGACCTATATCGGTGTCGTGAGCTCGCCTTTCTTCGGCCAGGCCGTTGCAGCTCTTCCAGCACGGCGCATGCAGCTCAATCTGGAAATCAAGTTCTAACGCTATCCGCATGGTGCTCTGCACTCACAAAAGAGGATGGAAATGGAATCGACGTATCAAATTCCGACTTGGATCGTCACTTACGTGGCGTTGTTCTTCCTTGCATGGTCTGCATTGAGCTACGCGCAGGATGCCCAGAGTGGGGCGGGGACTCTCAAGAAAGTCGCTGACATTCCGATGCCGGGACCAGCGGTTCGGTTCGATTATCAAAGCCTCGATCCTTTAGGCAGTCGGCTGTACATCGCGCACATGAATGCCGATCAGCTCGTCGTTTTCGATACCTCCAAAAGGCAGGTTGTCAACCTTGACGGTTTCAAGCGCGTGCATGGCGTGTTCGCTGCTCCCGAGATTCATCGCCTGTTTGCGTCTGTGACGGGAAGCCATCAGGTCACGGCGGTCGATACTCAAACGCTCAAGATCGTGGCTACTGCCGGACCCATCAGCTATCCGGACGGCCTGGCTTACGCCCCTAAGCAGAAGAAGGTGTTTGTTTCTGATGAACACGGTCGTGTAGACGCGGTCATCGACGCGACCAGCAACACTCTCACCGCGAAAATTCCTCTCGGTGGTGGAGCTGGAAACACTGTCTACGATCCAGGGTCGGAACACATATTGGTGGCGGTCCATGGTGTGAACCTGCTCGTTGCCATCGATCCGGCTACGAACAAAATCATTGGTCAATACCCGCTGCCCGGGATCGAGAATCCACACGGAATAGCGCTCGATGTCGCCGATCGCATTGCGTTTGTCGCAGGTGAAGAGAACCATTCGCTCGCGATGGTCGACCTCAACACGATGAAGGTCATTTCGACCTATCAGGTGGGCGATGACCCGGATGTGCTCGCGTTTGATCCAGGCCTCAAGAGACTGTACGTCTCCGCTGAATCCGGCACAGTCACCATCTTCCAAAGCGGCAATGGGAAGCTAGTCCTGCTCGGTTCATTCAACATGCCCCATGCACACACGGTTGCCGTCGACCCGCAGACGCACCTGGTCTACTTTCCTTTGGAGAATATCGACGGGCACCCACTTTTGAGAATCATGAAGCCAGTGGATCAGAAGTAAGCGAATACAGAGGGACTATATGGAACTGCGCTGGATATGGATCTGCTATGGGTACCGTCGAAAAATAGTGCAGACGCTCGCTGCTGGGCTTTTAGTTATGTTTCTCTCGCTGGCTGCTGGTCTTGCACAGGAGCCAAGGGCACACTTTGTCGGATCGGAGAGTTGCAAAGCATGTCACGCTAAGGAGTACAACGGCTGGAAGGAAACTCGGATGGCAAACGTTGTCCGAGATCCACGCGAACATCCAGAGGCTGTCATCGGCGATTTCACACATGCCGATCCAGTGCGCACATTCGACCTTGATCAGGTCGCGTTTGTGTACGGGAGCCGTTGGAAGCAGCGTTACTTCACGAAGCGAGGGGACGACTATTTCCCCCTCCCGGCGCAGTGGGATGTGAAGAAGGGCAAGTGGCTTCCGTATCACGTGGAGGCGGGCACGGACTGGTGGGTGCCGTTCTACGGTCCCACCAACTTTGATCGGCCCACCGGGCCGACATGCGACGGGTGTCACTCCGTCAATTACGACATACAAACCAAACATGTAACCGAATGGAACGTCGGCTGCGAGAAATGCCACGGTCCGGGCAGCCTGCACGTCGCGCATCCGACGAAGCAGAACATTGTCAACCCGGAAACGCTCGACTACGTCCGCGGAAACGACACCTGTATCCAGTGCCACAGCCAGGGGCAGCCCCTCAGCAATCCGATCGCCGGCAAATATTACGACTGGCCCGTCGGCTTTCTGCCGGGCCAGCGGCTGGCCGATTACTGGAAATTCGAAGAATTGAAACCTGGAACCACCAACTTCTATCAATACGCCGATCTCACCGCGCACAAGAACCGGATGCAGGGCAACGACTTTGTCCAGAGCGTCATGTACCACCGGGCGATTCGCTGCTTCGATTGCCATCAAGTACATAGCAATCAGAACATCGCCGATCTGAATGCGGTCGGCAACGCCGTCTGCCTGTCGTGCCACGCGAAGGATAAAGATAATCCGGCGGGATTGAAGGGCACTGTGAGCGAGCATACCCATCATGCGGGAGGAAGCGCCGGCAGCCAATGTGTAGCGTGCCACATGCCTAAGATCGAGCAGACAATCAAGGATAACTTCGTGAGTGCGCACACGTTCCGTTTCATCTCGCCCGCGGAGACAGAGCAGTCAGGCATCCCAAACCCCTGCACCTCTTGTCATACGAACAAGTCAACAGACTGGGCAACCCATGAACTGAAAAGTTGGTCAACGACGTCGCCCTGGCGGGTGGCTCAGTAGAATTGCGTGAAAATACCTAATGACCTTGTCGCCTTCCCCGGACAAAATGATCTTCTCGTTCAACTGCTGAGAATAGGCTTGGCACTCATTCAATTCGCTTTACCCGGGGCCGATGAATAACTCCTGTTAAACGCACTAGGAGCCAGAGATTGCGTAATGCCCGTTTGTCGGCAACTCGGAAGCTGCCGAACGACTATCCAAACTTGGCGTCGAAGTTCCCGAACAACCCGGCGGGCTGGGGCGTATCCGAATGGACTTCGTCCTTTGGCCATGGGTTCAGAACGGGCACGACGCCCTGGTTCACGCACTCATCATTCTCTCGCTTGCGGTGCTGCCTTATTTGCTTTGGCGAATTCAGATTTCGCGAACGACGCTCTCCTAGTTTCCACTTCCACAACTGGTGTAAAGGACGGGAGGTTTGGAGCGCTGAAGAACGGTGAACCGTATTGTGAAGCGCGTTGCGAAGGGCGTTGGCGTGCTCGCCCTGATTGCCTTGGCAGCGTCGACAGTGCTGCTCGGAGCACTATGGGTGGACCACGGGAGATCGACTCTGCTGCCGGCCCCCAGTGGCTCCTACCGGGTCGGCTGTGCCACTTATGTTTGGAGGGTTGAGACGCGGATCAATCCCTATGCGCCTGTTGCCGACACCAAGCAGGACCTTGCTGTCTGGATCTGGTACCAGCCGCCCCGACGCGCTCCACGAGAAAATCGGAATATCTTCCTGGATACTGGATTCGAGCCCTGGAGCGCCCTGAGGGCTTCATCCTCGACAAACTTCTCAGCCGGGATCTCACGCGCGTCGAAAGGCACAGTTGGACCGACGCCGAAGTCTCCCGTGAACAGGCAATGTATCCAGTGGTCAATCTGCGGGCTGGAGGCGGAGCCTTGAGCTCCGACTACACGACGCTTGCGGAGGACCTGGCGAGTCACGGGTACGTGGTCGTCAGCTTCGACGCGCCGTATCGGACGGTGATCACGGCCTTCCCGGACGGACGTGTTGCGATCCGCGCGGCAGGAGGGGATTTCGACAGGATGCCCTCCTCCACCACACAGCATCTTGCAACGCAACTGATGAACGTATGGATCGCGGATTTGAAATTCCTGCTCGACCAATTGCAAGAACTGAACGCCAATGACCCAACCGGACGTTTCAAAGGCAGGTTTGACATGCAGAAAGTGGGTGTCGCCGGGCACTCGCTTGGCGACGCAACAGCCGCAATTCTGTCACGACGATCCACGGTGCGCAGCAGGAATCGATATCGATGGCATGCTCTTTGGGCTGTCATTCGGGATGGACTCCGTCAACCTTTTTTCTTCCTCATGAGCGATCACAGCAGGGAGGAGTCAGGGTTGGAATCCGAAACTGTCGGACAGAACATTGAATCGATCTATGAACATGTTCCTGAAGGGAAACACTGGGGAATGACCATAACGGCCGCAAATCATTTCACCTTCAGCGACCAGATGTTCACCAAGAGTCCTATTCTAATGTTTTTTCTTCGCCGGGCCGGGGTAATGGGATCGCTCAAGAGGCGGCGCGGACTGGCGATCACCGGCGCCTGCGTACATACATTCTTCGACGTCTACCTGAAAGCGTAGTCGTAGAGGAAATGAACAGTCTGCCAAGCCTCTATCCGGAATTGAAGATCGGGATCACCACGGCGCTCCCACAGCAACAAACTCCCTAAGCGGCTCAGATCAGCGCACGAATGTACCCCAACCTCTTTGAGGGGCATTTTAACTACATGTTTTTTCGAGTAACACGAAGTCCCGGCGAGGAGGCCGTGACGCGTGATGATAGTTGGTGAGAGACACAAATGTCGCCGGGAGCATTTTCTCGATCCACGCAAAATCGCTAAGGCGTATTTCGACGACCTCCGGGGCTCGAGACGCGGAGGTCAGGAGCTGCGCAGGAGAAATCTCTGGTGCTTGCACGCTTGGGAAATTTTCAGCGGATGCCGAAGAAGCGGCACTGGGCGGGCGACGGCTCAATCCAGACACTCTCGCGCCTCCAGCGGCGAATGTCGAGCTCTGCATCGGCAACGCTGCCCCCCAGCTTCGCGATGGATACGCAGTAGGTCCTCCTGGCTCGCGACCTTTCGAGAACAGACGAGAACAGTCTTGCAGTCCTCGGCCAGGAGGTGGAACGACCAGCCATCGCGGTGCATGAAGTTCAGCAGGGCGCGCATCAGCGCTATGGTTTTGGATTTTCGATACCGTTTCGATCGACTGAGAAGCCTTCGGGCAACGTGAACCGGTGCGGATCTGGTTCTCCAGTACTTACCTTAGTCGCCATAAATTGCTGTTTGCCCGACTGCGGGCTGTCAAACAGTGAAATCAGATTGATTCCGAGCTGCGGCGAATACTAAAACTCGCGAATGGTGATCATCGGCTGGTCGTTCCCAAACACTCCCGGGTTCACTGTTGTGGTCTCTCTGAAGCCAGTCGTTTCCAATCCTTCGATCTCTTTGCGCCCGAGGTCTTCGACCTTTCGAAAACCTTGTCCATTCGGAAGGGGGCCCGACACACCGATCGCCGGTTGATAAGTGGCAGAGGCCGACCTACGATATGGTTCAGTGAAGCATGTCTTGGAAGCCACCTCGCAGCTGTAGCCGACGTGTTCGTACGGATCGGCGATCTGAATGTAATTCATCGTCGACTCAATACTTCCGCCTTTGGGGACAAGGTACCAGCGTTCCTGATAAACATGACCGGCACTGTCCCGCATGATTTGGCGTTTGTTGGCCAGGGCAAAGGTCCCGCCATTTCCCATTGGCCTGGTCCACTCTGTTTCGAGCGTCAGGCTGAATGGGGCATTCGGCTTTGGAGGGATGAAAATGCTCTCAAGTAACTCACTTGTGCCACCGTCGTGAGTGCCGATGACAGTTTGCCCGGTCTGAGCTCGAAGCGATGGGCCACAGATGAAGAGTGCGGCGGAAAGCGTTAGGCAGCCGGCCAGCGAAACCGACAGAAAAGCCTTCATTGCTTGTCCCTCAGATGCGAACAAAAGTATATTCCGGTAACAGAACAGGCATATATTGAGCCCGGTCCGCTCCAATTTAGGGTTTTCGGCCCAAATGAAAAGCACCCACAGATGGATAGATCTGCAGGTGCAGTGATTCCAGCCGTTCCCCCGAAGACTGTCTCACTTGAGACAAACATTACCGGCGAGAACTGAAGCTTGAACATCCCCCATAGGTGACAGACTGGCTGTTTTGGGGGATCTGGCTCACTAGTTCGGACTCGCCTGTAGTAGGTGATCTGGCAATCGCTGCAATGCAAGGGTTGAAACCGAGCAAATTGAGAACGTACCGTGCAAAGAATCCGTGACGGTGCCGCCTTACTGGCGGTTGATGGCATCTTCGGCAGTCACCATGAACCATTCTACCCGCCCTGGCATGCAGCACCAGCCATCGCGTCGGGGCCACGGCGCGTGCCCCCAAGGCCCGGGCGCGATCTGTGAAGCTGACAGCTTTGTCACTCCGTCTTCAGGGCAAATTAAGTTCTCGCCGCTATTCTCAGTGTGTGGACGGGTATCTCTGCGCATTCCTGAGAAAGAGTGCTCGACCCATGCCGCGACTCCCCTTTACGGCCTGGCCCAGGTTCCTTGCCCAAGTCCTCAGTTCGTCATCGTCGGCGAAACCAGCTTTCGGCCTCATGATTGGCCTGGCAGCATCTGCACTCGCCCAGTCCAACACGCCTAGCGTGGTAATCCCCGCCGGCACGCCCATTCAAGTGAAACTGCTGCAGCACAGGCCTTCGAAGCTCGGCCCCATCCAAACCAGGCTGATGTATCCGATCTACGTCGCAGACACCCTCGCTTTACCGGAAGGTGTCATCGTGACCGGTCAGGTCACTGCCTTTCAACCAAACAACTCGCTACGGCGAGATGCCCGACTCAACGGCGATTTCACACCATACCGCAAACCGGTGGTTCAGTTTGAAAGCGCGACGCTGCCCGGCGGAACTTCACTGCCATTCGCCGCGACGCCAGCGACCGACGGAGCCCCCATCCTTCACTTGGCGCCTCGTCCTGCCCGTCCCCGCCGGGCATTTATCGTGCAGGAGATCGCTCTGCTGAAAAGTCAGATCCATGACTCAGTACAGGCCATGGTTGCTCCGGGATTCGGCGACCGGCTGCTGCAACTCCTCTACCACCAGCTTCCGTATCATCCTCAACGCATCGAAGCAGGCACATCATGGGTCTGCGAGCTCACCTCTCCACTTGCTCTGCCGCCGTTTGACCCGTCCCCCGAACCTCAGTCCGCGCCGCAACTCAGCCCTGCGACTGCCGGGTCGGAAAGAAAGCTGCTGCTGCATACCTATTTCAACCAGAGAATAAGCTCCGCATCGGCCCGCTCCGGCGATTCTTTTACTGCTACCGTGGCTCAGCCGACGCGCACCCCAGATCAAAGCACAATCATTCCTCAGGGAGCGACGTTGCTCGGCTTAATCACCCAGGGCCGCCCGGCAAAATCATTTGGCCGGGCAGGCGTGCTTCGATTCAATTTCCGGCAACTCGAGTTGGCCGGAAACACGCCGCAGAACATCACCGGATCCATCACCGGAGCAGACTCAAGCGCAGCGGACAATCTTCAGCTCGATCCTGAGGGCGGAGTTACGCAACGGCCTCAAAGTCGCATTCTCGTACCCTTGGTGATGGTGTTTCTCGCCAGCCGGCCGCTCAGCGACGATTGGAGTGCGGCTGGTGGCGCGTCGGTGGGCTCCAACGGGCTCGGACTCATCGGCCGCGTCGTCGGGATCGCTTCGACGTCTCGCGACCTCGCCGCGGGAATTGGATTCTATGGAACGGCCGTGTCCGTCTACCGGCGCTGGATTCGCCGCGGCCAAGATATCTCGTTCGCGAAGGACACCCGGATCGATGTGGAGGTTTCGCTGCGCCCAGGTCAGGAGCTACCCTGAGGCGAGGGACATGGGCCTGTCGCAACGTGAGTTGTCAGAAGAGCAGGGCGCCTTCGCGGCGCTCCAGGCGTCCCGAAAGCTGCTATTTCTGGCACGGGCTGAATAGGTTACTCATCTTCCAACATGCCCGGGCTCTGGTGCAAAGAGCGACGAAGTTCGGAGGTAACCATGTGAGATGCCTGCGCCTAAGCGGCGAGTGCCGCGTTCCATAGAGCAGGCACAGTTTGGTCTTTGAGTCGGAGAATTCCTAGTGTGAACTGGTCTTTACGAATACGACGAAGCAACTCGATGCCAGCGATGGTGATGGTGACGGATTCGACGTTCTTGAAGCCCAACATGGGACGGGTTCTGAATTTGATCCCGCGATGGTCCTGCTCGATGAGGTTGTTCAGGTACTTGGAAGATCCCAGTTTCGTGCGTCTGGGCAACGGGCCGCCTTCTCGCATCTCGCGTACTGCACAATGCGATGCTGCATAGCCATCCAGGGTGATGGTGTGCGGTGGCCGACCTTCTTGTTGGATTGCCTTCTGGAAGAAGGCCTTCGCTGCAGCTACGTCTCGTGTCCTGCTGAGCCTGAAGTCGATAGTGTGCCCCGTCTTGTCGACTGCCCGATAGAGATAAGTCCTTTCTCCACGCACCTTAATATAGGTCTCATCGACTCGCCACGATCGGCCAGCGGATCTGCCAAAACGGTTCCAGCGCTTGATGAACTCTGGCGCAAACCGGCGAACCCAGCGCAGGATCGTCGTATGGGCAAGATCGAGCTCCCGCTCGGCCATCATCTCGACCAGATCTCGGAAGCTCAGCTTGTAGCCCAGGTACCAACGCACGCACAGGATAATCACCTCGCGATCAAAATGCCGACCAGCAAACAACTCTTCGACGCTTCTCCGCCTGCCCATCGTCAGTCCTCGATCCCTTAAGACCACTCTATCCGACGACATCTCGCGATTTGCACCAGAGCCGTCGCATGCAGGTCATTACGTGAGGCAAGGACACCGGCAGCAATGGGCAAACGCCCTTCTGTCAATTGATCCGTAGTTCCAGTCGGTTTACCGGGAAACCGGCAGTTACTCGACACAAGGGCTCTTCCTAGGACTTGTTCAGCCACCGCCAGGATGACGCCCCCACACATCCACCCGGAGCAAGCCCGCTCACCTTTTCCAGCTTCCAGACCTTCCTAGCTTGATGTACAGCGCATGTGGTGCTATTGCTCAACCCCATGCAGCTTGCTCAAGTAGAGCAACGTCTGCGGGTCGCCGGGCTTGAGCTGCAGAACCTTCCTTTAAAATGCCAAGGCGTCTTGGTCTTGTCCCCGCTGCTGAAACATCACGCCCAAGTCGAAGTAGGCTGTGGCATCGGCGGAGTCGACTGCAGTAGCCTGCTTGTACATGGCAATGGCCTCATCGAGCCTACCTTCTTCGATGTACAAGCTCTCCAGATCAACATAAGCTCTGCTGTCATGCGGCAGGAGTGTCATCACGCGTTTGTATTGTGTCTCGGCCTGTGCCCCGTTGCCCGTTGCCTGAAGAGCGGCAGCATAGTTCAGGATTGCGTTCGGATCGTCGCGAGTAGTAGACAATGATTTCCTGTACTCCGCGAGTGCCTGCTGGAATTCGCCCTGATCTGCATAAACATCCCCTACGTTCTTTTCCAGATAAGCACTTCGAGGGGTTCCCTTCAGAGAGTTGCGATAGAGGGCAATCGGTTCTCGCAAGTCTTGGACTCGCGTAGTCAAACGCCACGCTCCCCATGCGGCCCATACTGCGAGACAACCCAGCAGAACTCGCTTCTCCAATGGCCTGGCATGCATACCCGCAGTGACAATAGCCAGCACGAATCCAATGGCGGGAAGATATGCAAAGCGCTCCGCCATGCCCTGATAGATATAAACGAAGCCACAGTAAGGCAGCAGCCCGAGGAGGAGCACTGCCAGGCCAGCGGCAACTGAAGGCGCATGCTTACGAAGTAGAAGGGTCGAGCCGATAAGGCCGACCAAAGCAGCCCACGCGATGAAGGCAATCGGCGAAAGAGCATTAGTCGGAACCACAGAGGAGCGCTCGGGACTCATGTGAACCGGAAACGAGATGAGTTGGATGTATTTCCAGAATTTCAGGCCGACCGAACAAGGCGTGCGATCTCCATTTCCAGCATGGGCACCGACAGAGAATTTGCAGATGCTGTAGATCACGTCGGTCAGAAGTGAGATAACTCCCAACACGATCCAATCTTTCGGTTCTCTCTCCGTCTCCGCCAGATAGATGAAAGCAATAAAGGCAACCAGGAGAATGCCCTGCTCATGGCTAAAGTTTGCCATGATAGCGAACACAGTGAAGGCGATCAGCGAGGGCCAGCGACGGCTGCGCACGTATGCCAAACTAGCCACACCTTTTGTTCGCGCCTCGCCCAGGCTGGCAAAAGTTTGAAGGTCATCCAAGAAGCAGCAGGACATAAGAGCATTTCGATGTCCGCCAGGTATGCACACATGGATCAGACAACGCTCAGAAATGCGATGTCGGTGCTCAATCGCGATTAATCACAGCGCTATCGCAACAGATGTCCGTCGAAGAGCGGGTGGTCGCCTACTGCGCGGGCAAAGGACAGACGGTCGGCAAAACCCCATGCACTATCCAGAAACTCAAAAATCGATGAATATCAAAAGCGAAAGGGCGATTTCTCTTGCGAGACCTCGCCCTCTAGCAGTCCGATTTCTCGAAGATCCGGTTCGGCGACCGGGCCACGACATCGTCATCCCGGAATTCGTCGGGACCTGCGAACTCGCGCCCGCTCTCCCGTGCTCTTCCGTTATCACATCAGCCGCAAAAGCTTTCTCGGTTCCATCCCAGCATCCGGTTTCCCGAATGCCCGAGTCCCGTTGCCGGAGCCTCTCGATTTTCCCGTTTCTGCTTTCTCCGTCTGGAAGATTGCTCTTCCGTTGGTTTTGATAATAGCCCGGAAACCCTCCAATACAAGGCACTTCCAAACATTTTCCAGTGTGGAAATGGAGGACTGATTGTGGAAATGCTGTCCGGGGAATATAGGCTTGATAGATGTGCGGCCGTTACCAGAGACGAAGCGACAAACAGAGGCTTGTGGAGGCCTTCCATTTGGGGAATGTCGACGGGCTTGCCCTCGATTTTCCTCCTGATTACAACGCCGCACCGCAGTCCACACAGTCCGTCATCGTCTGGGACGAGACGACCGGCACGCGGTTACTCCATATGATGTTTTGGGTGAAGTCCGATGCCACGACAGGCTCCTGCCCCGATGGACGAGGCCACCCTGTTCGCCACCGGCGCCCCCCAATACGACGATATGACACTCCTCGTCTTCAAGTTCAGCGCTGTCGAAAATCAGGAATGAAACATTCCCGTGCGGTACTGGGTGCCCCACATCTCGCGACATCGACCTTATAAGCGCGGCGCGTTTTGGGATTGGTGATGTTGGGGAGCCATTCCACTTCGGGAGGAACATCGGAGGGGGCGTTGCACTCGGCAGGAAGTTAACGATTCTTTACCAATAGGAACGAGGTCACCTGTTACCCCCGCCATGCTTATCGTTTAAGCGCGATAATGGATTTATCGGGATAGAAGTCAAGCAGGATTAAGGAAGAATCTAATACCTACCCGCCTCAAACAAGCCCATCCCGTTCCAGAAGTGATCGCGAGGGGATGGGTGAGTGCGTTGTCGATTGTTCACTCAATAACAGCCGCCACGCGGCATCGAGGGATTTCGTACTGACCACTGTGGCCGGGCAGGCCTACGAAAGAAATAGTTTGTCCGGCTGATAGAGTTTTCCTCTCATTGTCGCTTTTCTGGTTGTAAGAGCTTTACACCACGACATCGGAGGACATCATGCCTTGTTTCGAAGCCAGTCGCTCTACCGCCACGTCAATGGCCGCAAACTCTGACCATAGGCCTTCGCGTTCCTATAGGGCTCTCACGTTCAGCCTTATTTCCGCAGTCGCTCTTGTTCTCGGTTCAGGAGTCGCGCATGCGTCTACCATAGCGCACTTCAGTTGCCTGAATTACTCAAGTCTGCCTGGAGCGGCTCAAGCGATCGCCCCAACCGACGTCACGGTCAATGTAAGTGCATTCGACGTTCCCCTAGTGAATTTAGAAACTTCAGGTTCGCAATCGACGGGCGCCGGTGCAGGCAAGATAACCTTTCAGACCGCGCAATTAACCGTTGGATTCTCCAACTTCCGTGAGCTCTCTCTGCGAGTTGCAGATGGCGGTACTTTTCAGGCTTGTATTCTCTCTGCCAAACTCGATAACGGAGATAGCGTTCAATGCGCTTTCAACTCAGTCATTTTCACTTCCGTAACCGCAGTTGCGAGCAGCGCGGTGAATCAATCCCAGCCTGACGTCGCTTACGCGACTCTTACACTGAGCCATGGTGGCCTTTTCATCAGACGCAGCACCGGGAGCGACGATGGCGGTACCGGAGCACAGCCGACGTCCCCCAGCGGTAGTCAATCAGGGACCAGTGCACCACCACAGCCGAGTTCCTCCAGCGGCAGTCAATCAACATCGACCGGCTCGGCTGTACCCCAATAAATCATCCGGCTACCTGGCAGGCAGTCCTGCCTGCCAGGCATATCGGGCCTTTGGGTAGCGTCGATGAGGCGTACAAACTAAGCTATCGGATTTCCTGGTCTGAGCTGCGAAAACCGCCTTCGGGATGGACTTCGTGGTTCGTATCCAGTTCTCGTCTCAACCAGGCTTTACCGATCTTGAGACTGCGATTGACCGTGGCAGGCGAGACACCGAGAAAAGACGCCACATCTTCACAGACAACTCCACCGAAATAGACCATTTCAAGAATTTTCGCGCAGCGCGCGTCCTGTTGCGAAAGGCGGGTTAAAGCCATATCAAGATCCAGCAGGTCTGACATCTGGGATTGTTGCGGCCCATCCCAATCCTCCAGCGATACTTTTCTCGCCCCATCGCCGCGTTTGATTCTTTGGTTGGATTTGGCGTGATCGACCAGGATGCGGCGCATGGTGAGAGACGCGATCGCCATAAAGTGGGTGCGATCCTGCAAAGCTATATCCGATCGAATCAGCCGAAGATACGCCTCATGGACCAGCGCGGTTGGACGCAGGGTATGATCGGGCCGTTCACGATGCATGTGACGAGCGGCTATCGCATGCATCTGGGCGTACACGAGGGCCATCAGCCTGTCCTCCGCTCCGGCTTCACCGCCTTGCCAAGCGTGCAGTAATTGCGTTATCTCGGGATCGGTTTCGGTCATGGCTGGGCCTCCTTCATAGCGAGACGAGCATTTTGAACGCCATGGGTGCGCGCGGCGCTTCGATGTTTGAGCCATACGCTCTCCCGCCAGTAGCTTGGATCGGGCGAGGCAAGCAGGTATCGGCCGGAGATGGCGGCCACGCGATCCGCGTCTCGGGTTCGTCCGGCAGCGTCGAGGCATTCTGCAAGGCGGACAGCGATCTGTGCCGTCTGAGGCAGCGCCGGACCATAGATGCGGTTATCGAGATTGAGAGCGTCCTGCAACAGTGGGATGCCCTGGCCGGCTTTCGCCTCCTGCGCATAAATCAAGCCGAGGGTAGCCTCAGCATCGGCGAAAACATTCACATATGCCGGAAGAAACCGTTGGGCTTCACGGAGCGCTTCCAGGGCCGCGGCCTGCGCCGCCGCATTTTCGCCCTGGGCGGCTAATATCCGCGCCTGAACAACAAGCATCTGTGGGACAAACATCTTATCGTCGCCGCCCGCGCCTCGGGCTTTCACATACGATAAATCGGTATCAATCTGCTTGCGAGCTGTGGCCAGCTCTCCAGCCGCGTAGTGTATTTCCGCGAGATACATCAGGTTCTTGACGACGTTAGGATGGTCGGCCGGGAAAAGCTTCAATCTGGATTCCAGCGCCGAATCAAGCTCCGCCTGTGCTTCGCGCGGTTGACCTTCTGCAAGCAGGGCCATGGCTAACGCGTCCTGAGCCAGCGCGGTCTCTTTGTGCGTTGCGCCATAAGCTTTTAAATCGGCCTGCTTGGCCCTTCGCGCTAGAGCCAGTGCCTCCGCCGCTTTGCCTCTCTCAACCAACACCGTCGCGAGTGCCGTACGGCTAGAGGCGAGAAGCCAATGATCGTCGGGGTAGGCAGTGACTCGAATCTCCAAAGCATTGCGGAGAGCTTTCTCCGCTTCAGCAAAGCGGCTCTGAACCCATAAATTCCATCCGAGGTTCGTCCATGTGAACGCAAGTTGCGGATGTGAGGGTCGCAGCTTCTCCTGCTCCACACTTAAAATCTCCCGGAACAGTTTTTCTTCTTCCACCAGCTTGCCTTGCCGATCGTAGGTCAAAGCCAGATCATTCAACATGTTCAGAGTGTCTAAATCATGCCGGCCCTTAAGCTTCGATTCGAGCGCAATCGCTTCCAGCTGGTAGCGCTCTGCCTCGCTTAGTCGATTGAGCTCCCATAAATTTCCGCCGATGCCCATCTTTGCAGCGGCCACCCTGGCATCGTTCTGTCCCAGAGCTTCCGGGTAGACTTGCAGGGCCTGGCGGTAATCCTGCAGCGATTTCTCGAAGTTGCTGAGATCGCTCTCCGCATCGCCGATTCGAGTAAGAGTATCTCCCATTGCTATCTTGTCTTCTGGCAGCTGGGTCTGACGAATGTGAAGAGCCTCTTCCGCCAAGTCTTTTCCCTGCTGCGTATCGCCGACCATGCGATAGCTCTCCCCGATACTGTCAAGGAGCTTCACTTTTACTACCGGATCCTGATTGGAGGATTTACGCAGCTGTGCAGCCGCCTGATCCAGCAGTTCTCGCGCAGTGGTCTGGTCGCCTCTCCCTTGTTCGGGGTCGTTGGCAGAGAAGATGCTCAGCAGGAAGTTGGTCGTCTCATCCGCGATTCGCGCTTCCTCCGAGGCCCGGCGAGCAATCATGGTCATGGCAATGCTGACACCGACCAGTCCCAGCGCGATGATCGTTCCAGTCAGGACGGCTGCTTTATGCCGGGTAGCGAACTTCCAGGTCGTATATCTCCAGGAGCTTGCCCGCGCTTTAACAGGGAATCCGTCCAGATGTCTTTGCAGATCCTCGGCCAGAGCCGCGGCCGATGGATATCGGCGTCTCGGATCCTTCTCCAGCGCCTGCAGGACGATCCTATCTATATCTGTGGGAAGATCGGTTTTTCGCGGAGCGTCATTGCAAATCGAATTCTCAAGCTCTCCGATCCGGCCACTCGGTGCCCGGAAGGGCGGGACACCGGTCACCAGCACATACAGAAGGGCCCCAAGCTGGAAGACATCCGTAGACGTGGTGATCGGCTGCCCGAGTAGTTGCTCGGGGCTCGCATAATCAGGGGTCATGATTCGTTCCACGGTCTGGGTAAGGCCGCGAGTCATACCGTCTTCACCGACACCCAGCGCCTTGGCTATGCCGAAATCAAGCAGCTTCGGCGAGCCCTCACTATCTATGAATATGTTGTCGGGCTTGAGATCGCGATGAACGATGAGATGCTGGTGTGCATATTCAACAGCGCGGGCGACTTCGATTACCAGCCTTATGCGCTCCCGCTGCAACAATGATTTTTCCGTGCAGTGCCGGTCGATCGCCTGACCATGCACGTACTCCATGACGACGTAGGGGCTGCCGCTCTGGGTAGTGCCGCCGTCCAGTAGGCGGGCGATATTGGGATGATCGAGATTCGCCAGTATCTGACGCTCCATCAGAAACCGCTGCCGATGCTCCGGCCGGACCAATCCGAAGCCAATCACCTTGATCGCCACGTCCTTCTGATATTCGTGGTCAGCACGAGTGGCGCGATACACGACTCCCATCCCGCCATGTCCCAATATGCCGTTAATCAGGTAAGGGCCTACGCGGTCGCCGACACAGGGCAGTCCAACGGAGAGTGCGTCTTCCGCTGCAGTGCCGATCGCGGCGCTCAGGTGAGAACTTTCCCCCGCCGCTTCCAGCAACGACTCTATGTGGGAGCGAAGGTGCGGATGCGATCCGAAGAAATCGTTGAGATGTATTGGTCTTTGGTCCGGCGGAAGTTCCACGACGGCGTCGAAGACGCGTTGTATCTCGATCCAATCCGCAGCCGTAAGAAGAGTAGGCAACTGAAGGCTCCTTCTTGCCGGCAGGAAGTACAGCGTGTAATCCGCAAGCCGGCACGGTGGATCAGAAAGCCGTTTCTCAACGGACAAGTTAGCAGAAAATGCGGGGAATGCATACGTTACCTTCCCGCTGCCATCAGGCTCTCAGCGCAGCCGATTCCGGCACTGCCATGCAGTGTTCAGAAATCCGGGGGCAATGACAGAGTTGGGCGGGCTTTGTCGCTATTCCTGGTGTAAGTCATTCTCGGCTGGTCCGGAGGAACATCATGAAACGTCACGGTATTTGCTTTACTCTACAGCCCGCTGGCATCTTTGAGTCTTTTCGAAAGAACCTCTTGCTCGCGCCGCATTTCTGGTGGACGCTTGGCATTGCTTTGCTTTGCCTCGTCAACCCAGTTCTTCAGGCTCAGTTGAAAGACGTCACCTGCGGAGGCGAAGGGGATCCAATCTGCACTGCCCAGAACGAGGCTTTCGCTGTCGCTGATACCCGGAGCAGTTCCACAATGTGCGACTATGGCCTGTTTCCATTGCCGAGCCGGGAAAATCCGACGCAGTTGGTGTGTGTCAATTCCACCCGGCATCGTCTTGCTAACATCTTCGACGCGACTGACCCCAGTGGCTTTGTGGTTCACGAGCAGGAGCAGGCTATCGGCGCTGACGTTCCCCTCAATCTCGTGAATACTCTGGGAACGCATAACTCCTACTCCAACTACACCGAAGGCGTGAACGAGAATTACGACGGCTTTCACATAGACCTGAAGACGCTCTCGTTCAGCGCGATCGGAGATCCCTACGCTGCCGATCAGTTTTATTCGATAGCGGATCAGCTTTCGGCGGGTGCGCGCTTTATCCGCCTCGATCCGTATTTCTATAACGGCCAAATGCGCATGTGCCATGGACCTTCTCATTGCACGATCACGAGTGACGGACGTCTTTTTGTCTATGCTGTGCGGGAGATTGCTGACTGGCTGCGCACTCACCCTGGGGAGTTCGTCATCATCGATATTCTCGACAGCAGCGTCACATCCGCACAGGAAGCGTTCGAAGATGATCCGATCGAGGAATATCTGGGGCCCTTTCTCTATTCGCCGTCCGACGGTCTGCCATCCTACTCTCAGGACGGCCAGGACGCGGTCTGGCCCACCCTTCGCCAACTAAGATCGAAGAAGCGCCAGGCCATGGTTTTCTCCACAAGAAACCAATCTTATGCATGGAGCATCCACCAATATCTGCAGTACGACACCAACGCCGACAATCTCGTTGCCGGTCAGAATCTTAGCCTGGGTAACGCCTGTCTGGACAGCAGCGGTCAGGATACGCGACGGCGTCCCATCCTGCAGTGGAACAATGCCGGAGAAGACAGAAGCGGCAGCGCCGGCGAGTTCGAAGTCTCCAGCTCATATCCTTTTTTAGAGATAGTGAATAGCTTTGGGTTGATGGACGCTGATCACACGGCCATTGCGGCCAAATGCGGTGCCAGTATTATCGATCTTGATTTCTGGGGCGCCATGGATCATGCCTTTGACTTCAACCTCGACAACCTGGGTATCAGGAGTCCTCTGGCCGACTTTCGCGGGCCTGCAAGCGACGATCGGCAGATTGCCGCCAGTTGGTCGTACACCTTCAACGACAGCGTAGTCGGACCAGCCGCATTGAACGAAGGCACACAAACGTGGATCAGCGAGTTTCCGCAAGCCAGCTTTCGCTATGCCTGCGCCAGCCGTCAGGATGCGCCGGATGTCTACAACGGCCTTTTCGAATGGAAAACCACAAAGAATTCCGGCCCCTGGAGCGGCGGCGAAGCAGCTTGCCAGCAGCTCGGATCTCAGTATCATTTCTGGTTTCCCCAGAGCGTTTACGAGCAGAGCAATCTGCTTCGGGCCGAGTTGGAGAGCGGCCATGAACTGAATGACACAATATGGCTGAACTATCGCAGCGCGACTTATGGGCATCAACTCATCGTAGCTCCTGCCCAGGTGTCACTCAGCACCGCGACGGGCAATCCGTTCGCTCCGCAGTCGGTATGGGTGAGTGGCGGCAACGGCGGCACGCTCCATTACGAACTTAGCCCTGGACCATTTAAGACCCTCAGTGGGATCGATGGATGGGCTTCAAATCAGCTGACACTCAATCTCCAGCCGCAAAGCGTGAGCAAACCCGGCACATATATTCAGGAATTTGAAATATACGAAACTGACCCAGTCACCGGAGCCGCAATCAATAAGACGATTGTGCCCGTCACCGTTCACATCAAATAGGCCTGCTCCCCATGGAGGGTCTACCTTCCGCAAGCAGGGAGATTATCCATAGTACGGTTGAATAATCTCCCTGCTTCAATTTCCGCATCGAAATCCCTTTCGCTCCATCATCAGAGATGCCCGCGAAGTTGAGTTGACATTCATCATAACCTTCGAGACTCCCTCTTCTGTTGCAAAAGATGTATTGCTTATCGGGATAACGCCATGACCGGCCTCCGCTCACGTGCCCTAGTGTCATTTACCGTTAGTCTTGGCGCCGACCAGGATCGGATCTAGTATTTGTGCCATATTCTCGTAGGCTCACCCGTTAGCAGTAAGTGGCCTAACCATGCGCCCGTGCCTCATCTGTGAATGATAGCGTCCTCTTTCATTGGCAAGTGCAACCTTTTTGTCCTCGAATCGAGCTCTGTTAGCACCAAAATCGGAGGAGGTCGAAGGAGCCGCTTCCTATGCCAGCAACAAAACCGTCACTGAATCCTACGAGCCCATGTGCGATCCTCACAATCCCTGAACTGGAGCATGCCAAGGCGGCCGCGCTCGGTACGCTCGTCTCATTGCATTCTCGCCGCGTCTACAAGAACGCCATCGACAAGTTCATCGCCTGGTATTGCTCCGAGCCTCGGCTTGGTTTCAACCGCGCAGTCGTGTTGCGATATCGCTCGTTGCTCGAATCACTCTCATTGTGAGCTGCTACGATCAACCTTCATCTCTCCGCGATCCGTCGTCTAGCCGATGAAGCTGCGGAGATCAGCATGTTGACCCCGGAACTGGCAATCGGAATCCGCCGAGTCAAGGGAGTCAAGCGGCTGGGCAGAAGAATTGGCAACTGGCTGTCTGGCGATCAAGCACAGATACTCCTAAATTCCATTCCGCAGAGCACCCTGCGCGGCAGAAGAGACGCGGCGTTGATTGGGCTGCTCGGATGCGGTCTGCGACGATCGGAAGCCGTGGCGCTGCGATTGGATCAGATCCAACTGAGGGAAGGCCATTGGGTCATCGCCGACCTGTTTGGCAAGGGCGGACGGCTGCGAACGGTGCCCGTTCCAGATTGGTGCAAGGCTTTAATGGATAGTTGGCTTCGCAGCTCCGGAGTGACTGAAGGGCTGGTATTTAGACGAATCCGGAAAAATAGGGATTGCCGATGCGTGTCTCGATGCCCGCCTGTTTTACCCGCCGCCAAGAGCCGCGGATCAGATTGGCTCCAGACAGTTCTTTGCCAATCTTGCAACCGGCTTCTCTGGCCATTCCCAAGGCTGTGGACTACCTTACCGTTTTTTACCAACCAAGTCGCTGAACTCTGGATTCTTGTGGATGTAGTCGGTAACGATGGGGCAGATGACGTCCACTTTCAGCTTCTCGTTGCGAGCGTATTCGAGGGCAGTGCGGGCGAGGGTTCCGGAGATTCCTCGTCCGCGAAGCGACGGTGGAACTTCGGTGTGCCAGAGGGTAATCCATCCCTGGTCGTCGCGCTCGAACTCGAGCCAGGCAGTTTCTCCCTCCTCGTCGAGCTCGAACCTGCTTTTCGTGACTTTGCTGCGATCGGTCATGATGGTTTTCGATTCTTTTGAGTTTACGTTGCTGGTGGCCGGAGACTGGCGAGAAATTCATATGCCGGCAGAGAGTTGACGACTTCCTCCTTGGTGAGTCAGGTGCGGCGGAGTTGGCGGATTTCGTAGCGCATGTTTTTCCATTTTGCTGGTGTGGTGGGGAGTGCGCCGAATTTGGTAGCCATAGAACGGGAGGCTCAAATCCCGGAAGAATTGCGCACGCTTGCCAGTAACACCCGCGAAGGTCATCGAACACTGAAATCGGCAAGTCACCGGGGTTCTTGTCGCTCTTGACCATCACTGGAGCGATTGCCCCGATGAGCACCGCTTTCTTAAACACGCTCGTTGGCGTGACGACCGATATATCGGACCACTTCGCCACCGCCGGTAGAATGGCCGACCATCGTGGCATCCTTGACGTCAAGTTTTCAAACAGTTCTGCGAGATCGTCCTGCTTCCGAAAGAGCGAGACCTGATCGTTTACTGCACCTGCCCAAGTGATAAAACCACTGAACGATCTGCCTCGAGTTCTCCCCACGGGATTCTCGCGAAGTGGCTATGGCGTTAAACCTCCAAGTGGCTATGGCGTTTCCCTCTGGAGCGGGATGATAGTTGCCCCTACCGTTCGCCCGTTCCGTGAAGGAGCTATGTATGCGAGCGAATCTTTCCAGGTCGGCCAGGCCGCGCACCACTCTTGAAGCCCTGACATTTGATGCCGTCGACGTGTGCGCGACAGTTCCGAAACCGCCGCATTGCAAACATCTGATGAGTAGTCAATATGGTTATCGCGAATACCGATTTGGCAAGACTCTTCCCCGTGGGCCCTAACGGCTGGTGGACTAGAGATAAAACCGTTTACCAATGTCTGATCGTTGATTGATTAGTCTGGGCACTGGAAGTTTCCCAGATGACGCAAAACAAAACGTGTGGGAGAGCAACTCTCGCGTAACGAATGACTTTTTGGGGGCACAAAATGAAACATCTTAAGTATCTCGTGAGCGTTTGCGTTCTCCTGCTCGGCGCATTCGCGGCCGCCAACGCGCAGGAGAATGCAACGATTACTGGCCAGGTGAATGACCAGTCAGGCGCATCTGTACCGGGCGCAACGATCACCATCACACAAACCGGCACGGGGGAAACCCGCACCACGCAATCTACCGGAGCCGGGCTATACCAATTCTCCGCATTGGGCATCGGCACCTACGATCTCAAGGCGACTGCTCCCGGATTCACCACCTACACCAAGACAGGAATTGTGGTCGATGAGGCGGCGACTGTTCGCGCCAATATACCTCTGTCAGTAGGGTCGGCGAGCCAGACTGTCACCGTCCAGGCGAACGTGCTGCAGGTGCAATCGGAAACCAGCGAAGTCAGCTCGCTGATTACTGGTAATCAGGTATTGCAGCTCTCCACCAACGGCCGCAACGTTATGTCGCTCACCACGCTGGGCACTGGCGTGACCAACATGCTGCCCTCCTTCAACGGCGTTACCGCCCAGGGCAGCAGTGCCGAAATCAACTTCAACGGCAGCAGGTACGACCATAACAACTGGCTGATCGACGGCGGAGAAGTCTACGACCGCGGCAGCGGCGGCAAGCTGGACGCTGCTATCAGTCCCGACGCGCTGGGCGAGTTCCAGGTGCTCGCCAGCAATTACACCCCTGATTACGGAATCAACTCGGGCGGCACGGTGGCGATGGTCCTCAAATCCGGAACGCAAAAATTCCATGGCGCACTGTGGGAGTTCAACCGCAACGATGCTTTCGATGCCGGCTATTACTTCTTCAAGCAGCAAAACCAGCAAACCCCCGAGCTTCGCCTGAACATCTTTGGCGGGAACATCGGCGGACCCGTGATCATCCCCCACATCTACAACAATGAGCGCAACAAGACCTTCTTCTTCGTGAACGAAGAGTGGCGCAAATTCATCCAGGGAGCCAACCCCTCGGTTACGAATACGATTCCGGCCGCGTTCTTCCCCACCGCCGGCAGTCCGCTGGACTATACGCCATTGACTAAGGACAAGAACGGCAACCCAGTGCAGCTGATCGTTCCGGCAACGTTGGACCCGGCAAAACTCGCTCTCTATGCCCAGGACGGCCTGGTCGCCGGGAAGCCGTTCCCCAGCGACGGCGCGGGTGATTATACGATTCCAGCCAACCTCCTTGATCCCAACGCCGTCCTCTTCATGGGTACCGGCGCCATCCCCAAGCCCAACACCGCCAATGGTACGCAGTACATCGCGTCACCGAAACAGCCGACGTATGTCCGCGAGGACGTGGTTCGCATCGACCAGCATTTCAGCGACAAGTATCAACTGATGGGCCACTGGATCCACGATCAGATGGAGCAGGCCATTTACCCCGATATGTGGAGCAACAACAGTTATGTCACGACTGGCGATACCTTCAAGAACCCAAGCTGGGGGACGGTTATCAAGCTCACCCAGACGCTTTCTCCGACCCTGCTGAATGAGATTGGGCTGAATGTGAATGGCAACACTATCGACATCACGCCGCTCGGTATCTATCAACAGCCGTCCGGCTGGAGCGCCGTGGGTATCTTCAGCGGCAATAACACACTGAACCGCCTTCCATCGATAGACTTCTCGGGCGCGCCAAATACCAATTGGACGATCAACTACTGGCCGTGGCGCAACGCTTATCTCAACTACCAGATTCGCGACGATCTGTCGTTGATCAAGGGAAAGCACGCCTTCAGGTTCGGCTTTGGCTACATGCGCAATGACAAGAATCAGCAGCAGCAGGCCGATACCCAGGGCGACTACACCTTCAGCCAGTCGGCATATTCGGGAGACGCCTACGGCAACTTCCTGCTGGGTTTCGCCAGCAGCTATCAGCAGCTTAATCAGCAGTCGATCTTTCACTGGCTGAACAATACCTATTCAATGTATGGGCAGGATAACTGGCACGTTTTGCCCAGACTGACACTTAACCTCGGCCTTCGCTGGGATTTGCTGCCGCACGTCTATGAAAAGAACAACCGGACCTCGAACTTCCTTCCCGGCGACTTCAACCCTGCGGAGGCTCAAGCGCCGAATGCTGCCAACGGATCCCTGGATCCTAATGGCCCGGGTTTCAGCCAGCCTGCCGGCGCACCCGTACCGTTCTATCTGAATGGTGTGCAACTGGCCGGGGTGAACGGGTTCCCCAGAGGGATCGTAAAGAATCAGTACGGAACGGTCCAGCCCCGTGTCGGCTTTGCCTATGACCTCTTTGGAAACGGCAAGACGGTGATCCGCGGCGGCTACGGAATGTTCTTCGAGCGCGTACAGGGCAACGATATCTATGGTACGGACACAAATCCGCCGAATGCATATCAGCCCAGCGTCAGCAACGTCTATTTCTCGAATCCGAATACCAGCGCTAACACGGGGCAGACTGCATCTGCCCCGTTCTTTCCGGGCAATTTCAGCAGTCTGGCCTATCAATACCACAACCCAGGCACGAATCAATTCAGCCTCGGAGTGCAGCACGAACTGGCTCCATCCGTGGTCATGCAGATCCAGTACGTCGGCATGACAGCCTGGCATCAGAACGATGAGCGGGCCATCAATACCCTGCCACTGACAAACACCGACGCCGCTGATCCGAGCAATCCTTATTACGACCGTCAAGGTGTTGCCGGACAATTGCCAAACCCGGCAAAACCAGGTACGAATTTGCCGGCCTTCAACTCAAATCGCTACAGGCAGTATCAGGGATTCGGCAGCATCACCCAGACCGAAAACATAACGAACAGCAATTACAACTCCTTCCAGGCCGGGATCCGTATGCAGAACAAGCATGGATTGACTGTACAGTTGTCGTACACCTGGTCCCACGAAATTGATATCCAGAGCGGCGATCTTACCTCCACGACTCAGCAGGGTTCCGGTGGGCAGATCTCCGATCCGTTCAACATCGAATACGACCGCGGCTCCGGCACGATCGATCGCCGGAATGTATTCAGCGCAAACTACATTTATAATGTCCCCTTCTTCCTGCACTCCCAGAGCGCACTCTCCCGCGCATTGCTCGGTGGATGGCAGTTCTCCGGCATTACCACAGCCCAGAGTGGCAACCCGGTCAATGTAACGTATTCTCCAGACACCCTCGGGCTAGGCGGAAACACGACCAATCGTCCTAACCTCGTGGGCGCCAGGAATTATCCGAAGAAGCAACTGGCATGGTTCAATACGTCTGCTTTCGAAGCCCCCACTGCTCCATGGGCCGGAGGACCTAATCAGGGATTCGGCACCGCCCACAAGGATGCGATCGTCGGTCCTGGGCTCTTCAATTGGAACCTCAGCCTTTTCAAGGACTTCCACCTCACCAAGGGTGAAGGGCCTGTGATCCAGCTTCGCGCGGAATCCTACAATACCTTCAACCATACGGAGTGGAACAACATCGACACCGGATTTACCGATGGCAACTTTGGACAGGTGACATCGACGTATGATCCACGCACCTTCCAGTTTGGCGGGAAGTTCCTCTTCTAGGAAATTCTGCGCTTCCATCAACGCAGTGAAGCGTCATGCTTCACTGCGTTTTTTCTTTCTGCGGCGATTTGCTCTCCGCATGAGTGCCAAATCACCTTGATTGCACGCCCTGGATTGGTACCTGTTGACGGTCGTCGGAGCGAACCGCGGCAATCCGCTCTGTGTCTCAGCCTAAGTCAACCGTCGGAGGTCGCTCCAGGCTCTCCAATCTTTGGAAACGGCCTGCTTGCGAGCAACGGTGCCTTCTGGCGGCGGCAACGGAATATCGTCCAGCCAAACTTCCACCACACCGCTATGACTAGTTATGCCTCTAGCATGTTGAAGTGCATCTCCAAACAACTTTCGGAGTGGCGCGTTGGGGAAGTACGTGATATCTCCAGCGTCGGCGAACTGTTCACATCGCCCTGCACGTAGCGCAACACCCTACCGCCGCCGCTTCGCCCATCACCTCGAACGAATACACTCTGTCCATGCGGATAAGATGGTGTTAAGTGCCTGATTGTCATTGCTCGAGTTTCTAATTTGGGAAAAATCTCCATCGTTCGTAAGAGGAAGCGGACGATCCCTGGTGCGCCGTGACAGCAGTGGTTTGCTCCGAACTTACCACCCGGCTCGGGGGGCCAATTGGCACCGGAAGCATCGTCGAGCGTGGTGCAGAGTTACCTGTATTGCCACTTGAGCCATTACCTCCTATATGTGTCGAGTAGACAAGAGCTGCAATTGCTGCTCATCACGGCCAACCGGTCGTCGATGCTGATCGGCTTGGAGGCCTGTGAGGGAGTGCATTTTTGCGGACGCGCGCTGCTCTCGCACAGTCAGGCGGACGCGAATTGGATGGCGCAGGGCACTGCCGTCATAGAGAATTCAGAAAGGTAATCAGTGCCGCACGCTCCTCCGGGCTTAACTCTCTAAAACGATGGGAAGCTTCACGTGCTTCACCCTCATGACGCTCAATGGCATTCTCCAGGGACACAGACTTCAGGTCATGCATGAAACGAGCCTTATCGCGTAAACCCCACAGAGGAGCCGTTCTCAGTTTGTTTGCTGTGTCCTGCGGTCCAACCTGAACGATTCCATCCCCTGTGCCGATGTCATGCAACAGGTAGTCTCCGAAAGGATGGATGATCTTATCTCCAAGGGCCTCCGGAACAGTAAACTGACCACCATCTATAACGGTTCCAACGGGCGCCGTGATGATGGTTTCTACATGACAGGTGCTGCAACCCAGCCGGCGGAAAAGCTGTTGACCCTTGAGAGCAGCCGGAGTTGCGGCAAGCGTTATGTCACGAGGTGGAACCATGGTGCCGCGTATGAACTGGGCAAAGTGATCGATGTCAGCCAGGCCAAGGTCATCTGGCTGATCGTTAATGCCCGAGGTGGTGTTAAGAACTTGAGTGACCTCCGTGGGACGCAACCGGTTCGTGATTCCCATCTCGTTGAGATAGGCATCGGCAATAAAGGAGAGCAAGCTGCTGTGCTGGTCCTTCCAGCCGAAACGTCCGACGCGGGTCTGTCCCGGGGCCTCGAAGATGGGGGCCTGTACAACCTCCCCGTGAACTCTTCCCTCGCTCAGTTCCGGTTGCCGTTCACCAATCGCAATAAGAGTGCTGTCATCAATGGCTTCCACAAATCCATCGCCTAGAGTATTAAGGGCAGCTCGTAATGTGCGGATGTTTTCTGTGTCAGGTATGTGCTCCTGGGCCTGCGGACCGATAGCGCGATCATTGACAATGGACCTGCCCGTAATCGTGTCTTTCCCGTCGTTAATAAAGATTGTTGGGTTCACGAAATTGCCATTTGCATCATTGTGTCCAACCCGGAGTTCTGTGATCTGGCTGGCTGCCCCGCTATTCGGATTCTGATGGCAAGTAACGCAGGAGGTGGCGTTGTACACAGGTCCAAGTCCATCCTTGACCGCCTCGTTTTCCTCATAGACATTCTGATCGCGAGCAAACGTGTCCCCGGGTGGTTCCACGATTCCGTTGCTAATGCTTTGTGCACTATTGAAGCTGGGAGTATTGAAGCCTGCCGGAGCTTCCTTTGCCGACTGCTGCGCGATTCCAACAAAACCGAGGGTCAATGCTATAAGCGCTCCAAACAGGCACGCGCTCACGAGAACCTTTCTGCGAAGGGGGATAGCCATGAATGTTCCTCCAGTCAAAAACTTGCTAAACTCCGGCACGCGAGGTAAGCCAGTTGGAGTATTGCCTTCGAGTGCTCTGCGCGATGCCAACCAGCAGACATTTTGAACGGAGTTCCGCACACGTGGATAACTGCCGCGGGCGAAGATTATTCCCGTAAATCGGACGGGCGAACTGGAATTTCGAAACAAGCGGGAATAGAGGGCTCACTCGTCAGTTATCAACTCTGACGGGCAACTGAGGTCTGTCCGGGGACCAGCCTGCGATCCGTCGCTGCCTCATCGGAACTCTCAGCGCGGCTGACGATCGCAGGCGCGGCGGAAAAAAGCAATGGAAAGCATAAACTTCATGGACGATGGTTCATTGATTCGCGAGGCGCAAGGCGGAGACCACGCCGCGTTTGCGCAATTGGTGCATGCCCACGACGAAGCCGTTCTAAAACTCGCGCTTCGGATCACTGGCTCGCAGAGCGATGCCCAGGACATCTATCAAGAGGCTTTTCTGAAAATTTACAAGAAGCTGGATTGCTTTCGGTTCGAGTGCTCCTTCTCCACGTGGATTTATCGCATCGTCACCAATGTCTGTCTGGATCATCTGCGGAAGGATCGAAACCGGAGAGAAAGTAGTGCGGCGAAAACGAACGTCGATGGCGAGGAGTACGATCTGCTGGACCAAATCTCTGACGACAGACCCGCACACAACCCAGAGCAACAAGTATTGCGGTGCGAGCTCAACACACGCATCCTATCTGCTCTAGAGAGACTGACACCACGCGAGCGTATGGTGTTTGAATTGAAGCACTTTCAGGGAATGAAGCTGCGGGCCGTAAGCGAAATTCTCAATGTCTCGGAAAGCTCGGTCAAGACAAGCTTGATGCGAGCTACGCAAAAGCTGCGTTTACAGCTGGCCAGGTACACAAAGCTCCAGAAGTCTTCGAGGGAGCGGTTCT
>Ga0206838_10039_pt1 | contig 43731 bp, 32 predicted proteins | sample Alteio_BWOrgCont_26_FD_152879 | JGI IMG/M metagenome (GOLD analysis project Ga0206838, IMG submission 152879) | Enriched cells from forest soil in Barre Woods Harvard Forest LTER site, Petersham, Massachusetts, United States -... | ecosystem: Environmental > Terrestrial > Soil > Temperate forest >...
TCCCGTCAGCCGATAGCGGACATAATCCTTCGGGCAGAGCACGTGCGCGATCCTGGCGAAGACCTCAGGTTCGTGCTTCCTCACCCACAGCAGCTTGGTCAGCGTGAAGTTGGGCAGCGCTGGATTCGCCGTCAACTCGATCAGTCGCTCCCGTCCGATCTCGGCGTGCAGCCAGTCGCACTCCTCGTCCGTCCGCTGATCGCACCAGATCAGTGATGGCCGCAGCACCTCACCGGCCGCGTCGAGCATAACCGCCCCGTGCATCTGGCCAGTGAGTCCCACAGCCTCGATGGCCGGTGACCCAGCGGCGCTTAGCACCTCGCGGATCGCTCCTTGGGCTGCCCTCCACCAATCCTCGGGGTCCTGCTCGGCCCAACCTGGGTGGGGGCTGCGAAACGGCGCGTGCTCCACCGCCGCCGAGCCAACAACATCGCCGTCTTCGTCGACCAAAACAGCGCGGGTACCGCCAGTGCCGATATCAAGTCCCAAAAGCACTTGCAACCCCCAACTAAATCGATATACTGCGTGAACACTTTACCACCCTGTGGCCTCTTTTTGTGAATCAGTCAGAACTTGTCGTCGCAACAACGAAGAATCATCTTGCACGCATCTCTTCGTTGGGCTATCCATTGGTGCAACCTTTGCAAACTACCTGCCTCCCCCAAAGATCTGCTGCCTACTCGTTACGACGGAGAGATAAGAGATGAAAAACTTGTTTTCAACTGCAAATGACCACACCATCGCCTTGGCTCGAATTGTGCTCGGAATCATCTTCTTTATGCACGGTGCGCAAAAGACGCTTGCGTGGTTCGGCGGCTTTGGATTTCAGGCTGCGATGCATTTTTTACCGCAACCATGGGCATTCCAGCGGCATTCGCGATTCTTGCCATCGCGGCAGAGTTTCTGGGTGGTATTGGACTGATCGTGGGGTTTCTGTCTCGGATCGCGGCTCTGGGAATCGCGGTCGATATGCTCGTCGCCATTGGCTTGGTTCACCTGCGCAACGGCATCTTCATGAACTGGTATGGCAATCAGAAGGGCGAGGGGTATGAGTACCATCTGCTGGCGATAACCATTTCCATTGTAATCATGGTCAAGGGTGGGGAGCGTTGTCTGTCGACCGTGCAATCGCCAAGAGCTGAAGAGGCCGGAAGGACCTAAATCGTAGAGTAACTTCACGCTTCAGCGTTCACGACTTAAGTTCTATTATTGACATCAAACTTAGTTAGTATTGACTTACCGTTAGCGATTACTTATCATTCGCTATCCACGAATTGGGAGAGTTTCCTTGAAACCAACACTCTTTCTTCGCATCACCTCCATCCTCGCGTTGATCTTCTGCGCCTTGCACACCGTCGGCGGGGTATTGTCCAAGCCGGCGCCAGGCGTACAGACGTTCGTTGTGCAAGTGATGAAGTCAAACTCCTTCAACTTCATGGGTAGCATTCGCACATTTTGGGATTTCAACATGGGCTACGGCTTGATTCTCTCTGTGGTTCTCTTCATCCACAGCCTTTTGTTCTGGCAGCTCGGCTCAATGGTAAAGACGGATGGTGCGCGCCTCCGACCTGTTCTGGCGCTTCTTTGTCTTGAATTCGCTGCCCAATCACCTATCGCCGGGCGCTACTTCTTTCTTGGTCCGGCGATCACCTCCGCGATTATTGCGGCGTGCCTTGCGATTGCGTTCTTCACAGCGCGAGAAAATCTGACCCCGGCATGACTGTGGCTCATGACCTGCGGTTATAGGTGGAACCACTTGTCCGCGCCGAACACCAGTCCCAGCGTGATCAGCGCGATCGCAACCTCTCCGACCGCACCGACGACGAACGGTCTGGCACCCTGCTTCCCAAGCTCGCGCAGGTTGGTCCTTAGACCCACTCCGGCAAAGGTCAGCAGAAAGGCCCAGCGTGACAGGTTGCCCAGCGCTGTCAATTGTGGCTTGGTAAACACTCCTATGGTAGCCAGGAGCGAGATAAGCAAGAAGCCCAGCACGAATTTTGGAAATTTCTGCCATAGGAAGGCGCCCTTGTCCTTGACCTCTGCAGCCTGGCCTCTCTGCGCCCAATAAATTGCATATCCCAATACGATGAAGCCGATCAGCGCATTCCGGCAGGTCTTCGCAACCACCGCAACTTTGCCGGCGGCGTCGGAATAGAGCGCGCCCGCCGCGGTCGCTTCCGCTGTATTGTCAACCGCAAGGCCAGCCCACAGTCCGTACGCGTGGTCGCTCATGTGCAGCGCGTGACCCACCACCGGAAATAAAAAAAGCGAGATTGCTCCCAGCGCGAGAATCGCAGCAATTGCGTATGACGCATCTTCCTCGTCCGCGTCGATCGCACCCTGTGTCGCGATAATCGCTGACACCCCGCAAACAGACGAGCCTACAGCAAGCAGGGTCACCAGCTTGGGAGAGAGCTTGAATCCTCTTCCTAGGTAGGTCATGAACGTGAGGGCCAGCGCAAGTTCGATGAAGACCAGCACCAGGCTCAATCCGCCGAGCCGCAAGACATCACCCAACAGAAATCGAGCACCCAGCAGTACGATGCCGGCTTTCAGCCAGAATTCGTAAGTCGCCACCCCTGCGCGGAAGATCTGAGGAACACCGATGGTGTTGGAGATAGCAAGCCCCAGCAGGATGGCCCAAAGCACATACTCAATGTTCGGAAGCACCAGGTGGTGTGCTTTGCCATAGTGAGCCATAGACTGTTCGATGAACTTACCTGCGTAGCCAACAGCCAGCAAAAGCAGAATCCCGGGAATCAGTCCGAAGAAGCGATTGGAAAACGACGTCGCGTTTGCGCGAGGTAGTGCAACCGAACTTGCCATAACCGTCTCCTACCAGGGAACTGTTTTGAGAATGCCGATGCGGACAAGCAAGGCGGCGGCGAGCGCGAGCATAACGGCCCAGCTATCAAGAGAAAAGCGTCGTTGCGGTTCGGGCATATGACTGTGCTCCTGAGAAGGGGCTAAATGCGAATGAAATTCGCGTCGAAACTTCAGATTTCAGGGATGGTCGGAAGGGAATTAGCGACAACAACAAGCGCGCAGGTCGAGGGAAACGACGAATGAGAGCGGCGCTTTCATGGCTATTTTTTTAACACGGCGGGCGGCGTTCTGCAAGAAAAAGCCCCGCTCGTAAGCGGGGCATGTCGTTGAATAGCTTCCTTCCAAATTTATTGCAACCGCGTCATGATCTCCTGGAGCACCTGTTTTGAGGGCCGGGTCCGGTCCTGAGACAGGGTCGCCAGCGGCTCGTCGACCAGGTTCAACAGATCGGTGAAGCTGGGTTTTTGCGTGTCCACGTAGAACACACCCGTCAATACCTCACCGCGTTCATGTGCTTCCATCAGCGCCTTGACAGCGGTTGTCCGGCTCGTTGGATTGTATTCTTCGTGCAGCTTGCGCAGGCGCAGGTGCGATCCGTCATGCATGGTCACGTCGTAGGTTGATCCGGCGTCGTAGTCGATCGAAATGTCCTCGAAGTGGGGCACAAAGCCAACCTCGCTGATGGCGTCCTCGTGCTCTTGCATGTACTTGTAGCTCTTGGTTGAGCCTTCGTGATCATTGAAGGTCACACACGGGGAGATGACGTCGAGCATCACGGTTCCCTGGTGTGCGATTGCCGCCTTGAGCATGGCCAGCAGCTGCTTCTTATCGCCGGAGAACGAGCGGCCGACGAAGGTCGCGCCCAACTGAACAGCCAGGGCGCACGTGTCGATAGCCGGCAAATCGTTGATGACCCCGGTCTTCAGCTTCGAGCCGAGATCGGCTGTCGCCGAAAACTGCCCTTTGGTCAGGCCGTACACGCCGTTATCTTCGATGATGTAAATCAGCGGCAGATTACGCCGCATCAGGTGAACGAATTGACCCACTCCGATGGAGGCCGTATCGCCGTCGCCCGAAACACCGAGCGCCTTCATCGTCTTGTTCGCCAGCAGAGCGCCTGTTGCCACCGAAGGCATACGTCCGTGCACGCTGTTGAAACTGTGCGCACGCGACAGGAAGTAGGCCGGACTCTTTGATGAGCAACCGATGCCGGAGAGCTTCATCAAGCGTTCCGGTTGCACGCCCATTTCGTACAGCGCGTCGATAATGCGCTCGGAGATCGCATTATGACCGCATCCGGCGCACAGCGTAGTCTTGCCGCCGCGATAATCGATCACCTGCAGGCCGAGGCGGTTGACCTTTGGATTCGGTTTCGTAACCGTCGTCGTTGCCATTTAAATCTCCTCCTGCAGAACCAGCGCATCTGTAACGAATCGTGCATCGATCGGCAGGCCATTGAAATGCCGTACACTACGCAATTTCACGACATCCTCCGTGGATAGATCCAGCTTCAGGAGGCTGAGCATTTGCCCGTCGCGATTCTGTTCCACAACGTAGACACGATCGTGTGAGGCGATAAAGTCGTGTATCTCATGCGTGAACGGGAAGGCGCGAATCCTCAGGTAATCGGTCTCGACGCCGTATTCCTTCTTCAGCTGATCGCGGCTCTCCATCACAGCAAAATCCGATGACCCGAAGGCGATCAGTCCTACCTTCGACTTACCCGTCTGCACCACGACCGGCTTCGGAACCAGCGTGCGAGCCGTCTCAAACTTGCGGTTCAACCGCTCCATCAGATTCTGGTAATCGTCAGGACGCTCCGTGTACAGAGCCTTCTCGTTGTGTCCGCTGCCGCGCGTGAAATAAGAAGCCTGCGGGTGATCCGTACCAGGCAGCGTACGGTAGGGAATTGCATCGCCGTCGACGTCCTTATAGCGCGCGAATCCGCCAAGACGCGTCAGATCTTCCGCGCTCAATACCTTGCCGCGATTCAGCGGTTTCTCCGGGTACTCAAACGGCTCAGACATCCAGTTGTTCATGCCCAGATCGAGGTCCGACACAACGAATACGGGCGTTTGCAGCTGCTCGGTGAGATCGAATGCGGCCTGTGCAAGCTCAAAGCACTCTTTCACGCTGCCCGGCAGCAACATCACGTGCTTCGTGTCTCCGTGTGACAGATAAGCGATCGAAAGCAGATCAGCCTGTGCCGTACGCGTTGGCAATCCGGTCGAGGGACCCACCCGCTGAATGTCGAAGATCACGCCTGGCAGCTCGGCGAAATACCCGAGTCCCGCAAACTCCGCCATCAGCGAGATACCCGGACCAGACGTAGACGTCATTGAACGCGCACCTGCCCAGCCGGCGCCGAAAACCATGCCCACTGCAGCCAGCTCATCTTCGGCCTGAACCACGGCAAATGTTGCCTTGCCGTCCGGCTCGACGCGATATTTCTTCAGAAAATCGATCAGCTGCTCCACCACGGACGATGAAGGCGTAATCGGATACCACGTGACGACCGTGACGCCCGCAAACATTGCGCCCAGCGCCGCAGCTGCATTGCCATCAATGATGATCTTTCCATCGGTGGCGTGCATGCGCTCAAGAATAAAGGGGTCCTGCTTGGTCAGCGACTCGCTCGCGTAGTTGTAACCCGCCTCAACGGCTGCCCAGTTAAGGTCCGCGGCCTTCTGCTTTTTCTCAAACTGACGGCGTAGCGCGCTCTCCACTGCCTTCATGTCGAGCGAGATCAGCTTTGCCACCACGCCGACATAAACCATGTTCTTGACCAGCTTGCGCAGCTTGGCTTCTGGACACACCGCCGCTGTCAGCTTGTCGAAAGGAACCGGATAGCAGACAACGTCATCGCGATATTGCTTCAGGTCCTGCGTATCCTCATAGATCGCAGCCGCACCCGCAGGGAGCGACAGGATGTCGTCCTTCGCCGTCTCAGCGTTCATCGCGACCAGGATGTCGATCTCCTTTTTGCGCGCGACGTAGCCGTATTTGTTGGCACGAATCGTAAACCAGGTAGGCAGCCCTGCAATGTTCGAAGGGAAAAGGTTTTTGCCGCTGACCGGAATTCCCATCCCGAAGATGCTGCGCAGCAGCACACTGTTAGCGGATTGCGAACCTGATCCGTTTACGGTTGCTACCTGAATGTTGAAGTCGTTGATGACCGGTCTCTGAGAAGTTCCGGACTTGTCTTCCTTCGCGCCTGGGGCGGGGTGAGCGGCTTCAACGCCCGCATTGCCCAGGGCAACATCTCCTGTCGCCATCTGGCGGGATTCCCTTCGGGTTGAATATGGAAAGAAATTGATTCTTTCCAACACATAATTATAGCCACCACAAGGGATTATGGCCGTGACCGGGGACTCAACGGAGTAATTCGCGTTCGGGTGGCGCAAATCGGGCGTTGAACGGAATCCGCCCTAATTTCGCAGATCGGCCATTACCCGCGCGACCTCAGCCTGACGTTCCGCGTCAAGGGGCAACAAGGGAATTCGGGGACGCCCGCCGTAGTATCCGTTCAGATCGCACACGTGCTTGATTCCCGGAATGCCCAGCTTGCCTGCGACTACCGTCGAAGCCTCGACGACCCGCTGCTGCTTCTCTTTGGCAAGCTTTAAATCGTTGTCTTTCCACGCTATGTAGATCTCCTGGCAGGCTTGCGGTGCGCACGCAGCCAGAGCGAGCACTCCACCGGATGCTCCCGTCGCAAGTGAATCTAAGAGAGTATGGGCTGACCCACAGAGGACTTGGAATCCCACCTCCTTCTTGCGCATCATTTTTACTTTGGGAGACGGCGGTGCCACCGCAACCGCTGCCTCACCGCCCAGAGCCTCAGCCGAGACAAAATTCTCCGGGGCGGGAATCATTGCCGTCATCATGCGCTTGGTGAAAGCCGTAAAGGTCGGGGTAACAGCAAACTCTCGCCACGCCTCATTACGAGTGGCAGCCACGATCTCTGCGATGCGCTCCACGCTTCCGCTCGAATCCTTCAGGCCGATGATATTCGGGTGCTGAGCGAGCTCGGCAATTACCGCAACGGGAAGCTCATAATGTGTGAACTTCGGAATGCTGTAAAGCACCACGGGCAGCGGCGACCGGTCAGCCAGGGTTCGGTAGTACGTCAGCATTTCAGCGTGGCCCATCTGTGCGCCGTAATAATGAGGAGTGCGCACCAGCACCACATCATACTGCTGATCCGCTGCGAACTCCGCCAGGCCCAGCGTTTCGATGAGCGATTCCCTGGCCACTCCTGCCACCAGCACTTTCTCTGTTGTGGCCGACTCACTTGCCACACGCAGGACCGTGCGCGTCTCCTCGTCGCTGAGCATTACCGCCTCACCGGTAGAGCCAAGCACAACCAGTCCCGCCACGGGCGTTCGCGAATAACGCTCAATATTGTGTTCCAGCTTCCGAGTGTGAAGGCGACCATCCGGGTAAAAGGGAGTTGTGACGGCTGGGAAAATTCCTTCGAGCAACATGAATCAATTGTAAGTGCGGCTTTTCAATACGAAAACTGCCCGTTCTCTGTGCCGCAGCCAAATGAGCTCGGCGTTATTAGTGGATGTGGGGACCGGTGCCGGCACGCTGGTGAGGTTCGCGAATGGGGACATAGATCGTCTGCCCCTGCAGAAGAGTGTGCATCTCCTAGACCTTGCGGATCTTCTGGATTCCTTAAGGTTAGTCGGTCAAGTTCTGGCTGAAGTAGCCTTGATCGCCATGCAGCCCGGATCGACCGACTTGGGGTAACTTTATCGCCAGCATTGAAGCCAAACTGGATCAGCTGGTGGACGCAGCTTTCTCCCACATTACCGTTTGGCTTAACGAGTCGGAGAGGGGGCGAATAAGTCTATTCCCGCAGGACTTACCCTCTTGCCGAGGCTAAGCGCCCCCGCTGAGATATTTGTTGCTTTGTGATGGCCGTCACAAAGAAACAGGAAAACCCCGTTGTATCCTGCCGTCGCACAGGAACGGGCTACTCGGGGCAACGAGGAGCTGATGGAAGGGCGATCTAGCTGGTCAATCCCGTGTCTGGGAGAGGTGGATGAGACGTTTGCTCCTCAGTTTGGCGCTCACCATGTTGCTGCCGGGTCTGTGGACGGTCAGGGATGTAGACGCCGGGGCACAGGACAAGCAGCAGAGTGTGACCTCGCAAGCGTCCACCCCCGCCTACCCTCCCGGTTATGCCGGCTCAGAGGCCTGCGCAACCTGCCACCAGGAACAGGTCGATAAGTTCTCCGACAATCCGCATACCAAGATGGCCTTGATGCATGAAGGCAAGGGCGTGACCTGCGAAAACTGCCACGGACCTGGTCAGGCACACATCGACGCGGGGGGCGACGCGACAAAGATCTTCCAGTTCAGCAAGGCCTCGCCCCGGGTGATAACCCAAAAGTGTCTTACCTGCCATGCCGGCGCCCATCCGAATTTTGAGCACACGGCGCACGGCGAAGCCCACGTCGATTGCACAAGCTGCCACAGCATTCATAAATCCGTAACCGAGGAAAGCCTTCTCAAGCAACCGCAGCCGAAGCTCTGCTATGGCTGCCACACCGATATCAAGGCGGCGTTCGCTCAACCCTTTCATCACAAGGTGGATGAAGGCCTGATGAACTGCAGCGATTGTCACGATCCTCACGGCACGTTTCAGAGTACCTTGCAGCAGCCCGCCACTATGCTGCACAGCGGTCCCGGAGGCAACGCAGTCTGCACGAAGTGCCATACCGAGACCGCCGGGCCGTTCGTCTATCCGCATCCCGTTATTCCGACCGAGGGATGTACGAGCTGCCATTACCCGCACGGATCGCCGAACCCGCGGCTGCTGACACGCAACAACGTGAACTCTCTGTGTCTGCAGTGCCACACGGCTTCCATGAACTTCACCGCTCCGGGCGTTCCGTCATTCCACAACCAGGCGGATCAGTACCAGGCCTGCACGGTTTGCCATTCGCAGATTCATGGCTCCAACACTGACCCCGTGTTTTTCAAGTAAGGGTGGCCTTGTATGACGAGCAAATACTCATTCGGATCGCGACCAATGAGCTATCGGCGTGGCGCTCGGCGTCTTGGTCTTTGCGCTTTTGCACTTGCGGCGTTTGCGGTAACTCAGGCGCAGGATACCGCACAGCAGACGGGCGCTTCCCCGGACAAGAGTTCGCCGGACAAGATCGTCGGCGGATATGTGGTGCATCAGTCGATCGATGTTGGCGGCCATATTCAGGAACAGTCCGGCAGTCCCCAGATGTGGGCCACATTAGTGAACATCTACTCCGGGGCTCGCATCCTCGATCAATCCCTGACGATGCGCGCTGTCGATCCCGGCCACGCAATTGTCTTCGACCGTCTCTCATCGTACAGCTACGGCTACGGCGGCGATCCCATCAATGTTACCTACCTGAGTATGTCGAAGGGACGCCTTTACGACTTCCGCGCAAGTTATCGCAGATATCGTCAATACTTCGATTACGACCTGCTGGCTAATCCGCTGATTCCGCCGCAATCGACTCCCTATGTGCCATGGCAGAATAGTCCGCACCTGTATAACACGCTGCGCCAGATAACCGATTACCAGCTCACGCTGTTTCCGCTGTCGCACGTGAGCGTGAGGTTTGGCTATAACCACAACATCAACCAAGGACCATCCTACAGTTCGACTCATCTTGGCGCCGATCCCTGGCTGTATCAGAACTGGAGGAACTCCACGGATACATGGAACGGAACCCTTGACTGGAAGCCAGATTCAAAGACGACGATCAGCTACGACCAATTTGTGACCCATTACAAAGGAAACACGATCTGGACCCTGGCAGGCTTGGATTACACACTGTCCAACGGGCAGCCGGTAAGCCTGGGGGTCAACCTGTCGTCTGTCTGGGGGGACCCCTGTTCGGCTCCGTTCAACCCGGACGGAACGGTCAATCCCACGTGCAATGCTAATCTTGGCTACTCACGTGTTCAACCTACTCGGACCATCTTTCCCACCGAACAGGTACGGCTCCAGAGCTCGGACATTCCTCATCTCACACTCAATGGCCGTCTGGCGTATACCGGAGCGAACAGCACGCTGAATGGCTACAACGAGTCCTTTAACGGCTTCATTTCCAGATCGTCGCAGCGCGGGTTCCTCGAGATCGGTTCGGCAAAGGCGCAGCACGTCAATGTCAACGGCGATTTCGCGCTGGAGTGGGAGATCACGCCGAAAATAAGGGCTTCGGATGTTTACAACTTCTGGTCTTTCCGCGAGCCCGGCAACAATTCATTAACCACGACGACCTATACCGGCCCTTCGATGCTGCTTCCGCCCACTTCCTCAACCACAGCGACCGCGACCGACCAGCAGTATCTCAACCAGAAAACCAGCACCAATACAACCGTCCTGGCCTGGGACGTATCGCCCCACGCAACCTTATCCGCGGGCTATCGTTATCGCTCCCGTGAGATCAGGGACGCTGGAGGCGACGTCATCCCGATTCATGAAAATTGGGGCATCTTCGGCGCGGCGCTTCGACCGCTGCCCGACCTGCGCATCAACTTCAACTTTGCCGGTATGTATGCGGACAACTCCTTCACCCGCATCGACCCTCGCCAACTGTATCAGTACGTCGTGCGCGCTTCCTACAAGCCTCGTACGTGGATTTCGGCTTCGGGAACGATCAATATCTTCAACTCCCAGGACAATGTGGAGACGGTCAATCATAAGGAGCACAATAGGAATTATTCCTTCGGAGTGTCGGTCATCCCGAACGAGAAGTGGTCGATTGACATGAACTACTCCTACAACAACGTGTACTCGACCACGCTCGAGTGCTATCCGTCTACCCCGCCGCCGCCAACCGCCGGAGTGGCTCCCCCGGTCTGCGCGGAAGCCGGGACGCCGTACTCTAGCAATGGCTATTACAACGCGCCAACGAACTTCGGCTTCATCGGATTTACTCTCAGCCCCATCAAGCGCCTCCAGGCCAAAGCCGGGTATCGAATGAGTGCAGTAGACGGCAGCTTCCAGCAGATCAATATCCGCCAGGTACCCGGCTCGCTTCAATCTCAGTGGCAGTCTCCTTATGGCGGCCTTTATTTTCAGATTGCCCCTAAGTGGACCTGGAAGGGCGACTACAACTACTACAGCTACGGTGAAGGAACGCCGATCGGCCCTACGCTGCCACGAAGCTTCCGCGGAAATGTTTACACGCTCGCAGTAAATTATGCTTTTTGAAATAACTCATGCTGCGCTATGATTGGCGCGCTCACCAGGAGGAGCTACCCACGATGGTCAAACAAATCGTTCGTGCCGTCTTCGTAAGCCTGCTCGCAGCCGGAACCGTCAGCTTTGCCCAGGACGGAGCGGCTACTTACAAATCAAAATGCCAGATGTGCCACGGGGCAACCGGGATGGCCGATACTCCCGCGGGGAAGTCCACCAAGGCGCGGCCTTTCAACGATCCGGACGTAGTGAAGATGTCGGATGCGGACCTGATCAACGTCACAACCAACGGGCACGGGAAGATGCCGGCCTACAAGGGCAAGTTGACAGATACCCAGATCAAGGACGTGATCGCCTACATCCACACCCTGCAGAAGTAAGCGAAAGAGACATCTAAACAATGGCTCAAACTGGGGGAGTCAAAGAGCGCTGGATTCAGCCGGGCGTTTTCCTTGGGAACAACGCTATAAGTCTTATCGGAGTGGGGCTCACGACGGCCTCAGCTCTGATACTGATCGGCTTCTGGGTCATCGATGTAGTAGGCCGCGGCGGGTCGTCGAATCCATACGTCGGCATCATCATCGACTTGTGCCTGCCGGCGCTCTTTGTTCTCGGGCTGATCCTGATACCTGTCGGCATTCTGCTGCGCAGGCGCAAGCTGAAAGCGGCGGGGCAGTTACCGGCCGAGTATCCGAAAGTCGACCTGAGTAATCCGGTCTTTCGCGAAGCCCTTATCTTTGTGGCAGTCGCAACTCTTTTGAATTTTGTGATTGTTGGTACCGCCAGTTACCGCAGCGTGGCCTACATGGACACGCCGAACTTCTGCGGACAGGCGTGCCACGTGATGGCGCCGGAGTTCGCGGCGTATCAGGTGTATCCGCACTCGCATGTGGCCTGTACGGACTGCCACATCGCGGCAGGAGCCCCCGGATTTATTGCCGCAAAGCTGAACGGAACAAGGCAGCTCCTACACCTGGCGCTTGGCACGTATCCGCGGCCGATCTTGCAAGCGGGCAAAGTGCCCGCGGCAAGCACGACGTGCGTTCATTGCCACAATCCCGGGAGATTTGTTGGCGACAAGCTAGTCGTGACGACCTCTTACGGTGACGACGAGAACAATCCGGCGACCAAGTCGCTGGTGCTGCTGCACGTCGGCGGCAAGGACATGGCGGGACAACTGAGCGGGATCCACGGCGCGCACATGGGCCACATCGAATACATTTCTACGGACAACACCAACCAGACGATCCCATGGGTTGCAAAGGTGAATGATGACGGATCAACGACTGAGTTTGTTTCCTCCGATGCGAAGCAGCCGGTGACAGGCGAGAAGCGCGCGATGGATTGTATCGACTGCCACAACCGCGCCGCTCACTCCTTCGATACCCCGCAGAAGGCGCTGAACAAAGCGATGCAGCAGGGACGCGTCAATCCTTCCCTGCCCTTCGTGCATAAAGAAGGCCTCGCGCTGATCAAGGCCGATTACGCATCGCAGGCCGACGCGGAGTCGAAGATCACGTCCGGCCTCGAGAATTTCTATCGTTCTCAGCATCCCGACATCTGGAACCAGCAGAAATCGCAGATCGACGAGGCCGCGAAAGGCCTAAGCGCGATCTATGGCGAGAACGTCTTCCCCTTCATGAAGGTCACGTGGGACACGCATCCCAACAACCTCGGGCACAACGACTATCCGGGATGCTTCCGCTGCCATGACGGCAGCCACAACACCAAGGAGGGCAAGAGCATCGGCAACGACTGCTCCACATGCCATAACCTGCTGGCTGTCGACGAAGCCAATCCCAAGCAGTTCGCGGACCTGGGTCTTCAATAAAGCGTCGTGTCGGCCCGAGTGGCAGATGTGATCGAAGTCACACTGAACCTGTCCCATCTCAGGCGAGACTGAGTGTGAGAAACGCGCACAATTCGTTGTCTTGCGCAGAATTGAAGTTTCTATGTCGAACGCATCTCTTTCTTTCTCTGACGCTCTCAAAGAGCAACAACAAGTCCAGGATCAGTATTTGCTCCAACAACTCGTCCATGAGCCGCGCAGCCGGGAACCTCTTTCCACCGCTGTGTGCTGGCCTCGCAGCACCTGTCGTTGGCCGGCGCGATCGAGGCGTTGATGGGGGGTTTAGTCCGCCCCTTGCTGTGCCGACTCCGCCGAGTCCCAGGATCGCATCTTGCGCGATCGCTTCCGCACTAATCGCTTCGCACGCCTGACCATGCTGCTGTGAATCCGTGAGGGCGGCTCTCGTTCTGGTTCCAACGGATGCCGCGGCTGGAGTGACTATGTACGTAGAGTGAGGATGCCCGCCAACGGGATGCGCACCCATGTGCGCCTGTTGTCGAGTTCGTAAAGTAATTCGTAAAGAGCCTTCTCCAGTAGGTAGGCATCGAGCAACATCTGAGCCTCCGGGGTCGGGGGAATCAGGTGTGGTTTTGTGGCGCCGATCGTGATCCTGTAGGCACGGAGAAACTCCACCGACACAGCGTTCTGCCAAAGCTCGGCCCAGAGTTCCACATTCTTCATTGCGTCCTCCGCCTGTACGTCCAACTCGTGCAATGCGGCATAAGCGGCGTATCCAAAGGAACGAAGCATCCCGGCGATATCCCTGAGCGGGGACTGCTTGGCACGTCGTGCCGCGAGCGATTTTGCGGGCTCGCCTTCGAAATCGAGAATGACGAAGTCGCCGTGAGCGTGGAGGATTTGCCCAAGATGGTAATCGCCGTGTATCCGAATGCGCTTGCCGAAGTCAGTGGCAGTCGTAGAGGTGATCGCCCGTGTACGACCCATGAGATCATCGCGCCGGCTCAGTACAAGAGCGGCATTGCTGGCATTCACACCGGCGAGCCCCGACAGACTCCGCTCCAGTGCGCCGAGTGAGAGAATCAACTGGCTTTCGATTCGGCTCGCATCTGCAGAGAGATCTTGATGAGCAAAGGCCTCGGGTGCAAAGGCGGGATCGTCGGTTGTCGTCGCCAGTGCCAGATGCATCTCGGCGGTGCGCTTCCCGAGCAGGGCAGCCGCATCCAGATATTGACCCACGTATTCGCGAGCCAGAGCGAGAGGCTGTTCATCCGAGAGAAAACTGGCGTAAGCACCGACCGACGAAGGTGGAGACAAGCTTGCAATGCGAAGATAGTATTCGGCGAGTTGGTTAAGGGTCCACTGCCATCCATCTCCATCATTCTCGATCAGGCCTTGCAACATAGCGACAGTGATCGACTCGCCATTTTTAGGATCGAGTGTGATGTCACCCAGGAATGGGGCAATACGAGTGAAGCGGGCGGTCTCGGTGAGAAATCTGCCGATCTCTGTATCTGGATTTTCGCCGGATTGCAAGCGCCGAAAGAGCTTCATGATGAGCTTGCGGCCGTAGAGAACAGAAGTGTTGGATTGCTCAGCCGATCCCGTACGTGACGGTAGTGGATCGGCGCCACGCGCCGTAGCAAAGGCACTGCTTCTGTGACCATGCAGGGTGCCGCTCCGAGTTTCGAGCTGTCCGTTGCGTTCGACCACACTCAGAATTGCCTGGCGGACATCTTCGCGCCCCACCGCATCGCGGATGTTAGCGGATCCTGCGGGGGTACTGACCACTGCAATGATCTGGTTCGGGTCGGCGTTTGTCTTCTCCGTGGCGTCATCGGCTGTAACGGCAAGCGGGATCTGATAAACGTCTGTGCCGTCGTCCTCGTAGTTGACCTGCAGGTAGACGAGCGCAGCATTCAAGCCGGGAAACACAGCCGAATCGAGAACTAAGATCTCCTTGATCGTTTTGGATTTGGCGCCGAACCATCGCTGACGCGGCAGATAGGTCATGAGCCGCTGCTGGAGAACAGTCAATCCGCGACCTGCCAGAAGATCATCGATGCTGGTCACCTGCAACACCTGTTCGGTGATGTTATCCCCTTTGTTCACTTGCAATCCTCGGCTGGGACGTTTGGCTCTTGTCCAGAACAACGCCACCTTGTCTCTCGACTCGATCTAAATGGCGGGGCAAGAACTTGATTACTACCACTCGATTTGGAAGGGGTGCAACTCTTCGGGGTTGCCACCTGGTGCGATCAAAGAAGTCGGAATAGATCAAAACTCCATTTTTCGTGGGTTTGCCGACGGTGTACCGGCTTGCACCTCGGCCTATAAGCCAATAAACTTGCGCGGAGCGTGAGTTCCTTTCGTTGCACCTGCGATGCTCGGCCTGTGGGATATCCCACACAAGCAGAGATGATTTTGCACCATCAATTCGTCTTGAGGTAACCACATGCGAGTTGGCTTATTCACGCGAGAATTCCCCCCTCAGGTTTATGGTGGCGCGGGAGTTCACGTCGATTATTTGAGTAGGGAACTCGCGAGGCAGATTGAAGTTGAGGTGCATTGCTGGGGCCCGCAGTATTTCGACGAGGGGAATCTCCACGTACGCGGCGCCGAACCCTGGTCGGAAATCACCAGCGGCACCGAAGGGAAATTCAAAGGTGCGCTGGAAGCCTTGAGCCTCAACCTCACGGAGGTAAAGGATCTTCGCAGTATCGACATCGTCCATACCCATACCTGGTACGTATCGATGGCTGGCTATCTCGCAAAGAAGCTCTATGGCATGCCTTTCGTTCTAACCACCCATTCTCTCGAGCCGCTCCGGGCATGGAAGGCCGAGCAACTTGGCAGCGGATATGCCATGAGTTCCTGGATGGAGCGCACTGCCATCCTCGACGCGGACGCCATCATTGCTGTCTCGCAGGGCACCAAGGCAGACATTCTACGTGCTTATCCCGACGTACAGGCGGCCCGAATTCAGGTCATTTACAACGGCATCGACCTCAATGAATATCAGAAGACCTCCGAGACCAGGGCGCTGCTTGACTACGGAGTCGATCCCGCTCTTCCTTACGTCCTGTTTGTCGGGCGCATCACCCGCCAGAAGGGCGTCACTCATCTCGTAGATGCCATCCGCTATCTGCCGCCGGAGACCCAGGTCGTGCTATGTGCCGGAGCGCCCGACACACCCGGAATTGCCGCTGAGCTGCGCCAGAAAGTGGGCGACGCGCGCAGGGACCATCCGCGCATCATCTGGATCGAAAAGATGGTCACCAAACAGGAGGTGATCCAGCTCTACAGCAATGCCCGGATCTTCTGTTGCCCATCGGTCTACGAGCCCTTCGGCATCATCAATCTCGAAGCCATGGCCTGCCGCGCTCCCGTTGTCGCCAGCGCTACCGGAGGCATCAAGGAGGTGGTGGTCGATGGAGAAACAGGCTACCTGGTGCCCTTCGACCAGGATCCAATTACCAGTTTCCCCACAAATCCAGAGAAGTTCGCGCGAGATCTGGCTGCTTCTATCAATAACCTGCTCAGCGATCCGGAAAAATGCCGGCAATTCGGAGATGCAGGCCGGCGGCGGGTTGAGGAGATATTTAGCTGGACGGCGATCGCCCAGCAGACAATTCGCCTTTACGAGAAGTTAATCGAGCAACGGAGGACAGCGGTGCAGCGTTAAGGCAAATTTATGGAGCCTGGCGGTCTGTGCGATCGCCCGAAGGCGGATTTAGCACATCAAACAGAGAACGGCTATGACACCCACAAAATTCGACGGACGAAAGCGCGTCATCATCGAAGGCATCTCTCCGGAAATCGATGCCGGACGCTTCCCGGCAAAGCGCACCCTGGGTGACCAGGTAGTCGTAGAAGCCGATGTCTTCACCGACGGTCACGACTCCATTTCCGCCTGGCTGCTTGCCCACCGCGAAGGATCCGATGAGTGGACCGAAATCCCCATGCGCCCCTTGGTGAACGACCGCTGGACCGCGTCCTTTCGCGTCAGCGAGTTGGGCCGTTACGGATTCAAGGTTCAGGGGTGGGTTGACCACTTTGAGACTTGGCGGCGCGATCTCCTCAAGCGCATCAAGGCGGAAAGCGATGCCACAGTCGACTACCTGATCGGTGCCGACCTAATCGCCGAGGCAGCAACCCGTTCATCGGGTGCTGATGCCGACTGGCTTACCAGTCGCGCCTCGGTCCTGCGTTCCGAAACAAACATCAAGCTTCTACGGAATCACGCGACCGACCCCACGCTGCACGATCTCGTCGGCCGCTATCCAGACAAGCGTTTTGCGACGGACTCCGATCGCGAGCTCAGCATCGTTGTCGATCCAGTGCGTGCCCGCTTCAGCGCCTGGTACGAGTTCTTTCCCCGCTCCGCCGCTCCCGAACCTGGCAAGCACGGCACCTTCGCCGACTGCGAAAAGCGCTTGCCATACGTTTCGAAGATGGGCTTCAACGTTATCTACCTGCCCCCCATTCATCCCATCGGCACCACCTTCCGCAAGGGACCCAACAACTCACCCGAAGCCCAGCCGGGGGATGTCGGGAGTCCCTGGGCTATCGGCTCCGCAGAGGGCGGCCACAAGAGCCTCCATCCGTTGCTCGGCTCCGAGCAGGACCTTCGGCGCTTTATCCAAAAAGCCAAAGATCTCGATATCTCCATCGCTCTCGATGTCGCCTTCCAGGCCTCACCCGACCATCCCTATGTCCGCGAACACGAGGAGTGGTTCCGCAAGCGGCCCGACGGCACCATCCAGTACGCGGAGAACCCCCCAAAGAAGTACCAGGATATTTACCCTTTCGACTTCGAGAGCAGGGACTGGACGGGAATGTGGGAGGAGATGAAGAGCGTATTCCTGCACTGGATCGACTACGGGATCACGATTTTCCGGGTCGACAACCCGCACACCAAGGCCTTTCCCTTCTGGGAGTGGGTGATCGCGGAGATCAAGCGCGACCACCCCGAGGTGCTCTTCCTGGCCGAAGCCTTCACACGTCCCAAGATCATGTACCGGCTCGCGAAGCTCGGCTTCAGCCAGTCGTACACCTACTTTCCCTGGCGCAACGCCAAGGCTGAGCTGACCTCCTATCTCACCGAGCTCACCCAGACGCCGGTTCGCGAGTTCTTCCGGCCCAACCAATGGCCCAACACGCCAGATATCCTCACGGAATACTTGCAGATCGGCGGTCGGTCGGTCTTTGCCATCCGCCTGCTATTGGCCGCCACGCTGGGCTCGAACTATGGCGTGTATGGTCCGGCGTTCGAACTCCTGGAGGAGCGTGCGGTGCGCCACGGAAGCGAGGAGTATCTTGACTCCGAGAAGTACCAGATCCGGCATTGGGACCTGGAACGGGCAGACAGCCTGCGACCCCTCATGACGCGCGTTAACACCATCCGCAAGGAGAATGAGGCTCTCCAGAGCGACTGGTCGCTCAAGTTTCAGTATGCAGACAACGACCAGTTGATCTGTTACAGCAAGGAATCGGACGATCGCTCAAACCTCATCCTGGTGGTTGTCAATCTCGACCCGCGTCACACCCAGGCTGGCTTTGTCACTCTGCCGCTCGACCAGCTCGAGATTCCGCCGGACCGCGGATACGAGGCCGAAGACCTGCTCACCGGCGAGCGCTATCTCTGGCACGGACCACGTAACTACGTGGAACTGAATCCGGCGTCGCGATCAGGACATGTTCTCAAGATCCATCGCAGACTGAAGGTGGAGACGGACTTCGAGTACTTCTTGTGAGCCCCCACCCCCTCTGTGATTTGTAACCGATTCATTCTAAAGGGATGGTCTGTAACCGTTTCATTCTAAAGCACGGAACTGAGACCGATTGATTCGAAACGATTTACGGCGTTCATTTTGCTATTAAGCCAGGACGGTCCTGTAACTGTTTCATTCTAAAGTGCCAAGCTGAAATCGATTCATTCGAAAAGGCTTATACCCCAAAATGACAAAAGGCCCGCTGCGATCGTAGCGAGGCCTTTTATCTTCTCTATTTCTATTTTAGCGGTTTGGAGGAAATTGTCGGCCAGCAAAAGCAAGCGGAAGAGGGCTCCGCCTCCAGCCGTAGTGCCATAACCGGCTCTATGAAGAGGTGAACGAATTCCACCACCCAAGCCTCTCACGCTGGTGAGACAGAAGTCCGTGCGTGATCCTGCTTTCTATTAGCGCCAAGACAAGGAATTGAATGTTGGGAGTCATTTCATCCGGTGTTAATGCGGGTGGGTAACCACAGTTGAAACGATGATTAATCGGGATTGTGATGAAGTCATCAACTGGTAAGGGGTTCTTTCGGCAAATTGTGGGATCGATGTCTGGTCTGCTGATTGCTCCCGGTGTTTTGGGTATCGCTTTCTGGCAGCCGCCTCTGATCGCCCAGGAAAGCGTTGGAGACGCTTGTGCACGGCCTCAACCCGGGAGCGTTGTGAAGGAGCCGCCCGACCTGCGCAGCAAGAATGGCGTTCTCGAAATCAACCTTACCGCTGTCGACGCCGCGGAAAGCGACGGCAGCACGCGCTACTGCTTCACCGATGCGGAGGGCCGGGAATCCCCCAACCTGCGCGTCAATCCGGGCGATCTGGTGATTATTCATCTGAAAAATGCAATGACCGAACCGGAGCACGCGGGCCCGGAGGGAAAGCATGTCCATTCACCGGCGCCCGGCAACAAGTGCACCGGCGGATCGATGACCCTTGTATCCACCAATCTGCATTTTCACGGGCTGACCATTCCTCCCACCTGTCACCAGGACGACGTTCTCAAGACTTCTCTCCAGCCGGGCGATCCCCCGTTCGAGTATCGCTTTCGTATTCCCGACGATGAGCCGCCGGGGCTCTACTGGTACCACCCGCACATTCACGGATTCAGCAAGCAGCAGCTGCTCGGCGGTGCGTCGGGAGCACTGATCGTGGAGGGGATCGAGCGCGCGAAAAAGGAAGTGGCGGGACTTCCGGAACGCGTGTTCATCATCCGTGACCAGGACCTTGTCAATCCGAATGCTCTGCCTTCGAAGTCTGAGCCGGTTGTGCCGAAATTCATGATCGATCGCGATGGGGACGCAGCCAACAACGGCACCGGTTTCGGAAAACCGGCGAAGGACCTTTCGATCAATTACGTGCCCGTGCCCTATCCGGACTATCCACCGGCCGTAATTGAAATGAAGCCGGGCGAGCGGCAGCTATGGCGGGTGTTGAACGCATCGGCGATCACCTATTTGAATCTGGAAGTTTTGTTCGGACACTCGCCACAGCCGCTTGGGCTGGTAGCCATGGATGGAGTACCGATCGGATACGGATTGGACGGGGCGCGGGTTGGCGATGCAGTGAACCCGCAGACGCATCTGGGCATCCCGCCGGGGGCGCGTGCGGAGTTTATCGTGGAGGGACCTGCCGAGGGAGAAACCGGACTGCTGGTTACTCGGACGGTCGACACCGGCCCGGGTGGCGAAAACGACACGAATCGCATGCTGGCGAAAATCGTCAATTCGCCGGATGCTCCCGAGCCTCGCTCGAAACTGCAGAGTTCACCGCAGCCGCTTCCTCCGCCGGCGCGGCAATGGCTGGGTGATGTGGCTCCGGTGCGGGTCCGGAGGCTCTATTTCTCAGAGAAGCTACTTAACCCGGACGATCCAACCAGTGCCGTGGAGTTTTATCTCACCGAGGAGGGGCAGACGCCGAAGATGTTCGACATGAACGCGACTGTTCCGAATCTGAGAGCCGAACAGGGAACAGTCGAGGACTGGATTATTGAAAACCGTTCGCGCGAACTGCACGCGTTCCACATCCACCAGCTGCATTTTCTGCTGCTGGAGTACATGGGACGCCCGGTGAGTGAAAACTTCGTGCGCGACACGGTAAACGTCCCCTACTACGATGGACGCCTGCTCGGATATCCGAGTATTCGCATCCGAATCGACTTCCGCGATCCCGACATTGTCGGAACCTTTCCATATCACTGTCACCTGCTCGAGCACGAAGACAGGGGCATGATGGGCACTATCCGGGTCGAGCCTCGCCCCGACGGGCAGAAAATGGCAGCCCGAAAAGTAGAGGGTCAGTCAACCCCTTCGGCGATCCCCGCATCAGGGTTTGATCACTGAGCAGCTGTCTTCATTTTTTCGTTATCGACTTGTTGGATAACTGTGAATAATGCCGATGCATATTCAATTAATATTCATGCTCTGTTGACAGAATCCACACGTCAATGCAATTTCAACAACATATGCTCCTCGGGTTGAAGCTTAACCGCGTCAACAGGAGGAAGTATGACGGTGAAACAAGTCGCATCCACGGCCCTGCGAGCACTCCGTGCGGGACTGATATCCGCCGCCGTGTTCCAATTCGCCATTGGCACTTCGATTCTTGAGGCCCAATCCCCATCCAACTCACGCGACAAAGACACCAGCTCGCCAATCAAGCATGTGATTGTCATCATTGGCGAAAACCGCAGCTTTGACCACGTCTTTGCAACCTATGTTCCAAAGAAAGGCGAGACGGTCTTGAACCTTCTCTCCGAGGGCATCATCAAGGCAGATGGGACGCCCGGCAAGAATTTCGCCAAAGCCGAGCAGCAAGCCGCGTATGACGAAGCGCCTGACGCATTTCTTCTGAACCCGGCGAAGACCAATTTCCCGGGAGGTTACCTTCCGGCTCCCCTAACCGGCGGCCCAACGGATTCGTACGTCCCGGGCGACAGTCTCAGCCTGGCGATGGCCTCGGAAAACGGTCTGCCCGATGATCCCCAACACACCTTTTACAAGTACCTGATCTCCGGCGGTACCGGTCTGCCCTCGAAGACTCCGGACACCCGGATCACGGATGCGGAGGTTCTTCCCGCTGGACCGTTCCAGCTGACGAACAACCACACCTTCACCTACAACTCTTACGCGGCGAGCCCGGTGCACCGTTTCTACCAGATGTGGCAACAGTTGAACTGCGACCCAACCAAGATCACAGCCGAGAATGGTTCGGGTTGCAATGCGGGACTGTTTGCGTGGGTGGAAACGACGGTGGGCGCAGGCACGAACGGACTGAAGCAGCCAGCAGACTTCACTACGGATTGGCTGCCGGGCTGGACGACGACCGGCGAGGGTTCAACCGCGCTGGGCTTCTACAACGTGCAGCTAGGCGACGCTCATTACTTCAAGTCTCTGGCGGATCTTTACGCGATGAGCGACAACTTCCACCAGTCGGTCAACGGTGGAACGGGCGCGAATCACATCATGCTGGGCCATGGCGATGCGATCTGGTTCAGTGACGGCAAGGGCAATCCGGCCGTGCCGCCGCATAACCAACTGGTAGCCAAGGGCACGGCGAATGCGGGCGTAGTGGACGAGGTCGAGAATCCAAACCCGCAGAAGGGTACCAACAACTGGTACACGGAGGATGGCTACGGCGGCGGATCGTTTGGATCTGCGTCATATGGTGGGGGGTCGTACTCGGAGTGCTCGAACACGAACCAGCCCGGCGTGGCCCCGATTGTGAACTATCTGAAATCGCTGCCGAATCCGATCGATCCGCGCTGCGAAGCGGGCCACTATTACCTGCTGAACAACTACAACCCGGGATACTTCGGGAACGGCAACAACGCGTACACCGACACCAACGCCAACAACACGGTATTCACGATTCCACCTTCGTCGACCCGCAGCATCGGCGATGTAATGCTGGATGCCAAGGTCTCCTGGAAGTACTACGGCGACCAGTGGAACAACTACGTGCCTGATCCTTACCAGCTGAACTTTGCGGCAATCGGCGCGAAGACGGACGAGTACTGCAACATCTGCAATCCGTTCCAGTACGACACGTCTATTATGGCCAATCCGACGATCCGCAACGCCCACATCCAGGACACAACGAACCTGTACAACGACATCAAGAATGGGACGCTGCCGGCGGTGTCGTTCGTCAAGCCCAGCGGCCTGGTGGACGGCCACCCGGCGTCCTCCAAACTCGACCTCTTCGAGGGCTTCACCAAGAAGATCGTCGACGCAGTGCAGGCCAATCCGTCGCTGTGGAAGGACACGGCGATCTTCATCACGGAGGACGAGGGCGGAGGCTACTATGACTCCGGTTATGTACAGCCGCTCGATTTCTTCGGTGACGGCACGCGTATTATTTTCCTCGTCGTATCTCCTTACACGAAGCCTGGTCATATTTCGCACGATTACGCCGACCACGTCTCGATTCTGAAGTTCATCGAGCGCAACTGGGGCTTGGAGACTGTGACCAACCGCAGCCGCGACAACTTCCCGAATCCGGTAACGGCGTCTGGCAGTCCATACGTTCCGGTGAACAGCCCGGCCATCGGCGATCTGTTTGACTTGTTCGACTTCCCGAACAATCAATAAGAGCAGTACGCTTGAAGAAATGGCCGGAGATGGGTAACCACCTCCGGCCATTTTCTATTCAGATGTCGACTACCGGAGATCATTCCTGCCGTGAGCTTGTGTCGGCAGGACAATCTCCAATTTGCAAGTATGCTGGTAGGGCGATTGAATCAGGATAGTTCCGATCGGCGATTGACAACTGGTTGATCCCGTCGTCTCTCTTCTGCGCCGGCGGAATTCGAAATCCATGGAGTCCTCCGCAATGCTCAGGAATGTCATTGCAGCCATCATTGTTATTCTTCCGAGTCTGGTTATCGCTCAACCTGAATCCTCACAGCGACCCGCCATAACCGGTATTTCGCACGTCACGCTCTTCGCGGACGATATACCGAAGTCCGAACAGTTCTACGCGAAGTTGCTTGGGTGGGAACAGGTGCCCTCCAATGCAGCGAAGCCGGGTGTGCGCTTCTACGCCAATCACTCACCATATGTCGAGTTGGTATCTCCGCCATTTGCAGGGCTGGCTGATCGTTTGGACCTCGTTGCTTTTTCCACGAACGACGCAGAGGCCCTGCGCAAGTACCTGGGCGCCAATGGAGTAGCTGTCCCGCGGACTCTTACCACCGAGGCGGATGGGAGCCGAAGCTTCCTCGTCCATGATCCGGAAGGGAACAAGGTGGGGTTTACCCAGGACGGCAGTCACCCGCCTGCTGAGCCGGCTTCGGTATCAGAGAGCGTGAGCTCCCACATCATCCATGCCGGCTATGTCGTCCGTAATCGCGCGGCTCTCGACCACTTCTACAAAGACCTGCTTGGCTTTCATTTGTATTGGCAAGGCGGAAATCCGGCTGATCGCGTCGATTGGGTGATGATGCAGGTGCCGAATGGGACTGACTGGATTGAATACATGTTGTATCTGCCTGCCAATCCTACCCTGGCCCAGCTAGGGAGCGCCAACCATCTCGCGCCGGCGTCATCAGCGTCGCGCAGCTGCAGGAAAAACTGGAGAAGCGGGGTTGGAAGCCCACCCCCGGTAAGAACCCGCAGGTTCTCGGTGTCGACGGGAAGATGCAGCTGGACCTGACGGATCCAGATGGCACACGGATCGAATTCATGGAGTTCAAGCCCGTCCAGAAGCCATGCTGCTCACCCTACACCGGATCCCAGCCCGATCCGTCCGCAAAGTGGTGATTGTCCCGAGACGAAATCGGTTCGGAGGCGGCGCTATGCGCAGACCACTTGATTGCGTCCGGCGAGCTTCGCCGAATAGAGGGCGTGATCCGCGAACCGCATGAGGTCAATCGAAGTCTGATCGCTGAGCGGTACCTGAGCGGCGACTCCGAGGCTTACGGTTTGAACGCCGCAAGGACTAAAGGGGTGGGGCAGGGCGAGGTTTAAGACGGAGAGGCGGATCGTCTCGGCGACCTCGCGCGCGCGCGCCTGCGTGGTGTCAGGCAGGATGACGGCGAACTCTTCTCCGCCGATGCGCGCGGGGGTTCCCTGGGCCGCGTCGGCGATATCTGCGACGACCTGGGCGATGGAGCGCAGGCAGGCATCACCGCCAGGGTGACCGGCAACATCGTTGTACTGCTTGAACTGGTCAGCATCGAGGATGACGAGACCCAGAAGGGTTCCGCCGGCGGAGGCTTCCTCCCAGGCACACTCGTACTGAAGATTGAAGGCGCGGCGATTGGGCAGCCCGGTGAGCTCGTCTCTGAGGGCAAGATTGCGGAATCGCGCCTCACTGGCGGCGAGGGAGTTCTTGAGCGCCTCTTTCTCTTCGAGGATGGCCGCGACCGGAAACATTGTGAAGATGGCGACCGCCGCAAAGATCTGAGCGATGACGATCCGATGCAGCAGCATGTGCTCGCCGGGGATGAGCATGAGCGGGCCGTGGCCTTTGATGGTGAAGCCGATCGCCATGAGGGTGACCAGCAGAATGTTGACTACCGTGCCTGGAAGCCCCAGGCGAAATGCGACCAGCAGGAACGCCGGAAAGAGGAAGAAGATGAGAGGGTCCTGGTTATGGGTGAAGACCAGGGCGGTGACCACGACAGGAGCGGAAAGAACCAGCAGGGTGTGAGACAGGTGGCGGCGATCGAACATGGAGAAAAAGGCAGGCCGCTGCACCATGATGACGAGCGGGGCCAGAACCGCCATCCCCAACATGTCGCCGAGATACCAGGTACGAAACATTTGCCCCCAGGCCGGGCCGGGAACGAGGAGGACGGTCCACCACGCGCCGAGGGCGCTGGTGAGGGCGGTCGCTCCCAGCACCGAAACAAGGAGAAAGCCGATGAGTGACTTGCGACGTGACAGATCCAGCGGCGATCCGAACCAGAGAGTAAGGATGAGGGTCGAAGTGACGACTTCAACGGAGTTCGCCACCGAAACGCCAAATGCAAGGCGGAACGGATCGCCGTAGACCATGTCGGCCAGCGTGTCAGCCGTTAGCCCGGCTAAGAAGTAGGCCAGCCACACGCGCCTGGGCTGAGTAATCAGAAGGCCGAAGATGAGGCCATTGGAGAGCCATATCGTGGCGACACCCTCCGACTGGTGAGAGAGTACGATGCCAAGCCACGAGCCAAGAGCAACTACGGGAAAAACGAATGCGAGACGGAGCACAGCGGCGCGCGTCCAGGTGTCGCGCCGGCAAAAACCTTCCCAAAGCCCGCGGAGCAGGGGAAGCGGTCCCGCCGGTTCAGAGAGGGAGACTAGTGGGACCCCGGGCGAGTGAATCTTGTCTTTAGTCGCGTTGAGGAGGTCGACAAAGGGAGTGACCATAGGCCGTGTCTTCAAAATAGTGAGGTCCGATGTAGGCACTTCGAAGTAGTTCTTGGAAGGAAGTACAGAACAGAGTCTACCGTTGGTGGGGCCGCATGCAAAGGAGATTTGATTGGCATTTTCTGTTCACGCCGGGTCCGAAAAAGTTGGGCCAGAGCCGTGGAAAGCGGATAACGACAGCAGGCAGTTCGAAGAGCTGAGAAGTTGCAAGCCGGGCGGCAAAGACTCCCCGAAGCTGCGGACCGCGTCTGCCCGATCGGGGGGAACGTTTTTTGACAGCAGCTGGATAGTTTCTTCGCCGATCCCCAGTGCCGTGAGGCGGGAGATTACGAGTTCGCGAACCGCATCATCGATGTCACGGGAGCGGTCATCGGTGCGCCTCGCGATCAACAGGATGGCTGAGCCGGTTGCCGCGGTGAAGGTGGATAGATCGAGCAGAACCTTCAGCCACTCGCCGGCAGTTTCAGCCGGCGCCACAGAATGCAGCGGCCCGTACAGCGGAATGCGCGCACCGAGCCGGCCGAGCGACCAAAGCCAGATAGCATTTTCAGGTTCATCTTTGATCCTCGCGACCAGCTCATTGCCAAGCGAAGCGCGGGCGCTGCCCAGCAGGTGCTCAAGGCTTGCAACCAGGCGCCACTGCTCGTATTCGAGTTGCCGGTTCACGCGGCGTTTTTCTTTACGGCCGGCATACGTCCGATAGAGGGCCTGCTGCTCGCTGGCATTGATGCCGCCTGCGATCCGGCGCAACAATGCGAGCATTTCGATCTGACATTGCAGGTCGTCGGCAAAGACAAGTTTATTGAACGCAATTCTGCGCAGATGATTCATGCGCGCATCGTCACCAGGCGCACCGAACCCCGGCCGCAAGCACCAGCCATACAGGTTGAGCCAGCGCACCTCATGGCGGGGAGACTTTTTGCGTCCTGGTGCAACCTCGATGAGCACATCGCAGAAGCGGCGAATGGTTGGGATTGGCCACGAGTCGCGCTTCGCGCCAAGCGTTGCTTCCATTTGGCTTGCGAGACTGCCGGATTCGTCATCTGCCGGTGCTTCAAAAACACGGCGGATCAGTTCCACAGCGGATTCGATGGTTGCATCGGAAGCAATAACCGTTGGTGGACGTTCGGGCAACGGTTGTGGTTTCGCGGAATCGAGCTGTTCGGCTTGCGGCTCTTCGCCACGCAATTCGAATTGTAGTCGCCAGCGATGCTGTGTGTCCCGTGATTCACACCAGAGCTCGAGCGTGCCAAGCTCAGTGAAACTGACTCTGAGGTGAACCGTGAGGTACAGCTCGCGCAGCTTCTTGCCATAACGCAATAACGTCACTAGCGGAGCATGAAGATGCAGGTTCTCTTGGTCCAGGGCAACGACTTCACCGTGCGCATCGTGCCGCGTGCGCGAACTGTAAAGCGTGAACGACACGGGGCGGTTAGCCAGTACCGAAAATTCGTGGTTCAGCAATGGAAGCGTCGTGCCCTCGTCGACTCCGGCAGGCAAGACGCAGATGCCTCGCAGAGCGCCGTCCGACGGCAGGGCGATATAGTAGGTGCGTGCGCTGCCCGCCCTGATGCGCAAACCAGTGCCGTGCCGTACGCGTCCGTAGTAAGCCGCGCCTCGCGCCACCGCGCTATCAAAACCCTCGTTGCTGAGGAGCCTCGATCGCCAGCCGCTGTCGGCTGGAACGAACCACGCAGAAATCGCCTCCACAATCCTTTCGCGAATCGCCGCCGGTGTGCAGAAGCCGCCGTTGAAGAGCACGGCGTCGGGTCGAGCCATTCGGTGGGCCGCAGACGAGCCTTTCATGGCAACAGCCGCCTGCGTTAGAAAAGCGGCGAGGTGCCTGGTGATGGCAGGATCGCTGGCGTAGGGCAGGCCAAGTTCGCGGAGCGCCGTTGGCCGGCTACTTCCCGGCATCTCATCAGGCGCAGTGATGGGCAGGAATCCGGTGGTAAGAATCTGGAGGACTTCCTCGCGTGTCAGATCAACACTGAGTGTCTGCCCGACCACCGCACGGCCGCTGCCCAGGATGGTGACCGGCACGCGCTCCAGAGATGAATCACTAAGCAACCGCTCCTTCGCGGCACAGCAGGACCGGCGCAATGCATAACGCTGTCGCAGAGTGAGCTTGACGTCGTTAAGCTTCTCTTCGACGCGCCGGGCGAGGGCGAAATCGAGATTGTCGCCACCGAGTAGAAGGTGCTCGCCTATGGCAGTGCGCTCAAACTGATGCTCGCCATCAATCAGATGGACACTGACCAGGCTGAAATCGGTCGTGCCGCCGCCGATGTCGCAGATCAGAATCAGATCGCCATCGCGGAGGTCTTCGCCCTTGGCCGCCTGTGCGTCTCGATTTGCCGCAATCCAGGCATAAAACGCCGCCAGCGGTTCTTCGAGCAGGGTGAGTTTGTCGAGCCCGGCGCGGCGAGCAGCCTCAACCGTCAGCTCTCGCGCATCCTCATCGAACGAAGCGGGAACGGTGAGGACAATCTCCTGGTGCCCAAAACGCGTCTCTGGGTCGGTGCCCATTGCGGCATTCCAGGCGTCGCGCAGATGCATGAGGTAGCGCGCGGAGGCTTCGACAGGGGAGATCATCGGCTGCGGCGGTTCCGCCTGCGCCGGAAGGATGCTGGCGCGGCGATTCACGCCCGGATAGGAAAGCCATGACTTGGCCGAGGACACCTGGCGTGTGGGGACGAGCGCTCCCATTTCGCGTGCGAGCAGACCGGTGACCATAGGGGGATCCTCATCCCACGTGGGGCTGACGGCTCCGGCAGACAGCTCATCTTCGGTTGGGAAGTACAGAAAAGAAGGAAGCGCGGGCAATGTGCGGACTTCGCCCTGCCCCGCTAACTGCGGTATGGGGAACACATGAATCTGCGAGTCCGCATCTCGCGCTTTCTCAGTGTCGACGTACGCCACGACAGAGTTTGTCGTGCCCAGATCGACGCCGATCAGATAACGGGAGGGCACCGATGATCTCAGCTCGCCGTCTTTTCGCGGATGTTCAGCTCCAGCTTCCAGCGCTGCTTGCCATCACGGGATACGCACCAGACCTCGAGCGTGCCGATTTCAGTGACTCGCGTCTCGAGCCGCACCGGTACGACGGATCCCTGTTGCCCATCCAATGTAAGCGTGACTTCGAGCGGGCCAAGTTCCCGTAGATCGTCACCCCAATCTTCCAGCAGGCTGCCGACGTGGTCCTGCTTGCGAATGCTGGAAGTGAGGAAACGAAACTCGGCCGGTTCTCCGACGACAAGTCCAAACTCTCTGTTGGGAATCGTGGCCTCGGTGCCTTCCTCCATGCCGAACGGAACTACACAGAGCGCCTTGAGCGGAGCTTCCATTCCGGGCACCGCAGGCATCGCGCTTTCAATACCGATGTAATAGGTGCGCGAGGCACCACTGCGAATGCGCACGCCGCGTCCGCGTCGCGCCTTACCGTAGTAAGCAGCACCGCGCGCAACGGCGTGTTCCAGATCAGGAGCGTCGAGGATTTGTTGTGCCCCGAGGCCGTCGAAACCCTCTTCTTTTAACCAGCTGTTCAGGACCTGAATCACCCGGTCGCGCAGCACCGCCGCTTTCATCACTCCGCCGTTGAAGAGAATGTGCGTGGGACATGCCAACCCGCTGCGGCCGCGCCGGATAGCCGCTGCCTCGGGGCTGTTGCGAATCTGATCCGACAGAAACCGCGCGAGATGCTTGGTGATGGCCGCATCAGCTGCGTATGGCAGGCCCAATTCCTGAAAACCGACACGGCGCTGCCGCGCGGGTAACTCGCTGCTTGCGACCTCGGGGAAGAACCCCTTGACCAGCACCTGGTCGAGGTCTTCGCGGGTCAGCTCCGTCTTGATGGTGCCGCCGATGAGCTTTGTCCCTTTGCCCAGTAACGTAATTGGGGCACTCTGGGTTCTGGGCGATGCGAAGAGCTTTTCCTTCGCCATGCGGCATTGATGCCACAGCCCGTGCAACTGCCAGGTATCGACGCGGTGGCTGGAGGCTTCAAGGCGCTGCTGCAGAAGGCGCGCCAGAGCCAGGTCCATGTTGTCGCCGCCCAGCAGTATGTGGTCGCCAACGGCCACACGCTTCAGCGTCAGTTCGCCGTTTTCTTCGGAGACGGTGATGAGGCTGAAATCTGTGGTGCCCCCGCCGATATCGCAGACGAGAACGAGATCGCCGACTTTGATTCGGCTGCGCCAAGTGTTGCCCTGGCTCTCAAGCCAAGCGTAAAAAGCTGCCTGTGGTTCTTCGAGTAACGTGACGTTCTGCAAACCGGCCTGTTCGGCCGCACGCCTGGTTAACTCGCGTGCCTCTTCGTCGAAGGAGGCGGGCACAGTGAGCAACACGTCCTGTTCGGCAAAAGCGAGTTCCGGTTGGCCCGCTGCCTGGCCGTTGTCCCACACGGTGCGCAGGTGTTGCAGGAACTGGGAGGATACGTCGACCGGCGATAGCTTGGGCACTTCGTCGGGAGCTTGCCAGGGAAGGATCGGCGCGGTGCGGTCCACACCAGCATAAGAAAGCCAGGATTTGGCTGAGGCAACCAACCGGTTTGGGCTCTCTGCGCCGCGTTTGCGTGCGAGTTCGCCAATCACGAGTTTCGGCTCAGGGTCCCATGGCAACGTCGTGCTGCCCTTGGGAAAATCAAATTCGCCCGGGATATAAAGAAACGACGGAAGCAGCGTGCGTTCCGCCACTTCGCCCGGATTCACCAACTGCGGAATACTCAAGACCTCGATGTGGCTGTCTTCTTCAGTAATGGCATCGCAGCGTGCCAGCGCAGAATTTGTCGTCCCCAGGTCGATGCCAACTATGTATTTGGCCGCCAACGAACATCTCCTTTTGAAACCTAATATCTGTTGATCAGACGAGGATCAGCCGCTATGAGAGTTCGACCTCGGCCGGAGCAATGACCATTCGGCCGCGAGCCGACAGCAACGGAGGCAGATTCACTTCCTTCACTCTCCAGCCTTTGTGTCGTAACAGACCGCGAACCGGCGGCTGTCCGGCGACGTTCCCGATCAATTTGATAGCTGCGGGATCAAAACCCGCCGGCACGGTGACTGGCTGATCCTCTTCCGAGTCCAGAATCGGCTCCAGCTTCACATAATGATCGAGCACCTGCCGGCAAGTCTCGTGGATGGTGCGGACGGCGGCTCCAAGCTGAGTGTCAGGATAGGCGGAAATGTTCTCCGCCAGGAAATCGATGAGCCGCCCATCGCGTTGCAGAAGCGCGAGCATTTGTACGGCGCGATCGAACGTTTCCGGGGCTGCGCGTTCAGCTTCCCTTAGACGACTGACAGACGGCCCGGCAGCAACGGGTGTCTGCGGAACCGGCTCAGACGTCCTGATCAGCTTCTGCGCGATATCGCTGGGAATTTCGGCGTGGGACAGGATCGAAAGGAAACACCGAAAGGCAAAAACTACTCGTTCCCAGAATCCGTTCATAGCCACTCCGGAAGATCAGAAATCCGACGGAGCAGGAGAAATGTGCCGCCCTCGGGCGCGGAGTTTGGAGATAAATCCGAACGCCGCTTATGCAGCATGATACCCCCGATCCTGCTGCCGTTCGTTGGGGTCCCCTGGGTCCGATGGCCCACACATCATAGGTCTGACGTCGATGGGAGCAACCGGGTGGGTTGATCGAGAGATAGGGCCTCCTATAGAGCTGCCTCTCTTCTACAGGTGCTTCTCTTCGACCCTCTCGAGTGGTCTAGTGATCGCCACAAATGGAAATTCTGACCTCGGGTAAAATGTGATTCTCACACAGGTGTGAATAATCGTGGATCGATATTGACGATATGAGTGTCGCCAACGAGCTAAACGAGGTCGTTCTTCCCCAGGGGGTGGTCGGTCCGCTGACGCGCGCCGCGATCTTTCTGGTTTTGTGCATTCGCCTGGAGGAGGATGCGTATACGGCGGTGAGATCGTTCTGTGCGGATCTTGCCGGGCTTGTACGTGCCGTTGAGTTTCGCGACATTGAAGGCGGGCTTACATGCGTAATTGGATTCGGCTCTGACGCCTGGGACAAGTTGTTTGGATCGCAGCGTCCCGCTGAGCTTCACCCCTTTCAAGAGATTCGCTCCGGTGGTCGCCACGCCGTCTCCACCCCGGGCGATATCCTCTTCCACATTCGAGCCAAGCGAATTGACCTCTGCTTTGAATTGGCGACTCAGATTATGGAAAGCATCGGCGATGCGGTTTCAGTTGCCGACGAGGTCCAGGGTTTCCGGTATTTCGAAGACCGTGACGTCATCGGGTTCGTCGATGGCACGGAAAATCCGCGAGGAGACGCGGCTCGTCAGGCTGCAGTTGTTGGCGACGAAGACCCGGCCTTTGAAGGCGGCAGCTACGTGATTGTCCAGAAGTACCTTCATAACATGAAGGCATGGAATGCTCTTCCGGTCGAAGCACAAGAGCGCATCATTGGCCGCAAGAAACTCTCGGACATTGAGTTATCCGATGCCGAGAAGCCGGAATCAGCACACAGCGCGCTGACCGTGATTGAAGAGAACGGGAAAGAAGTCAAGATCCTCCGGGACAACATGCCCTTTGGACGGCCCGGCCACGGCGAGTTCGGGACATACTTCATCGGTTATAGCCGGACGCCGCGGATCACGGAGACAATGCTGCAGAATATGTTCGTGGGGCGTCCGGCGGGCAATTATGACCGGCTGCTCGATTTCAGCCGCCCTGTCACCGGCGGCCTGTTTTTCGCGCCGTCAGCGACGTTTCTCGACAACGTCAGCGGAGACGCCCCGGAGTCCGCGGAGATCGTCGCATCGATACCGGGCCCGCCGTCGGTCCCATCCATGCTCGATTCATCACTCAGAATAGGATCACTTAAGGGAGAGAAAGATGAATAACCTCCATCGGGAGTTGGCGCCTATTTCCGACGCTGCATGGTCGCAAATTGAGGAAGAGACAACGAGGACGCTGAAGCGGTATCTGGCTGGACGGCGGGTTGTGGACTTTCCTTCGCCTGGAGGAATCGCTCTGCCCGGCGTAGCAACCGGCCACCTGCGGTCGATCTCCGCTCCTGCAGAGGGTATCGTCGCAAGCCAGCGCGAGGTCAAGCCTCTGGTGGAGTTGAGGGTGCCATTTGAACTATCGCGTCAGACGATCGATGACGTGGAGCGCGGATCAGACGACTCCGATTGGCAGCCTGCGAAAGACGCGGCGAAAAAGCTGGCCTTTGCCGAAGACCGCGCCATCTTCAACGGATACGCTGAAGCCGATATCCAAGGCATTCGGGAAGGTACCAGCAATCCGATCGACGCGCTACCCGCGGATGTGCGTGATTATCCCGATGCTGTGGCACACGCATTGAGCCAACTACGGTTGGTGGGCGTCAATGGACCCTACTCGGTCTTGCTAGGAGCCGAAGAGTATACGGCGCTCGCCGAGACTCGAGATCATGGATATCCCGTGCTCGAACACGTCAAGCGGATTGTTGACGGCAACATTGTCTGGGCGCCAGCGATTGAAGGCGCAGTGGTCCTGACAACACGAGGCGGCGATTTTGAATTGAATATCGGGCAGGACGTTTCGATTGGCTACCTAAGCCATACCGATTCTGCAGTTCGGCTGTATCTCCAAGAGACGTTCGTCTTTCGCGTTCTTACCAGCGAAGCCTCTGTTGTGTTGTCACCGTTGCAAAAGTCTTAGTGAGACGGGTCGCTTCGCCGGCACAAAATATTTAGGGCAGGATTGGATTTATCGGAACGCCATGCGGAGCATGTGGATCGCACCATACGCGAGGGCCACGCCTCCAATTTCGATCAGCAGTCCCAAAATCAGTCCTTTGAAGAAACCCGACTGACAGGCACCGGGGCGGGAATCGGGCGGAGTTGCGCTGATCTCAGATAGCAATGAATTCAGATCACGCGCGGAAGGAAATGCGCTTTCAATACTGGTCATCGGTTGATCGGTCCTCGGCAGAAAGTAACAGTCGCCACGGTACTGCAATGTACCCGATTCTAAGACCATAGGTAACAAAAATCTAAACGATAGTAATAAAGTGATTACAACTTTCGGCTGCTCCCGTAACCCGAACGGGGTATTGACTACGGGAGTTGGATCGGGGACTAACTCTGGGGTCCCAGCGCATGCAATCGATTGTCGTCAGAGGCGTTTGAGATCATCTCCGGCAGTGTGAGCGCTTCAGGGGCGACAGCTTCATCGTCGCGTGCTCAGGATCCGCCCAATTCAAGCGTAGCCCTGCCGACAGAGGCAGCTTGCAACATCGGCCTCGACACTATTCCGTGCTTCCGTATAATCGCGAGGCAGCACACCGTTGAGGACCTTTGCATGGAGGCAGTCGCAGCGGCCTCAGGCCATCAGGAGCGGCTCAGGCTGGTCTTTGCCACCAGCGACGAAGCAGCGCTCATCGACATCGGGCAGGAGCTGGCGCCGGCCTTCTTCGTCAGCTTGGCCAGAGACTCGGCCGCCCTTTTGCAAAGCCTGCAGGAGCACGCACCAGAGATCATCGTCATCGATCTCGACACGATCTTCCCCGGAGAAGCAGATGTCTTCGTCCGCGTGGCATCGGTCCGAGAGGCTGCCGCCGACAATCTGCTGGTCGTCATCTCCCGCACCCCTCTGCGCAACGCGCGCCAGCGCACCAGGAAAGCAGGCGGGGATGAGTTTCTGCTAGCCCCCATCGATTTCAGCGAGTTGCGCGAGTATCTGCTCGAAGCCGGAGAGCGGCGCCAGCGCGATACGGAAGCGCGGGCATTCCGCGACGAGGTTACGCGAAGAAACTCCTTTTGCGGACTGATCGGCGGCAGTGAACCCATGCAGCGCGTCTACGAAGCGCTTCGCCGCGTGGCGCCCAGCAATACCACCGTGATGCTGCGCGGCGAAAGCGGCACCGGCAAGGAGCTCGCCGCCCGCGCGGTCGTCTCGCTGAGCCCGCGCCGCGACCGGCCGTTCATCAGTGTCAACTGCGCGGCCCTACCCGAAGCGCTCATGGAGTCCGAGCTCTTCGGCCATGAGAAGGGTTCCTTTACCGGCGCGCATGCCAGTCGTCCCGGCCAGGTCGAGCTGGCCGATACCGGAACGCTCTTCCTCGACGAAATCGGCTCGCTCGGCCTCGCGCTCCAGAGCAAGCTGCTGCGCGTCCTGCAGGACCGTTCCGTGCATCGCATCGGCGCCAAGAGCCCGCGCACCGTCGACTTCCGCCTCATCACCGCAACCAACGACAACCTCGAGCAGATGGTCGAAGCCGGCCGGTTTCGCGAGGACCTCTACTACCGAATCTGCGTCATTCCCATTTCTCTGCCGCCTCTGCGCGAGCGCAACGGGGATGTGCCGCTGCTGCTTGATCACTACATGCGGATGTACTGCATCGCCGGCGATGTGCCGGTGAAGCGCTTTTCTCCAGACGCCATGCAGACGCTCGAGAGCAGCAGCTGGCCCGGCAATGTTCGCGAACTTGAGAACCTGACCCAGCGACTAGCTCTTATGGTTGACGGCGAAGTGATTGATGTGGAGCACCTGCCCCAAAGGCTGGTCATCGAAAGCGCAGCCAGCCAGGATAAGATCCTCATCCCTCCGGAGGGCGTTGATCTCGACGAAGAGATGAGGCGCATAGAGCTAGCTTATCTGCAGGCAGCCATTCGCCGAGCCGGCAGTAAGCGAGGAGCGGCCGGCGTGCTTGGCATTCCCATCGAGAAAGTGAAGTATCTCTGCCGCAAGCACGGCATTTGAAGGAACGCCTGGGCTGCCTCACGGAGGGTTAAATTTTAACCCAGGAAGGGGGTTAATTTTTAAACCCTGAGGGTCTCGTCCCCCTCCGATTCAGGCCAACGGTGGCCCCAAAAACCGGTCTTGAGCACAGATTTGCTCATTTTCGCGGCTTTTCGAGTTTGGCATTCAAATCGCTATAGGGATACGCGTGAGCGGACTGGAACAATCCAGGAAGCTATCAAACGACCTTAAGGAGAACACTCAGTGGCAATCCAGAAGAAATCGCTGATCAGCAACCTGAAATCCAGCAAAGTTAAGTCCACGAAGCCCGTCGACGGCGCCACGCGGCTCTCGAACTCAGCCCTTTCCAACGTAGCTCTGTCCAAGACCCCAGTCTTGTCTGCGAGGATGCCAGGTCTTTCCAAGGCGCCAGTTCTGTCCAAGACTCCAGTTCTTTCCAAGACTCCCGTTCTCTCTAAGACTCCAGTTCTCTCCAAGACGCCGGTTCTCTCGAAAAACGGGATGGTGTAACGCCTGAGGCCGCTGGCAACGAGCGGCCTCATCCATGCCCATCAATCAGTAAAAGGAAGAGCTACGGCTCTTCCTTTCTGTTTTGTGGCGCTACCAGAGCTTGCGGTCCACGAAATCGCGGATCTCGCGTGCGGCAATTCCCGCCAGGCTGGTGCGACGCACCACGATTCTCGCCGTTCCAGTCATTCCGGCCCGCAGCGAGCCGTCATTTTCGAGCAGGACATCGGCGATATAGTCCTCGGTGCTCATCACTCCCTGAATCTCTTTAATGGTTTCTACCGCGGCCGGCACATGGCCCGAGGCTATCTCGATGCGCTCAACCGATGAGTGCCGCGGCGCGAAAGTTCCATCCACCAGCAGACTCACTCGCGCCCGCGGCTGCACGTGCCCGACCGCAAATTCCGGAACATAGAGCAGCGCTCGCATGATCTGCGTGTCGACCACATCGGTTATGGTCACTCCTCCATCCAGATAGCTGTCCGTCAGGTCTTTCAGCCGCGTCGCCGTGACCACACCGTCGATCGGCGCACGAGCCACCAGTTGTTGTGCCTCCTCGCCGGCGATCGCGGAGTTCTTTTCCGCCTTGGCGTGCTGCTGCTCGGGGGCGCCCACGTCGCCATGCGCGAGCAACGCCTGGGTCCGCGCTCCGGCAGTCAGAGCCACTTCTTCGCCTGAGGCCGCGCGAGCCGAATCAACTGTCGCATTCGTCATCGTCAGCAACGGATCGCCCGCCTGCACATGCTGACCTTCCTCAGCCAGCACCGCGGTAACGCGTCCCGGTACCAGGGCGCGCACCACCGCTTGGCGCGCGGGTTCCAGCAGGAACCGCACCGTGATGGTGTCACGCCAGATCGGAAGAAAAGCAAGCATCAGTAAAATTGCCACGCCTGCCACGATCCGCGGCAGGGACAGCCAGGCACGCACGCGGTCACGTTTGTCGAGATACACAGTCCTTACAAACCTCATGAGTATTTTGATCCGAGAGCGAAAAATAACAAGCGCCAGCGCCAGCACGGGGATGAACGCCCATTCCGGGGTAAATCGAGAAAGGACGTTGTTACTGAATCGCAGGATCGTGAACAAAAGCATGTAGCTGTAAAGCCCGGAGAGAATCGCATACGCTAAATAGCCCGATCGCCGTCGCCTCGGTACGAATTCCATCTCGACGGGAAGGCGGAAGATATGCCTCCGAACCAGCCCCGAGAGATATGCTGTCGATCTCTCCTTGATGTCGGAGAAGCCGATGATCTCGGAGAACGCGTAGTACCCATCCAGCTTGATGAGCGGGTTCATATTGACCACCACAACGGCCACTCCGGTGATCAGCATGATTTTGTACGCCAGATCGTACGCGCCGCTTCCGGGGGGCGTGCCCCACCAGACCACGGTTGCCACCGCACAAAAGATCATCTCCACTCCGATGCCGGCGAGGATGATCAGGAATCGCTGCCAGCGTCCGGCATAGACGAACGCCTCGCTCACATCTACAAAGAAGGCCGGAGTCAGGTAGATGAGGTGGAAGCCCATCGCGTGGACCTGTCCGCCATAGTGTTTGCAGGTCAGCCCGTGTGCCGATTCGTGAAAGAACGCGAGGATTAGAAACAGCAACCAAAACTCAGCAAGATCGGCCGCCGTCTTTTGCGTAAAGTTGTAGAACAACAGCGAGTCCTGCGCTATCTGTCCCCAGTTTGCAGCGAACACATAGATCATGAACCCGAACAGAACGAGGCACACAACGCCAAACCATCGCGAATAAAGCCACTTCAGCCGGGGATAAATCCGATTGAAATATCGATCCGGATCCCATGCTGAAAACTGCATGTGCGCCACATCGCCCCACTTCGATTTCTTGTGCGCGTGCTGGTGACGGCCTTCCTCCAGTTTCTGTTGCAGCGCGATGGTTTTTTCGAGGGGCGTTCTGTACCAGAAGTTGACCGCGTCCAGACTGCTGGTAAATTCGCGCAGGTCGTCGGGATCGAAGCGCGTCCCGTAGAGTTCCGCATGCAGCGCTGCCACGTCCTCCCACGATCGCGTGCCGTCAAATAGCTCGATGATGTTCCACTGTTCCGGCGGGAAGCGGAAAAAGCTGTCGCGGCCGCGAATCATCGCCACGATCACGGGCTTTCCATCATCGGTGTTCTCCTGCCAGATCAGCCCGGGGTCGACCTTTGGATAACTGACACGCACTTTCCGAGCCGGCAGATCCGGTAGTGCCGCATTGAGCGCTTCGGCAAGGTTCATGGTCTGCGGGGTACTCGAACCGTTGCCACCATTCCCGGCAGCAGGCCCGGAATCTTACGGCTCAGCACAGCGGTGACTTCCATCGTTCCGCTGCCGGGATCGACAACCGGGCTCAGGTGCGTTATCGCCGCCGGGACCGTCACCTGAAAATCGGGCGTGGCGGATACCGTTACCAGAGATCCTCTCCGCAGCGCAGCGCCCTCCCGCGCGGGCAGAGTGAAGCGGACTTCGAGCGGCGAATTGCCGGTCACCTGGAAAAGCCGATCACCGATATGAAGATATTGCCCCTTTCGCACATATCTCTGCGACACCTCGCCGTCGAAGGGTGCGACAATCCGGGTCTTCTCCATCTCCATATCGAGAGATCGGAGGGCAGCCTGCGCGCTCTCCATTTCCTCGCGCTGCCGCTCCACTTCGTATTCCGTAGCGGTCAGATCATATTTCACATGATCGAGCGCTTCCTGCGTGTTGATGCCATCTTTGCGCAGTTCTTCTGCGCGGCGCAGGTCCGCCTTGCGCACCTCCACTTCCGCTTCCCAGTTCTTCAGGTCAGCCTCGAGACTCTTAGCGTTGTAGTCCGCAGCGCTGCGGTCGTCGGCAAGCTCGCGATCGTCAAGCCGCGCAAGCAGCTGACCGCCTCGAACACTCATATCCACATCGGCATCGAGCGAGGCGATCACGCCCGATCGCTGCGCAACCACATCCAGTTGCTGCTCCATCGTCACCGGCCCGGTCACCACCATGTCATCTGGCGCGGCTACTGGCCCAGGATGATTGACTGTCTCAGCGACCGGCCGCGTAGGCGCGGAGGCTGCAACCACCGTGGCGCTTTCGCCCGGCTGCCTGCTGGAAGCACAACCGGCGACAGCAGCGGCAAAGAAGCAAACCGAAATTACTGCAAACAGCCGGCTCATCGCTTTTTCACCATCCCAACCACGCCCACAATTTCGCCCACGCCCACACCGCCATATCGCGGAAGATCACATACCCCAGCGGCCGCAACCCAGCCCGAACCTTGCCGAACCCCTGCATGCCCGGCCGCAGGCTCCCGTCTGAATTCGGAACCGCGATCCTCGCATAAAACACGCGATCATCGCCAACCACCCCAGCCGCAGGGCTCACTACACTCACTGTGCCGCGGTACGTGCGCGTCGGAAAGGACTCCAGCTTGATGCTCGCCGGGTCGCCGGCGCGCAACAGGGTCACATCCCGCTCCGGCACGGCGACGTCGACAACTGACTGGTCAGTCCTGACAATATCGATCATCGGATCTCCGGCTGTGACTTTGCGCCCCATCAGGTTCTCAACGTGCGGCGTAGTCACGACGCCCCTCATGGCGGCCCGAATCGTCGTGCGTCCTACTTGCTCCGCCAGGCGGCTCATCTCGCCGCGGAGGTATTCGCCTTCCAGTTGCCGTTGGCCGGCCAGCGGCGCGTCGTTATTCACCAGCGCCTGTGCTGTCTGTGCCATCGCCGTGTTGTACCGGGCCGCCACGCTGGCGGCTGCCGCGCGCTGTTCCCAATCGGCCATTTGAAGCAGCGGCGTGCCCGGCGCAACCTTCTCACCTTCCTGCACCAGAACTTTTTGAACGACCCCGTCTTCTTCAGCGCGCACCGATTGCGTCTGCCCCGCGGCCACTTGCGCCGTTCCTGAAACGCGCATGGGAACAGGCACCGTAACCAGCGCCAGCAGCACCGCCGTTGCCCCGGTAATAATCAGCGCCCTGCGCCGCCGGTCGATAGCCAGGAAGCGACGCTTCTTTTCCATCAGCGGCTCGAGAATCCCGATGAAGGGCACCTCTTTGTACAGCGAGGCATTGCGTAGCGCCAGCGTCGCCTGGCTCGACAACAGCTTGATGATCTCGATATGCAGTTCCGTCAGGAAGTCCGGATCGGCGCTGTCAAACGAAAGCATGCCCAGCCGGCCCTGATCGTCCGCCAGCCGAATTGCGTAGAATCCGCGATAGCCGGTCTCTTCAAAGTATCTTCGGAACTTTTCGCTGGTCTCCGGCCGCGGATCGCTGATCTCGTCCTCGTGCATCGAGACGTGGATTTCTGTGTCGAGACCGGCAGCCCAGCGCAGCACCTCCCGCAGTCGTTGCGCCGAGGGTTCCGACCTATCCAGTTTGGTCACGCCGGAGATCGCTTTGATCGTGAGTCGATTCCGCTCTTCCAGCGCAATTGCCGCCCGATCGTAAGGAATCACAAGCTGCGGCTGATTGACGACGGCCTGCAGGACCCGCTCCTGATTCAGCGTCGAGCTGATTTCCTGACCTACGCTGACCAGCGTCTGCAGAATTTCGATCTTGCGTTCGGCCTGCAGCAGCGAGGCATTGTGCAGCGCCTGCGCCGCGGAGGACGCCACCTGAGTCAGAACGAACAGGTCATCATCGGTGAATGGCGGATCCTCCTCGAAACGGATCGCCTCGATCACCCCAACCAGGTTTTCCCCGTCGAGCAGCGGCGCCGCCATCAAGGAGCTCACGGCCACTTCCTGCGATCGTGAATTTCGTATCGCCAGCGCCGCATCGCCCATCTGTAGCAACACTGCCTCACCGCTCTCGCCTGCGTCGCCCGCGATGCCGCCACCGGCCGACTGTCGATCCCCGGGCTGCGCAATCGGATCGGCCCCAGCCTGCTGCATCAGCAGCAAGTCGTGCTGATCTACCATCCACAGGTTCACCGCCTGTGCTCGAATCAGATCGAAGACCTTCTCGCAGATAACAGGCAGCAGCGTTTCCATCTCGAGACTCGCGCTGAAGACCTTCTCGATGTCATAGAGCTGCGTCAGCCGCATGACGGAAGCCAGCTGCGCATCGCGTTCGGCTGCATAGACTACGCCTCCAGCCACTGCGAGTGCGGCAATCCGTGCAATCTCTGCGATGCCCTCCAGAGCGGAGGGTCCCGGCAATTCCCCAAAGCTCACGATCTCGATACAGCCCAGCAGCCGATCCTCTAGCAGTAGAGGAATACAGGTAAGCCCGGTTACGCTCTGCCGCACGTCGAGATGCGCATACTCTTCCCGCGAAAGGTCATCCGCACGAAACTGCAGAATTGATCGTTCCCGAGCGGCCACGCCCAGAGCTCCCGAGTCCACAGAAATCGGAACACCGTCGACCGCTATATCGCCGGCGGTCGCCTTCGCGGTCCAAAGCGAGGCTTCCGCATCCTCAACGACGAAGACGGCAACAGCTACGTCGCCCAGCGCATCGACGATGCTCTGCGCCACAATGCGCGCGCGCGGGCCAATCTCCAGTTCCGCAAGAAGCGCCGCCGCAATCTCCGCTACAGGAACCGCTACCGCGGGATCAGACAAACGCAGGACCTCCATCGATCAATGCTGGGGGGGGAATGCGTAGTATGGTATCCTGCCGCTGCTCGAGGGCGTTAGCAATTTCTGATCCTGCTGCTTGCACGCGGAGATTCGCGGAATCTGCAGACCGATTCCATAGTTTGCCGCGGACGACGAGGGTGAATTGCTGATGCCAACGGCCGGTTGGTCCAAGTCGTTTCGAGAGGAGATCTGTTGAGGCCGTTCGAAGTCAACTATTTGAAGTATGGTCAGGTCGGATTAGTCACAGTGCAGGGAGGGCTTGTACTCGGACCACCTGTCGAATCTCTACGAAAGACCCTGAACAATCTTATCTCTCACGGAGAGACACAACTCGTCCTCAATCTCGCCGGCATCGATCGCCTCGATTCCAGCGGCATAGGCCTCCTCGTCAAAGTTCTTCAGTCCTGCAAAGGTGCCGGAGGAAACGTAAAGCTGACGAACCTGCCAAAGGTCGTTGCACAAACCCTGAGCATGTGCTGCCTCCTGCCTTTGTTCGATGTCTACGATCAGGACCAGGACGCAATCGCTTCTTTTGGATAACTCCCGGCGTTTACTCTGAGCCAAGATCCTGTTCCCCGAAAGATTCGAGGGGCTGCGCAATCCCCGCCTAACGGTCGTATTACCGGCTAACCGAACAATGCCGAAGGCGAGCAAACCCTCACAGAGCATTCTTCGTGGCGGTAAGCTGCCGACTCTTCAAGGGCTTGCCTTGAGTAGTCATTATGGTGTGACCGGCTCGATTCGCTAGTCGTGGGTTAGGCTGAGTTTGTTTTGACGAACCACAGTTCAGAGCCACAGCGGAGGGAACCGGTCATGAGAGAGAAGTTACGATTTTTGGGTTTGGATGTCCACGCCGAAACGATAGCCGTGGCGGTAGCGGAACCGAATGGCGAGGTGCGCAGCCTGGGCACGATCGCCAACCGTGAAGATTCGATCCGCAAGTTCATCAAGAAGCTTGGTTCGCCAGAGCAACTGCGCGCCTGCTATGAAGCCGGGCCGACAGGATTCGTGCTTTATTGGCAACTGAGGCAATTAGGAGTCGACTGCGCGGTGGTGGCGCCAAGCCTGGTGCCGAAGAAGCCCGGAGACCGCGTCAAGACCGACCGTCGGGATGCTTTGAAGCTGGCGCGCAGTCACCGCTCCGACGATCTGACCGCGGTGTGGGTGCCGGATGAGGACTCGGAATCCTTGCGCGATCTGGTCCGTGCGCGGGAGGCGGCCAAGCAGGATCAGCTTCGCGCGCGGCATCGGCTAACCAAGTTCCTGCTCCGCACGGGCCGGCGTCCCCGGGGGGAGTGAAGGCCTGGACTGAAGGTCACGCGGAGTGGGTGCAGCAGATCCATTACACACAGCCGGCGCAGGAAGCTACACTGCTGGATTGTATGAACGAAGTGCAGCACATGGGAGACCGGGTCAAGCGACTGGAAGAGGTGATTGTGGAGGTGGTGAAGCTGGCTCCCGCACCGGTGCAGGAAGTAATTCGGGGCCTGCAGGCATTGCGCGGTGTAGCCCATATTTCGGCAGTCACGATTGCCGCTGAGCTGGGCAACATCACCTCCCGCTTCGAGAGTGCTCGGAAGTTGATGGGCTATAGCGGATCATTTCCCAGCGAAGACTCCAGCGGCAAGCGCATTCGAAAAGGGGGTATTACCAAGGCAGGCAACGCACACCTCAGACGAATCGTTGTCGAATCGGCCTGGAGCTATCGACACCGGCCAGCGATCGGCGCTAAATTGCGCAGACGACAAGAAGGGGTTCCTGCAGAGATCACCGAAATTGCACGGAAAGCACAGAATCGCCTGCACCGGCGCTATATGAAGCTGATGACTGCGGGCAAGGATCAGAGAAAGACCATGACCGCGATAGGACGTGAACTACTGGGCTTCATCTGGGCCATAGGGATAAAGGCCGAAGCAGCCTGCACGCGACAACTGGCGGCATGACGGAAACCGAAAAGACAAAAACAAATACTTTCCAA
>Ga0206838_10035_pt2 | contig 43283 bp, 39 predicted proteins | sample Alteio_BWOrgCont_26_FD_152879 | JGI IMG/M metagenome (GOLD analysis project Ga0206838, IMG submission 152879) | Enriched cells from forest soil in Barre Woods Harvard Forest LTER site, Petersham, Massachusetts, United States -... | ecosystem: Environmental > Terrestrial > Soil > Temperate forest >...
AACAATTACTCTGCACACCACCGTGCTTATGCAAACAGCTAAGCAGATGTATGAAAGACGCGGCTACAAGCGATTCAAAGAAATTGATTGCAGAGGCTTGCCAAAAGTCGCTCGGCTATCTGAACGAGACGATGAACAAGGCGCGCGATCTTCCTGCTGAATCTCGGCTTAAGGCGTTTGTTCAGCGCTATCTGTCGCCTGCGCACCGAGATCATCCGGCCACCGGTTGTTTCCTGGGGGCACTTGGCACTGAACTTGCTCGTTGCGATGAGCACACTCGCGCGTTGGCTACGGAAGGGTACCAGGGGTTGGTTGATGTGATCGCAGGCTCGCTTCGTAAAACTCAGAAGAAGAAGGTTCAGCGCGAAGCGCAGTATATAGTTTCGTCAATGATCGGCGCGTTGGTGTCTTCGCGCATTGTCACACATAGAGATCTATCAGATAGCATTCTCAAGAACACAGCAGATAGAATCATTCAAGAGTACTGCTCATAAGTAGTCGGCCCATTTCGCTCGGAGACCGACCCCCACTGTTTACCGCATTTGGTATGCTTTGACGCATGAGCGGATGTTTTAGTCGAACAAAGTGCAAGCCGTTTGCAGTAGTTGCGGCGCTGATTCTAGTAATATTCGGAACAGTCCGTGGTGGTTGTTTGTCATTATGATTCGAACGCTCGGCAGTTTGAGGAGATGGCAATCTCCTTTTTCTTCTACAGGCAACCCCCATCCATTGGGTTAAACGGCCCACCGGTCACCTATCCGTCTGCATATCTTGAGCAGAGCAAGGCCTTATATTTCGGCAACAAGGCAATTGTTGGGCGAATGCAAACCGGTGACGAGTATCCTGAGTACAATCGAGACAAGCTCCTTAACGACGTCATTGGCTCTCCAAAGCCTAGAGGTGAAATGAGTCTACCGATGGCTTTGAGAGCGGCATCCAGAATCATGACTATCGCCAGTCTCAAACTGCCTGCAGATCAACCGTATCCGGTCGGCGCTCACGTCGATGCAGCTGTCGTGACCCCTACCGGTGTGCAGTGGCTCTACAGCAATGTTTCAACTGACTACCTTGATTCTAGTCTGGGCCCACTGATTCGTGCGGCACCACCAATGGTTCGTTAGTCATCTGGGCGCTTTCTTCGCTAATGACGAAAATGTTGAATAGGTAAGTGCCTTGGTTTGTGTGCTCCACGAGAACGATCTCTGCGCGAAGGCTGTTACCATCGCTCATGCGCATATCAATCGAGCATGCAAATCCCATCGACTCAGTGCGTATGGCTTCGAGTAGAGATTATGGGTGACGAGCCGCCATCGTCCGAAGGCGATGATGGATCCGATTTGCAACCGGCGCCAGTTCCAAAGCAGCCTTATCCTTTCGATGACACTTCGTCGGTATCGTTATTGGCTCGGGGCTTGGACGAAGAGGACTTCCTGAGCGATTGATTTGCATGATTAATGGTACAACTGCTGACTAAATGTACACTGTATCAGGCGGAGTTTGTCACAGGTTTAGATGATGCGAAATCGACTGATCGGATTGGCGTTGTTGTGCGTTTCTCTTGTGTTGGCGCAGCATTCGGCGGTGGCTTTCAAGCTGGGGTCTGGAAAAGGGCAGAATTCGAGCGCGAATGTGGCGGTCCCGGGCGGGCGGAGTCAGTTAGATGTTGCATATGGCAATGACCCCGCACAACGTATGGATGTCTACTATCCGGAGCGCACGACCGATGCGCCGGTAATTATGATGGTGCATGGTGGTGGTTGGGTAATTGGCGATAAGCAGTCGAGCGGCGTGGTATCAAATAAGGTGGCGCATTGGGTGCCACAAGGATTTGTTGTTATCTCGGTTGGCTATCGATTAGCTCCTGCTGCTAATGCACTTGAGCAAGCGCGCGACGTGGCCAAAGCGCTTGCATTTGCTCAATCGAAAGCGAAAACGTGGGGTGCTGATCCCTCGAAATTTATTTTGATGGGACACTCGGCCGGCGGGCATCTGGTTTCTCTTCTTGCATCTAGCCCCACGCTTGTCTCCGCTGCAGGCGCTCAGCCCTGGCTCGGGACTATATCTCTGGATAGCGCCGCTCTTGACGTGGTGGCACGAATGAAAGGGGTGCATCAAAGCTTCTTCGACCAAGCCTTTGGCAAAGATCCCAAGGCGTGGAGTGCCGCTTCGCCAATCGAATGCTTATCGGCTGCTCCCAAACCGATGTTGCTTGTGTGCTCGTCGCTGCGCAAAGACTCGTGCCCACAGTGTGACGCATTTACGATCAAAGCGAGAAAATTCGGCGGACGAGTGATTGTCTACCCGGTGTCGATGTCGCATCGAGATATCAATGTAAAACTAGGCACACCAGGAGCATATACCGACAAGATCGATGGATTCATCAACTCGCTGGTGATGTCTTCAAACTAGTCTTTGAATCCGAAGTAGCTGTTGAGAAAGTTGTTGTGCAACTCTTGTACCGCGATTCGCTTCACAGTTACGTCAAACACTTTGTGGTCGCGCATAACGGTCAAAGTCACTTCTGAACCTGGTTCGCCGGTGGTGACATGGTTGTGCTTATTGCCATTGACTGCCACCACATGGTCACCGGGCACTAGTACTCCTTCGATTGGACTGCCGGGATGTATCTGAATGATTTTGTGGCTGAACATTGCTTCTTGATAGCCCAAAATGCCAACAGTCTTCGTCGTTTGTACGAGCGAACATTGCAACAGGAGCGCGCAGCCTAGTTCAACTATCATTTGAAATACTCTCCGAGATCTTGATTTTCTGATTTCCTTAAACCAGCGCCGACAACTTGCTCGAACTGACTTCTGGAGTTTTTGTCAGCGGGCGACCGGCATTGCGCCAGCCTAGAACACCGCCGGCGAGGCTGTATGCCTGATAACCACGAGAACGTAAGTAAGCTGCGTATCTCGTCGTCTTTTCGCCCACGGGGCAGAGAAGCAATAGCGAGCGGTCTTTCGGGAACGGATCTGCCCCATCTATCATTGTTTCGAACAACTCCAGCGGTATATTGATTGCTCCTGGCAACGTTCCCATCTTGTATGCGAGATTCCCTCGCACATCGATTACAAGTGGTGCGTGCTCCTCTATCCAGCTTTGTACCCCTTCGATAGAGATCGCAACCGCGTCATTGTTGTGATCGAAAGAGAAGCTCTGCAGTGAGCCCGCCTTTGGAGTGCGTCCGAAGAGTTGCGGACGCCGCTGCCTTATGTAGTCGACATACCATTCGATACGATCGCACACTATGAACACAGCGGTTTTACGCTCCTTAAGTTGGCCATCGATTTGACGGAGGTAGCGTAATGCCCCCAGGTAGCTGGCACCGCTGGTAGGACCACAGAGAATTCCGGCTTTGCGAACAAGTTGCATCATGGCATCTACCGATTCGCCGGAGTCAACATGAATGAAATCGCTGTAGTTGTCCTTCTCGAACAGACCTGATTCCCACATCTGCTCCAGGCTGCGAACCCCAGGCAGGAAGTCGTTCTTGGTGGCGAAGACACCGACCGTCACGAGATCGGGATTCCCTTCATCGCGCAACCGCTTCGCTACCCCCAGAGTCGACCCGCTGGTGCCTAACCCCCCGAAGAAGTAATCGACCTGTCCCAAATCATCGGCAATTTCTTTACCGGTGGTTCGATAGTGCACGTCCGGATTCTTTGGATTAGTGAACTGCGATGGGAAGTAAACTTTGCCGGGCTCGTCTTTGACCATCTTGGCGATCAGATATTGGGGATCGTTCGGATCATTGGGATCGAAGCATTCGCTTCCTCCCATGATCTCTTCGATTTCCGCACCGAGAAGCATGACAATGTCTTTTACCGTTTCCACTTTTGCAAGCGCGGTGACAAGTTTGGTTTTTACACCGTACGTGCCGGCGATAGCTTGCAAGGCTTTAGCAGTATTGCCGCTGGAATTCTCAAAAATTGTCTGACCTTTGTCTTTGATCTCCTCGATGTCGTCCTGTATCATCGCCCAGGCGATGCGGTCTTTCACAGAACCGAAGGGATTCATCATCTCCAGCTTAGCGTAGAGATCAATGTTTTTTAGCCCGTGCACTTCGGGCGAAATCTCGAGAAGCGGAGTGTTGCCGATTAGATCTGTAATGTGTTCGTATTTCATGGTTTGATCCCCATCTCTAAAGTTATCGGGTTATACAAGTCATCTTTGAACCAGCGAAATCCGCCGTCAGCAGTTTCGATGACTGCAACTTTTTCTGCTATGCGCTGGCGCAAAACATGAGTTTCTGAAAAATCCATTTGATACGCAGCTGTATTGATGAAAGCAACTGCGTCGCCGGTTTGAGGAATGAAGTCTGGAAAAGTCTTGTGATATTGAATCATGTCATGCGACAGGCACAGATTGCCGACATACATGACGCCGTCAGTTGCCGGCATTCTGTGCTTGTCTTGGCGGTAAAGCACGACTGGATCAGTCATCAACTGAAGTTGGTTGGAGTTCAGGTTGCTTCGATTCATATCGAGCGCGACCAGCTCATGACCCATCATCGACTTCTTTGACATGTTCACGTGGGCAAGAGTGATACCACATTGATCGACCATGGCTCTGCCTGGCTCAACCCATAACTCGATCATATTTTCCGAGAGCAGTCTGGCAGTCGAATAGCCATCGAACGATTGAAGGGGGGCGTCGATGATGGCGGCTAAATCTTCATGCCCTGAGGTTTTATGGTAGTGCTCGAGGAATGTTGGTGCTCCTCTTAAGACACCTTCTTCCCGTCGAAACCCGAGCCCGGAATCGTTCCATGTCAGAGAAGTGCGTTCGCCGAGGACCGATGCTTTCAACTCCTCGATGTACGTGTTCCACTCGTTTTGATCTGCTGCATAACGAAGAACGTATCCACCACCAATATTGAGTGCCTTTGGTGCAAGACCTCTGCGATTGCATTCGAACGTCAAGCGCAATGTCGCTTCGATTGCAGCCGGGCGTCGATTGTAGTCGCCGGCGTAGAAGTTGAAAGAAAATCCCTGGAAGTCTAAGGTGTCTTTATTCTTTAGCAGATATTCGATAATCGCTGGTGCGTCTTTGATTGGAAAGCCGAGAATGCCGTCTTGAGCGGTAAACTTGATCGGACCCGAGTCGAAACCGTTGAGACGCACAAGAATGCGTGTTTTCCCTTTGGGAGAGTATTTGCTCATAGCCGTGACTTGTTGCAACTCAGTCAAGTTGTCCACAGCAATGATGATGCCCTGCTGCACGCCAAGGGCGAGATAGTCCATATTCTTCGGTCCGGTTGCTTCTATTCTCGAGGGGTCGAATCCAGCGGCAAGAGCTAGCTTCAGCTCTCCTTCAGACGAGACATCTAGACCAGCCTTGGTCAGAGCAGCCTGTCGCTTGAGGGAAATAGACTTGTTCGGTTTAGATGTATAGAAGACGCGACCTTCTAGCTGGCGCTCCGCGAGCACACCTTCGAATTTGGCGATCGATTCGAGAATGTGGTGGGGAAACATCACATTTAGTGGCGAGCCGAAACCGTCGAGCAGTTCGAATACTAACTTTCGATTCTGCAGAAACCGCTGAATTGCCGGGTGCATTACCGGTGAAACTTGAGGACGTAATCTTTGAGGAGATCTGGTTTCCTCATGATCTTGAGTTTGATATTCGACGACTGGTGACATTTTGATACTCCTACGTTAGGAACCCGTTCTTCTCGAACTCGTGTTTCCTGTTTATGTGACTTGTTGGATTTGCCTGATTTCGGTCACGGCGCGGACGATTTGCTTTGCCGCTGCTTCTAGTTCTTGCAATGTAGTGGAACTGCCGAAAGAGATTCTGATCGTTTCTGCTGGTGCCTGTTCGTCATCTGAAACTGCCTGAACAACGTGCGACAACTTGTCACCGGATTTAGTGCAGGCGGATCCAACTCCAAATGCCAGACCAGGCAAGGACATGATCAGAGTATCGTTGTCGATTCCGGGGAAGCGGATACTAACTATGCCGGCTACGTTGCCGTGCGGTTCACGGTGTCCGTGCACAACCGGTTGCAGTTCTTCTATCTGCGCCAGGAAAAACTGACGCGCGTCCCATAGTCGTTGCTGACTTGGTTCTATAAGTGAGCAAGCTTTGCCGAAGCCGGCACAAAGTGCGACTGGCGTGGAACCAGACCGCGTGCCTCGCTCCTGTCCACCTCCAGCTAGTAATGCATCAAGGTGTGAGCGATGTTCGGCTCGTACATAGAGACAACCTACGCCCTGGGGTCCGCCAATCTTGTGGGCCGAGAAGCTGGCGAAGTCTAGTTGTTCTGAGTGCAGCGAAAGCGATATCTTCCCAAGTGCTTGAGCGGCATCGGAGTGGAAAAGTATCTGGTGCCGCCGCAAAATCTCTGAGATCTTGGACAAGGGTTGAATGGTACCGAGTTCGTTGTTGACAGCCTGTAAGGTGACGAGTCCGGTGTGTTCGTCAAGGGCACGTTCCATGATATCCGCTGTGATCATGCCGCAAGGGCGTGGACGCAGTCGCACTATCTCGAAACCTTCACGTTCCAGCTGAGAAAGCGGCGCGAGAATGCTCATGTGTTCTATCGCAGAAGTTATGATGCGCGTCTTTTTTACTGATTTCAAATAACCTGCGATACCCTTAATTGCGAGATTGTTCGATTCCGTAGCCCCTGAAGTGAACACAATTTCGTTTGCTTGTGCACCGATAGCGGTGGCAACGTGTTCGCGGGCTTTGCGTACGATCAGATCAGCAGCAGCACCGTATGGATGGTGCGTGGAATGAGCGTTGCCTATAACGGTTTTGGACATGATCGACACCATCAGCTCGAGCACTCTGGAATCCAACGGTGATGTCGCTGCATGGTCCAGGTATATGCAGCCTGGGTTTTCAATATCTGCGCTTTGACGGTCTGGTGAGGAATGCGTCCTGATTGCTGATGTCATGATGCGTAGCTGTTGAGCCTGAACTCCTGCCATGCTGGCGCCGTGCCAGCCGCTTGGAATTCAGGTCAAATACAATATCACGGTTGATAGAAATGAAAACCATTTTCATTCTAATTTAACACAAACTAAGAATGAACAGACATCCACTATATATAAGGTACGGGTCTTGGGACGAGGTGGAATAAGGAACTGTCCGCCATTGCTAGTGGTGGCAAGATCGGAATTTGCCGTAAGCTAGCGGCACGCACTTTTGGAAAGATTAGCGGAGATCGTCGTACACTTATTACATGAATCCGTTCAATCTCGATCGATAAGAATCTCTGCTTTGCTGTAATTCTCTCGGACCTGAATTGCATGCCTGAGTTGCCCGACATAACTGCTTACATGCATGCTCTGCAACCGCGCATTGTCGGGCAGCGGATCGAGCAGGTTCGATTGACAAGTCCGTTTCTTCTGCGCACATTCGATCCACCTATAAATGAACTTGACGGAAAGTTGGTGCGTGAATTGCGCCGCATCGGCAAGCGAATTGCATTTGGATTTGACGACGATCTCTGGCTGGTTCTGCATCTGATGATTGCCGGTCGATTGCACTGGAAACCTCGGGGTGCGAAGTTAGGCGGAAAGCAAAATTTGGCGGCGCTCGACTTTTCGACGGGGTCTCTCACGCTTACTGAAGCTGGGTCGAAGAAACGGGCCTCGTTGCATCTGTTTCGCGGCGAAGAGTCTTTGAAGTCGGTTGACCCTGGTGGAATTGAAGTGTTCGAATGCGATCTCAACGCGTTTCGTGTGGCTCTGTCAAACGAGAATCGCACATTGAAGAGAGCCTTGACCGATCCTCGTGTAATAAGTGGAATAGGCAACGCATATTCTGATGAAATCTTGCATGCGGCGCAAATGTCGCCGATTGCCAGAACCCAGAAGTTGAAACCAGATGAGTGGGAGCGGCTGTTCAGCGCGACAAGAGAGACGCTCAAGCTGTGGATGGATCGCTTGTGTGCGGAAGCAGACAAAGACTTTCCCGAAAAAGTGACGGCGTTTCGTCCTGATATGGCAGTGCACGGACGATATGAAAAACCATGCCCCAGATGCGGTGCCGAGGTGCAGCGCATTCGCTACGCTGATAATGAGACTAACTATTGTGCTCGATGCCAAACCGGTGGCAAGCTGTTGGCAGATCGAGGGCTTTCCCGAGTTCTTGGTCCGGATTGGCCGCGCACGCTCGACGAGCTTGAGGCGCTCAAATAGCTGATTATAGTTAGTGCGGCTTGGCTTTGAGAAAGTCGAACATGACTGTCATGAACGAATCGATCGGATCTTTTGTCTTTACAGTTTTGGCGTGCATAATGGTTCCACCCCAAGTGTTGATGAGGGTCTCTGCCAACTGTTTGGGTGTGTGTGATTTAGTTATCTCGCCTGATTCTTGACCTTCTTCGATGCAGCGAGCAAAGAGATTGACCCGCTTTTCCATGACTGACGCTAGCTCTTTGCGCAAGACCTCACTTTGGTCTGACATTTCTTGGCTCAAATTTCCGATCAAACACCCTTTACGACAGTCTTGAGACAGAAACTCTTTCTCGCCCCAGAGGCAATAGCTCTTCAGCCGTTGCAGTGGTGTCTCCTGCGGATTGCGCAACATGCGTAAGATTGTGGCTGAGTATTCTGCATCGACCTGCCTAATTATTTCCAGGGCAAACTCTTCTTTGCTCTGGAAGTAATGGTAGAAGGAACCTTTCGGCATACCCAGACTAGCTAGGACCTCTTGCAGCCCCGTGTTGCTGTACCCCTTCTGCAGCATAATATCAATACCAGCTTGCAGCAGAGCTGATTTCGTGTCTTGTTTTCCAGCTGTTTTTGTAGCCATAGACCTTACCTCTGGTCCAGCTTCAGTAGTCTCAGTTTTCCTGTATTGTAACCCGAGCGCCGTCCTGAAGCGAGTCTGCCGGATTGACGACTACCCGGTCTTTTTTCCGTAATCCTGACAAAACCTCGACCTCTTTGCCAAGGTCATCGCCTACTTGGACTTTTCTATAATGAACCGAGTTGTTGGCGACAACGAGAACCCTTTGACCGTCAGCGTCGGTCATTACAGAATTGGTTGGAATGAGTAATGCCTGCTCAGGTCTCGGCACCGTGAAGTTGACGTCGGCATACATGCCAGGAGCCAGCTCCAGATCTTTGTTGGCGATGTGAATCTCGGTCTTCAGTGTTCTCGCGTTGGCGTCGAGCGCTACGGAAGTTCTTTCAACCTTTCCACTAAAGACTCTGCCTGGACGTTCTTTAAGAGTGACCGAGACGTTCTGGCCCACCTTGACGTTGGTGCTGGCGTACTGAGGCACATCAACGAAGACTTTTACGATATCAATGCGCGAAAGTTGATAAAGAACCATTTTGGAGTTCTCGGAACCTGACGTCACAAGTGTGCCGTCATCAATGTTTCTCTCAGTGATCACCCCATCGAACGGAGCCACGATTTTGTTGAAACCTACCTCGGTCGCTGAATGACTCTGTCGTGCTTTGGCTGCGTCTATATTGGCGTCACTGACATTGATGAAAGCTTGATCGGCGTTTATGCGAGCCTTGGCTGCCACCAACTGTGACTCCACCGAGCGAACTTTTGCCTCGGCGGCTGCGGTCACGGATTGACTTGAACTGTAGGCCGTGTCTCGTTGATCAAAGTCTTGCTTAGAGACAGCACCTTCTTTTACTAGCGCTAACCAACGAGCCTGAGAATCACGAGCAAACTTTTCCTGACTCTTACTTTGTAGAAGCGTTGCTTTTGCTTGCGCCAGATCAGCTTGAGCGGTAGTCATATCAGCCTTGGCTTGATCGAGACTCGCTTCTGCCTGGGCTCTTGTGGCAACACTGGTGAGGACCAGAGCGTTTGCTTCTTTGACGTTGTCGTCAAGCTCCGGAGTCTGCACCTCTGCTAACAGCTGACCAGTTTTTACTCGATCACCGATATCTGCGTATCGCTTCTTTATGTAACCGTCGGCTCGCCCGTAAATTGGTGTGCTCACTATAGCTTCAACGGTGCCTGGCAGGCTGAGCTTGTGAGTTTGATCAGCCGCAGTCGCCAATGCAACTGATACCGCCGGCAGTTTCTCTTGAAGCTGGGCCTCGTTCGACAGCTCTTGGTTTTGCATTATGCGTGGGAAGATGCCGATGGGCAAAAGGAGTGCCATGCTTACGCCCGAGACCTGAATGGCTCGCTTCATACCGCTTTTATGTTTTGGCTGTACTTGAGCTGGTGCTGGGCTTTCTTGAAGGCTTTCTTGCAGTACGAGGGTTTCCATATTGGCGTTTCCTCTGATGAGCTGGCAGTTTGGTACGGCGGCAGCAAAAGTGGATTGCTGGAGAAAATGGGATATTTGGTTTCTTTCTATTACCAGAATAGACCGGTCGTCACCTTCTGTCAAGGCCCTAATTACTTGCTTTTACGAGCTCTCTCTTATGGTTCGGGGTGGACTGGAGGCGTTCTCGGACCATAGTGAAGACGACCGGCACGAAAAATAGCGTAAATAACGTTGCAAACGACAGTCCGCCAATGACTGCCCGGCCAAGGGGGGCGTTCTGCTCGCCGCCCTCGCCCAACCCTAAAGACATGGGAACCATGCCGATGATCATGGCGAATGCGGTCATAATGACTGGACGCAGCCTGGTTCGGCCGGCTTCCATAGCTGCTTCGCGAGCGCTCATGCCTTCCTCGAGTTTTTCGTTGGCGAAGGTGATCACAAGAATGCTGTTGGCGGTCGCCACTCCAATGCTCATGATTGCCCCCATCATCGACGGAACGTTGAACGTTGTCGTCGTCAGAAACAGCAACCAGACGATTCCGGCAAGAGCGCCCGGCAGGGCACCAATGATGATCATCGGTTCAGTCCAACTTTGGAAATTGATGACCATGAGGAAGTAGACAAACACGATGGCGCCGACGAAACCGATGGCGAGTTTGTAGAATGCGCTATCCATGCTCTCAACCAGCCCCCGGACGATAATCTGATTGCCGGGCTTCATTTTTGATTGATAGCTGTCGACTATTTTCTGAATGTCCTGCGAGACGCCACCCAGATCACGAGATTGCACGTTAGCAAAGATGTCGAACACGGGCTGAATGTTGAGATGATTGATTACACCGTATCCGGTGTCTCTGGCAATGGTGGCAACGTTGCCGAGAAGTTCGGCTTCTTTGGCGGTAGACTCTGTCGCCAGTGGGGTCTTCAGAACCGAATCAATTGAATCTAGTTTGGTTTGTGGGGTTTGCACACCCAGGAAGTATTGAATTCCGCTGGCCGGATCGACCCAATAGTTTGGTGTAACTTGAGTGTTGGAACTGAGCGAAATCAAAACATCGTTTGCCACTTGCAGCTGAGTCAGACCGAAACGAGCAGCACGAGTGCGGTCAACGTTGAGATCCAGGACAGGTGAGTCAACTTCTTGATGCAGGTGAACATCAGCAGCGCCCCTGACCTTTTGCACCTTGGCAATGATCTCTTTTGCTGTCTTCAGGTTTTCGTCTTTGTTGTAGCCGACTATGCGGATGTCGATTGGCGACGGTAAACCGAAGCTGAGTATCTGATTTACGATGTCGGCTGGTTGATAGTAGAACGTCAAGTTCGGAAACTTAGCTGTCAGAGCTCTGCGGACGAGTTTCATATATTCCGGAGTGGAATGATTGCGTTTATGTTTGAGGGAAACCAGGATCTCGCCATCGGCGGTGCCGATAGTGGCACTATCACCGAACGACAGATTGAACGCTTCTGCCGGCACTCCGATATTGTCGATGAGAAGCTCCATGTCGCTTGGCGGAATCGTATGCCGAATCTCGTCTTCGACAGCGCTGAAGATTTTTTCGGTCTTTTCAATGCGCGTCCCGCTTGGGGCGACCACGTGCAACCTGAATTGTCCCGCATCGACCAGGGGGAAGAAGTCGCGTCCAACAAAGGGAAGCAAGGCTATACCTGAGGCGAAGATGAACGCAGCTAATGCCACTACCATCCAGGGTGAGTCGAGAGCCACTCGAAGCGCCAACAAGTACGTGCGGCGAGCTGATTCGAAACGTTGGTTGAAACCATCATGGAAGCGGGCAAAAACATTTGTCGGTTCCTGATTATGGGTTTCGCTTTTGAGCAGGTACTTGACCAGTACCGGCACCACAGTTCGGGACAGGAGGTAAGACGCGAAAACTGCAAAAACCACTGCCAAAGCGAAAGGCACAAAGAGGAATCTTGCCGGACCTTCCAGGAGCAGCACCGGCACGAATACGATGCAGATCGCCGAAGTAGCGACGAAAGCCGGCACGGCGATCTGATGAGCACCGTCAAGAATCGCTGTTTGAAGGTCTTTTCCCAATAGCAAGTTGCGGTGAATGTTCTCGATTTCTACGGTCGCGTCGTCGACCAAGATGCCGATTGCCAGAGCCAGCCCACCTAAGGTCATGATATTGAGTGATTGACCAAGGGCGCCGAGAAGAATTATTGATGTCAAAATCGACAGGGGAATGGAGATGAGCACTATGAGGGTGCTTCTCCAGCTGCCGAGAAACAGCAAGATCATCGCGCCTGTTAAACACGCGGCGATGATGCCTTCTTCGATGACATTGTCCACCGCCGATTTCACAAATTTTGATTGATCGAAGAGTTGTTCGATCTTCATTCCTGGAGGAGCCGCAGCCTGCAGTGTGGGTACTTTCTCTTTGATCTGCTTGACGATGTCGAGAGTTGAATTGGCTCCGTTCTTTAAAATACTCACCAGTACAGAACGCGCACCTTCGGCTCTGACAATATTTTGTTGAACTGCGTAACCGTCTCGCACATGGGCGACGTCGTGAATGAATACGAGCTTGCCGTTGACCAACTTTATTGGCAAATCTGCTATCTCTTGAGCCGACAAGGGGGAGTTGTTCATGCGCACGCGATAATCGATGTCGCCTATTTTTGCTTTTCCGGCAGGCAGCGCCAGGTTTTGCGCATTGATAGCGTTATTTACGTCTTGAGCTGACAGCCCCTTTGATTGCAGCAGCATTGGGTCGATATCGATCATGATCTGGCGAACTGTGCCGCCGTATGGCGCCGGAAGAGTGGTGCCCTGCACCACAGCCAGCGCTTGCCTGATGCGGAAGATGCCGTAATCATACAGTTCTGATTCGGTCAGGGTCTTGCTGCTCAATACGAGTTGTACAATTGGCACGGAAGCGGCCGTATACCGCAGAACGATAGGCGGTTGAACTCCCGGCGGCATTCTTCGCAAGATTGCTTGAGACGACGCTGTTGTTTGGGCCATCGCCGATTCGACGTTGGCCCCAGGATGGAAATACAATCGAATGACGCAAAGCCCATCGAGCGTTTGAGACTCGATTGACTTTACGTCTTTCACGCTCGCTGACAGCGCGTATTCACTATATGTGGTGATGCGTTTCTCGAACTCTTCAGCCGACATACCGTTGTATGTCCAGATAACGCTGATAACAGGAATGTTGATGTCCGGAAAAATATCAACCGGAGTATTGGCTATAGACAGGACCCCCAGAATGAGGATCAACAGCGACATGACAATAAACGTGTACGGGCGTCTGAGCGCTAGTTGAACGATCCACATGAACGCTACCTTCGTTTTTTAGTTTTCGGTCCGTTAATTACAGAATAGACCGGTCGTCACCTTCTGTCAAGCCCTCATCCCACGGGCAGTTAGAAGCCATCCCTGTTTGCTATTCGGAGGCTTGGTCTAGCTTAGCCGTACATTCAACCCGCTTATCGTCAACGCTTGATCTTCCCAGCTATATTGGTTGGCACATTGATCCACAGAGGCTTATCCATTCGAGTTCGGGCCGGGCTGAAATTTAGTCAGCTATGAGTACGATAGGCTTTGACCAAATTTTTCCATGCTCGATAGCGAATAACGAAATTTGGGCGACCACAGCATCTGGGTTTTACACGACAGAAGAATTGATTTCACCATTAACGTGTGCCACTATTCCGCCTCTGCTGCTTGCCGGTTCTTGGCTGCCAGCAACGGCGTCGTTGTCTTGTCGATGTGCTTCAAGCCCCACTTGCCGATCGATGTCAAAATTGGTTTGAGTTCTTCGCCGGCTTCAGTGAGCTTGTAGGCGTATCTGTAGCGGTGGCTGCTGTAAGGCTCTTTTATGATGATGCCCGCTTGCTCCATCTTGTGCAGGCGGTCGGTCAATGTGTTGGTGGCGATTTTTTCGGGTGAATCGAGAAACTCGTAAAACAATCGCTTATTGAAGAAAATCATGTCGCGCAGAATCAGCAACGTCCATTTGTCGCCCATGAGGTCGAGTACACATGCTACTGGACAGTCTGATCTTCTAGTCATAAGCATCCATTATGCGGCTGAAAAGGCTTCGAACGCAAGCGCTGTGTTGTGACCCCCATAACCAAAACTATTTGAGATTACTCGAACGACTTCTTTCCTGACGGCAGTGACTGCATGATTCATGGTGCAGGTCGAATCGACGTTTTGTAGGTTGATTGTCGGTGGGATCGCTTTGCGGGCAATAGACAGGCAGCTTATCGCCGCTTCGATGGCGCCTGCCGACCCGAGCATGTGTCCTGTCATCGACTTGGTGGCACTTACCACGACGGTTTTATTGCTCTGACCGAATAGTTTGGTGATCGCGTTGGCTTCGGCTCGATCACCTACCACCGTCGATGTCGCGTGTGCATTGATGTAGTCAACTTGCTCCGTTTCCCATCCTGCTTGTAGCATCGCCTGTTGCATGGCTCGCTGGGCTCCATTGCCGTCTTCTCGTGGTGCCACGATGTCGTAGGCATCGCCAACGCAGCCAAAGCCTTTCAGTTCGGCGTATATGCGAGCGTTGCGTTTGAGCGCATGCTCTAATTCTTCTAATATCAAAACGCAAGATCCTTCCGACATGACGAAGCCGTCTCTATCTTTGTCGAAGGGACGCGATGCTTCTGCGGGGGCTGAGTTTCTCCCTGAGAGAACTCTTGATGAGGCAAAAGCGGCCATGCATAGAGGCGTTATGGGTGCTTCAGTGCCACCGGCAAACATGATGTCGGCAGCGCCCAGTTGAATGGTGCGCATGGCGTCCCCGATTGACGAAGCTCCGGTGGCACAAGCGGTGCTCGAGCACGAGGAATATCCCGCCGCTTTGTGCAGAATTGAAATCCAGCCTGAGGGCATGTTAACGATAAGCATGGGCACCGTAAATGGTGAACACTTGTCCGGACCGCGCTCGAGCATGCGGTAGAAATTATTTTCGATGGTCCCGAATCCACCTGCTGATGCCCCGACACTGACGCCAACCCGCTCTGGTTCTGCGAACGTGTCTGGTAGTCCGGCGTCGTTGCGGGCGCGGAAGCTAGCTGCCGCCGCCATCTGAATGAATCGATCCATTCGGCCGGCAGTTTTTGCAGGAACGAACTGTTCAGGACGAAAATCATGAACTTGACCGGCGATGTGGCAGTATGTCATAGACTTTTCAGCAAACCCCTTGAGAGCGGTTATCGCGGATGTGCCCGACAATAGCAACTCGAAGAAGTCTTCGTCTTGCCCATACGGAGTGATTGCTCCGATCCCGGTAACGACTACACGCTTCATATGGGTTGAACTCCATCTATTATGTAGCTAACCACTTTCGAGATCGTCGTGGCGTCTTTGAGCAAGCCTCGATGTTTTAAGCCATCGACGCGCCAGAGAGTGCTTTTATGCCAATAGCTATCAATATCTATCGCAGTTTGCACGGGAATAACTTCGTCATCGTTAGAGTGAATGATAAGAGCCTCGATGTGCGGAGGTGGCGGCATTTCGGCAATGATGATTCTCGTTTTGACACCAAGTTCGGCAAACGCTTTCAACAGCTCTTCGGTTTCTCGCTCATTAAAACCTTTCCGCGCCGCAAATCGTTGAATATTGGCCTCATAATTTTGCGGCGAAGCCAGTTCCACCAATTTCGGTGTATCAAGACCCTTAGTGAGGGCAACGTGAGCGGCTGCGGCGCCGACGGAATGTGCCACCACTCCTTCGAGATGGCCGAGATATTTGCCCGCTGCCACTATGCTGTCGCCAAGCTCTTCGAGCCCGGCATATTCGCCAGTCGACTCGCCGTGCGCAGGCAGATCCATCGTCACCGCGCAATAACGACGTTCGACAATTTCGGGAACGTACCCGAACATGTCAGTCTGGTTGGCGCTCCACCCATGAACAAGAAGAATGATTGGTCCACTTCCCCAGCAGCGAAGATTGATCCTTCCATCTTTAAATGGAATCTGCACAATCGATGGCTCAATCTCGACCCGTGGCTTACGCACGATTTTTCGCGGGCTGCTTGGCGTCATATACTCACGGGCAGCGGCGAAATACTCGCTCTGGCTTCGCGCTACTTGGTTCATTGATAGTCTCCGAATGGTCTCATGAACCATGCTAACACGTGACTTGCAATTTGCAAGTCACGTTCAAATTGATCTAATGAAAGCAGTCAGCGCTGCTTGACTTTTGTCTGCCATGACTGAAGCTCGGGGGGGCGCATCGGTTGCTCAGGAACAGGCTCGGCGCTCGAGCGTCAATTCCAAAATATTGCTTTGAGTGCGGGTTGCTGAGGTAGAGATAATGGGCGACACAACGATCAAGAAAATTGATTCTTCTCATTCACCAAAGGGACACTGCGGCCAGAAATATCTGGCATCGGGAAAAACAGTTTCCATGCGGTTGTGGGAAGGCGAAGAAAAATCAGATAAAAAGGAAGATTCGGTGCGTGACTACGAAACCGTCGGTTACGTCATCACCGGTCGAGCTGAGCTGCATTCGGAAGGGCAGACAGTGGTGCTCAATCCTGGCGATTCGTGGGTCGTTCCGAAGGGCGCTAAGCACCATTACGAAATTCTGGAACCGTTCACTGCGGTCGAAGCAACTTCGCCGCCGGCGGAGGTGCATGGACGAGATGATGAGTCGAATGGCTCTTGTCAGTCTGTGCAGAAGAGTGAATCATAGCCGCAGCAGTCCGTTGAAGGGTCTGTTAAACAACTGGATGCCGCCGAGCACAGGGACGAGACTTGTGCTTCAAGAGCAGATAGTGAATCCGGCAACGATAGATCTGAACCGGCAGAGCAGAACTCAGAGCTGGCAGCATCGAAATGCAACGCTAAGGCTTCGGAGCCTCAGCCTGAGCAGGCGGCATCCGAAACCGTCGGCAAAGCTGATGACCAATCGGACAGGGAAGCGGAGCCCGCGGCTTCGAAAGACTTCTCGACTTGCGCTGACACAGGACAGAGTTGTGAAATGAAGCAGGAAGGAGCGGGCGAACAGAAGATTGACGACAAGGTTCGCCACAATCAAGAGGTGGTTCAGCAAATTCCTCGAAACAGCGAGAATCTGACCTCCAATTCTGACGAAAAGCAGCCGCAACCGGCTGAACACACTGAGCCAGAGGAGAAATAGGCTCACTACATTGCTGTTAGCAAAAGCGCCTCGAAATCTTCGAGGCGCTTTTGTACTGATCGGTAATGAATTCGTTATGCTGGAACAGTTACTTGGCTGATCCAACCAGCTCTTTCATTTTGCTCATCCGGTCGACATTAGGATCGAGGCGATCGAGTCCCTGCCATGGAATCATCCAACCCGGGTATTCGGGTGGGAGCATGCTCACTTCGTCCAACGCTTTCATCTGATCGGCAGTGAGCTTGATGTCGACAGCCGCGCAGTTGTCTTCGAGCTGCTTCATGTTTTTGGCACCAATGATGACCGATGTCACCGCTGGTTTTGCCAATAGCCATGCCAGTGCGATTCTGGCGGCGCTGCAGTTATGCTGCTTAGCGATCGGATTCATTACATCAAGAATTTTCCAGGTACGCTCTTTGTCGACGATCGGAAAATCGAATTCGGAACGGCGTGAGTTTTCCGGCTTCTGATTCTCGCGGCTGAATTTACCGGAGAGTAACCCTCCGGCAAGAGGACTCCAAACGAGCAGGCCAGTCTTTGAGTACTCCATCAACGGAATCAGCTCGCGCTCGAGTTCACGTCCGGCGATCGAGTAGTACGCTTGCAGCGTATCGAATCGCGACAGGCTCTTGAACTCAGAGATGTCCAAAGCCCGTTGCAGTCTCCATGCTGCCCAGTTCGAGCAACCGATGTAGCGCACCTTGCCCTGGCTTACGAGGGTATCGAGGGCTCTCAAGGTTTCTTCGATTGGCGTAACGTGATCGGTGCCGTGAATCTGGTACAGATCTATGTAGTCGGTTTGCAGTCTGCGAAGACTGGCGTCGACAGCCTCGATGATGTGTTTCCGCGAGGCGCCCACATCGTTGTGACCCGGTCCGACGCGTCCGAAACATTTGGTGGCAATGACGACATCTTTGCGAGGGATGTTCAGATTGCGGAACGATTGACCGAGAATTTCTTCGCTGTGGCCTTCGGAGTAAACATCAGCGGTGTCGAAAAAATTGATGCCTTTTTCGATGCAAGCCTTTATCAGTTCGTCAGCTTCTGCCTGATCGGTACTGCCGACCACTTTGAAGAAGCCTGCACCGTGAAATGTCATTGCGCCGAAGCACAAGGTTGAAACAAGTAATCCGGTATCGCCAAGAGTTTTGTATTGCATATATGGATTCCTTTATATGAGGTGCTGTTTGTTGTTGTTGTTGTGTTTCCAGTTTTCTTTGGCGCGGCTGCGAATGACTTACAGCTCAATTCCGGCGCCTGCCAAGATGATCTGTGTAGACATCAAGATACAGCTGGGCTAAGATTCCACCCTGGTTTCGCTCCTGGGAACAGTATAGGCAGGTAAATCAACGTGTTCATTAAAATGGTGGGATGACTCGCCGATCATTAACAGTGTTGATGTGCGTACTTGCAGCTCAAATAACTGCCATTGGTTCAGCGTGGGCACATGCGAGAGAATCAGAAAGTAAACCGACTACAGTTAGTGGTGTCATTAGTGCATATGGTGATTCCGTTCGAAAGAAGTTGAAGCCTGTGTTCGACAAAGTCAATGTTCCGTACCCGCCGTCTGAGATGACATGGATCGGATTGAAAGAGGAAGGTTTGTTGGTTCTGTTCGCGAAAGATCGCTCGGGCAAAATGCGGCGTGTTCTCGACTACCCGATCTTTGGTGCCAGCGGCGTTGACGGTCCTAAGTTGAAAGAGGGGGACATGCAGGTTCCTGAAGGTATATATCACATAAGCCGGTTTCGTCCGGTTGTGATTGCTCATATCGGATTGGAACTGAATTATCCGAACTCAGACGATCAAATGCATGCCAGACGAGAGGGACGAAAAAATCTTGGCGGCGACATCATGATTCATGGCAGCTATTGGTCAACAGGATGTCTAGCCATGGGGAATGAACCGATCGAAGAGCTGTTTGTGCTTGCGTACGATACGAAGTTAGCCAATATTCAAGTCGTCTTGGTTCCATGCAATCTGTTGGTGAAACGTCCCTCTGTAGACATGTCAAAGCAGCCGAAGTGGCTGCCTGAGTTGTACTCTAGATTACGCACAATTTTGCAGGAATATCCCGCAATCACTAAGGCTCGCTGAATCTACGATGCAAGCGGTTATAGCGTGTACCCGGGTTTCTTAACCACGGTGTCCCATTTTTCTTGAATGTCCGGTTTGTAGACTTTCTCTTTCCAATCGTCGGATGAGACTTCTTCAAATGCGATGGAGACTGAATCGGTTTTGTTGTTGAAGATGTTCTCGAATCCTTTCAGAATCCACTCCGCTAGTTTCTCTTTTTGCGTGTCAGTCTTGCCGGGCCAGTGTTTTATTATTACGTGAGGCATTTGATTTTCCTTTTGCTGCTTGAACAAAGCCAGGGTTACCAATCGTTTTCGTGCTGTTCTCGCAACGCCTTTGCTCGGAGCGCAAAGGCTGTCGCACCCTTATTGTCGTGTACTTGCTGGCAATAAACCTGGTTGCTATTCAAGCATTGATAAAGTAAATAACTGTCATTGGGAAAGTCTTTTCCCGTTTGGCTGAGCGCGTCGGAGAGTTCTGTCTTGGCGACGTCGAAGAAGTCGTCGTCTCTATCGACCTGTCCAAGTTTTAAAAGAGCTATGGTGGCATCTCTCCTGTGCGTGTCACCACTTTGTTTATAAATCTGCAGAGCCTCTTGTAGTACTCGTCTTCGATCTTCTCGCCTTTGCTGTTCTTCGTAAGAGTCGGACAAGCGAATGTCAACGTCTGCCAGAAGCGGATCTTTTGCTCCGAGAACTTTGGTGTAGACACCCTTGGCACGCAGGAGCAGCAGCTGCTCTTTCTCTTCCATCGAGTTGCCGGCCAACTCTGCGGCGACAGCGCGAATGCGCCGGAAGCCTGTGCGCGCCAAAATTTTATTCATGTCTGCCATGTCTTCGGACGTAGCATCATAACTAAGAGTGTCGAGCTCTCGCATCACGCGGTCGTAGCTGTCGAGAGTGCGGTGCCTTTGAAGTTCGTTAATCCGTTTATCTGTTGCCGTCATGTCTTCAAACAAACGCATGTCCTTGAACAGCTCTCTTTTCATCGTGAGAATAATAAGTATTCTGGCAGGATTGTTGAAGTGATCGTTTGCTATCTTTTCGCCGGCATCAAGCACCACCTTTGCTTGCGGATACATTTGATTGTCCATCAGCGTTTGAGCGAACGTGGTTTCGGAATTGAATATGGTTTTCTCGAGCACCGTGCCGTGATCGGTAGCGGTGCCGTTGTCTGATGCACCATAGATGAACAGACCAATTAGGAGCGCTAGCAAAACGAAGAAACCGTTTCTGAAGAGTTTGAATTCCAACTTCTGGCGCTTTGGATGTTGAACTACTCTCACGCTCATCGATCCCGATGTAGGATCGAGCATCGGTAAATCTCCCAGCAATTCAGATGCGTTTTGATAACGATCTTCCGGATTTTTCTCCAGGCATCTGAATATCGCCGCTTCCAGATTTTTGTCGACTTTGAGGTCCGGAGCTGTTTTGGCGAACTCTGCAGGCGCACCGGCAATGTGCTTTTCCATGGTCTCGAACGAAGTCTCGCCCATCAAAGGTGGAATGCCGGTCAAGCACTCGTACATTAAGCAGCCCATTGAATAAATGTCTGATCTGCTGTCGGTCAGTTTGCCCTGGCATTGTTCAGGGCTCATATACAACGGACTGCCCAGAACCTCTCCCGTCTGCGTTAAATGCAGAGTGTTTCTTCCTGCTGCCGGTAAGAGCTTGGCGATTCCGAAATCAACGATTTTTACAGTCTCGGCACCATCTTGTTTCGTCAGGCAAATGTTGCTCGGCTTCAAATCACGATGAACGATGCCCTTGCGGTGGGCATGTTCAAGACCTTCACATATCTGCCGAAATATTGGTATTGCTCTCGACGTGTCGACGCGCTTCACGTCATCGATAAGTTTTTGCAGGGTCAACCCGCCGAGAAAGTCCATCACCAAATATGGTGTCTTGTTCTCCATGCCGAATTCATAGATGCTGATGATGTTGCGATGGCTGAGTGAACTTGCTGCCCGGGCTTCTTGTTGAAATCGATCGATAGCCGGCTGATCGTTGGTGCCGTTCAACATCTTGATGGCGACTGTCCGGTCCATCAAAGTATGCTTGGCTTTATAGACCACGCTCATGCCGCCGGTTCCGACTATTTGCTGAATTTTGTAGTGCTCGGCGAAGACGTTGCCGACGTAGGGATCAGTGCCCCTTTCATGCAGATCGGTGCCATCGTACGGACAGACGGTCCATAAGTTCTCGAAGGTTGCGCCGCACTCTCCGCAGATTTTCAAGTTGTTCTCAGCTCATGACGTGGCTATAGCTATCATACACAGAGGAACCGGGAGCGACACAGTCTAAACTGATCGATCTCTTTATCGGGTCTGGCTCGCCAGTCTTGGCAAGGTGAAGCGGTCGCAATCCAGCTATTTTGTAACATCCCCGAATGCGCGGCAAAAGACGTGGCAGGCAATAAAATAAATAGCGCGGGCATTATGGTGCCAGTTCCAAAGGGGCGTGAGGTTGAACAAAGTGTCGTCCGCGGAAGAACGATCGAACCTGGTCACGGGGTTGGCTTTTGCCTTAATCCTGACGTTAGCCTTGCAACTTCCTTCAAGCGCTGTTTCCATCGAGACCAATCTGGTTGATCGCCCCAAGCAAGACCTCTTGCCGATCAGAGATATCAAGGACCTTTCGGAATCTGACCGAGAGGTCGCCGAGCAGCTTGAAATCATGCCGATGCTGGTCGAGTTATACGACAAAGAGAACCGACCAACTCTCGAACGGGCGATTCTCTTGCGACGTAAAATTCGCGAGACGATCTTAGAGAGCTATCTAGATGCTGAGAGTGTTCAGGCCGAGGCTGAGCGAGAACAAGGCAATCTTATAGCCACTCGTCAATTATTGACCACCAAGGTCAACCGCAATGTTGAACTGAACAATGCCACCAACTTCATTGGTGCCGGTACGCTTAATACTATTGGTTCGGCATTAGGTTTCTCTGCAAAAGAGCCTGTCTTTCCCGGCAACTTCCTCCAAATGCTATCGGGCGTGGTGGCAGCCAGCATGTCCTCCTATGCCTTGAAGCAAGCTAGTGGTGGCAAAACCAAAGGAGAGGGACAGCCGACCGTACTCTCAGAATTATTCGGCAGACCTGTCGATGATCGCACCAGATATCCCGAAAGCGTCTGGCGATTTTTTCATGGCAAATCCGTGGAAACACCCGGCAAGACGCGAGCACAATTTCTCGAAGATCGCTGGATTTCCAGAAGGGAACTGGAGCGGCACGGCTCGCACCATGAGCAACTCAAAGTTGATCTCGTGTGCGGCGTCGGCACTGACGCGAAAGTTATGTCAATCAATGATCTGACCGACCAAATCAACATGATCTCCGACATCTCCGCCACCGCCTCCCTCATGACCTACCACTTGCGAGATCTATTACAGATGATCGATTCCGACGTTCCATTGGGCATCGAGCCGTGAGTCGAGTGTGAAACAGTGCAATTTCGAGGACACCACGGGCGATGCATGGCATTGCCCTACCGCAGTTTTGCATTCGATCTATCGCGGCGTTGTTCCAACTGACCAGGTTCCTTCGGGTCTAAGCCGTTTGAGGGCGAGCTTAGCCAGTCTGCTCTGCTTAACTGGAGTCACCGCACGATGCCGCACAGTGCCCTGACAACCTGTTATTGCGTGACGGGTGGAGGCTTGATGATTTGGATGCCGTCTGTCTTGGAGTAGTGCAGGAGTCTAGCGTTTTGACGGAAGTGGCGTTGTTTGAGGTAGAAAAATTCTTCTTGCCCCAGGTTGGAATAATGGGCGGGTGTCTCGTCGACTCGCATTACTCGCACCGTTGCCGGCAGCATGCTGCACAGCGAGATGACCTGGTCTTGTGTTTCATTGGTGATGACGAGGGCATCGGGAGATTTGCTGATCTCTTGGGCGACCGCTCCGATCCACCTGTCTGGCTGGTGCCAATATTTGGTTGAGAAATACTGATTGCAGAATATGCCGCTCTGGAGCAGTGCCGCTGCACAAATAACCGGCGCCAGTATATGTTGCCAGGTTTTCTTTGATAGGCTCAGGAAGGCTGCCGTTCCGGCCAACATCAACGGTACGGCAATGAATATCGGCGTCAGGTAACGGTCTAAAGAGAGCATCTGTTGGTGCCAGGTACAGTCGGTGGGAAGCAGCACCGCGATTGGGCAAAAGATCAGTGTCAACAGCACCAAACTGCGAGAACCAAGTTTCTTCCACAAGAATATTGCCATCAGCGTCAACAAGCACATTCCCCAAAGCACTACCAATGCTGATTGGTTTGTGAAGACATCAATTATGCTTGTGGTGATAGTGGGTAGACTGGCAAGCAGATGGTCGATCAGCGTGGTCTGTTTCCCCTGAAGCCAACCGGTGTATTTGGTTGAGTGATAGTTTAACTGGTAGTACCACGGAAGCGCAGATAGTCCGATTACTATGGCGGTGACGGCGAACGAAACTGTGTTTGAAAGCTTGCGCCTGCAGACAACTGTAATTCCATGCGCTGCTAAAACAGCGACGCTGAGGGCGTGAGACATCATCGTCGCGAATGCAAGCATCGCATAACCTGCCCAAGTTTTGAAGTTCGATTTGCGCAGAGCTCGCAACAACAAGGTTGTCGAAAAAGCAGTTGTGAGGGCAAATAGCTCATAGGGACGAGCCGTTCGCGAGTAGTAGAAATGGAAGGGCGAAACGGCTGTGAAGAATGCAGATAGAAGTCCAGCCAAGGGCGAGCTGAACAGCTCGAAACCAAGGAAGTACATCGCCGCAATGGTCAGAGCGCCAATCAGCGATGAGTACATTCTGAGCGCAGTCGGAGATGTGCCGAAGAAGTCGCCCCATCCGTTTGCACCCAGGTAATACAGAGGCAGTTGCTCCCGTGAGTATTTGTAGAGTTTGGAAAGATTGGTCGTAACTGAAATGCGTTGGGGCGTATACGCCTCTTTGATAATCTCACCGGCGGTGGTGACTTTGTTCGCCGGTATACTCATGTCTGTATTAACGGCGAGAATCGTTACGCTCTCGTCTCCCCACACTGGCTTAAAGTCAACCGCTGCGAATCGTGAAACACAACCGAGAACGATACCAATGGCGACGAGTGCGTAAATGATCTTTTGGGCCCAGGCGTTAGGTGCTCTCGCCGCAGCTGCTTCGGGCGCCCTCTCAACTGTCTTGGTTTCACTAATTACTTGAGTCACGGCTAACTCCGTTTACGGGCAGCGGCAATCAGTTCTGAACGACTCTTCACTTCTGTCGAGAGTGAGGAGTATTTCTGTCTGACGATTTCGGAGTAATCGAATGCGACGACACGCCCGGACTCAAGCAAGAGGGCCCGATTTGCCTGGGGAATAATGTCAGCAAGATCGTGTGATGCGATTATTGCTGCGCATCCTTCACTTTTTAACTGTCTGATTCGCCTGAAACATTTTTCCTGGAACAGATCGTCGGCAAAAGACAAAGCTTCGTCGATCAATAAAATCTCTGGGCCCGTATGCAATGCCACTGCTAATGCCAGACGCAACTGCATGCCCTGGCTGTAGGTTCGGACCGGGTTGTCGATGCAGTGAGCCAGTTCAGAGAAATCGACGATTCGTTCAAATTGCTTCGCGCAGGTTTTTGTATCGAGTCCTGCGATAGCAAAGGCGACTTGAACGTTTTCTCGTCCCGATTGTTCTTCGTGGAACGTTGCCATCGGATCAAGCACTGCTGCAACTCGTCCTATGACAGTCAGTCTTCCTTCGTCTGGTGTCAGCAGACCTCCCAGAAGTCTAACGAGAGTCGATTTCCCGGCTCCGTTTTTTCCGACAAGGGCCAGGCATTCGCCTTCGCCAATTTCGAACGAGACATCTTTCAGCACCCAGTGATGACTGCTGGAGCCGAGATTTTTCCAGCCCGAAATGAGTGCGTCTTGAAACGTCAAGGACCGCTGCGCATTGTGACTGCGAAGTTTCTTGCCAAGATTGCGTGCAACTACCCGCGGTATCACTTACAAGTCCTCCAGGAAGCGCATGCTCCTAATCTTGTACATGAGGGCTCCCAGCGGCAATCCTGCAAACGTGAGGGCCGTTATCAAAGCTAGTGATGAAAAGTTCGGAGCTTGCCCGTAGAGGATAACCCCACGGTACGAGGCCAACAATCCCGTCAAAGGATTGCATTCGAGAAACAACCAGTGCTGTGGGAAGGTTGCTGCACTGTAGAACACAGGTGTGAGGAACAAACCCAGATTTAGCACTATGCCCAAGATGTGTTTTGTGTCGCGAAATCTTACATTGAGGGCAGCAAGAGGATAGCTCAGACCCAGGGTAAACAGAAACTGTAGCACTATCAGCAGTGGCAGCCAGACAATGGTGGGACCAACCGAAATGCCGTCCGCGTAATTCATTAGAATCAGCAGCAACGGTAAGCACATGACAAAGTGAATCAACTGAGTGCTGATCGATACAGCCGGGAGAATTTCGCGCTGCAAACCAGGCTGGTTTACCAGTCTGTGATTCTTCACTACGCATCCAGTGGCATCAATGAGCGACGATTGAAACCAGTTCCAAACCATAAGGCCCAAGAAAGTGAACGAAGCATAACCTTCAATGTGGGTTCCCAGCACGGAGTGAAAGGTGAAGGAGATCACAAACAATTGAAGGAGTGGGGTTATCAAGGCCCACGCGGTGCCCAGGACGGAACGTTTGTAAGTTGCTGTAAGCTCACGGTCGACGAGTAATGCCAAGAGGCTAAACACTTGGCGCCAGCTGCGGGTGGGGTCCACCGAAGTAACGCGCCAAAGCACAGGATCACCAGCGAGGTGGCCGGTTTTCAGATATTGTGCATTGGGCGTTTCGAGTTCTGTTATCGGCACCCGTAGAGGTCTCGCCGTGTGACTAGGGACGCAGCAATAGTTTAATTGGAGCGCGTCAAGAAGCAATTAGACGATGGTAAGAGTGATCGCCTGAGCCGGGAGAATGATGAGCAATATCTTCTGTTCAGTTGGCGCGGGGCACACAGTTATTTGGCCGTGCTACCACCATCACTCCGCCCTTTTTTCTTGATCTCAGAACTCGCCGTTGATTCGTACTTTTGCCAGTCGGAACGACCGAGCCAGCCATAGGCATCGGCTCGTAATTGATGCGCTTGAATGTTGTCCGCATGCTTCTTTAGATAGGTATATAGATCTTGGACAGCAAGCTTCTATCGTTTGGTCCAACTGTATGCTTCGGTCAAACGGACTCGTTCCAGCTAGTCGGCCAGGGCAACTGGTGCTTCCGTTATTATGCCCCGAGGCACCGCCGCCGTTTGTTTAGCGTCGATAAGGAGCCATGAGAGAACAGCACACAGTCCGGCGATGCCGGCGGCGCTAAATAGCATGCCGCGATATCCTGTTCCGAGGCTGGCTCTAAGAACCGATATCGGACAATCGACTCCACTTTTTGCTGATGCTTTGGCAAAATTACCATTTGTAACCATTCGAATGAGCGCTCTTTGAGTGGTAGAGCTTAAGTGCGGGAGTTCGCGCGAAACCGATGATTCGACGCCGCTGTATAAGATCGCACCCAGGGCTGCGAAACCTATCACCAGCCCGCTAAAGCGCATGGTGCCACCAAATCCGGATCCCATTCCCGCCCGTTCCGGAGGTATTGAACTCATAGACACCTTTGCCACTTCTCCGTTGAGGAAGCCCGCACCAGTACCGGCTATTATTATGCCTGGGACAATGGCGCTATATTGAAACGCGCTCACACCGACTGCCATGAGGACAAGTCCAACTGTCAGCAAAAGGAAGCCGATACCGCATAGATCTCGCCCGGAGAGGCGGTGCGCCAGTAGCGATTCTATAGCTTTGGGAACCAAAATGATCGGCAGTGCAAACGGCAGTGACATGAGCCCGGCTGTTTGAGGATCGCATGACAAGCCGTTTTGGATGAACACGGGAATGTAGGTAAACATGGTCATTAGGCTCGCTGCATATCCGAGGTGCCCGAGAGTTGAACCAACGAAGGTTTTGTTTTTAAAGATGGAAAAATCAAGCATTGGTCTTGCTTGAGCTTTTTCGACGAAGAAGAATGCGATGAATGACGCCAGACCCGTTAGAACACAGGCGACGACGCGGGCATCGGTCCAGCCGACCTCATTGGCGCTGATCAGGGCGAAGGTCATGAGGAATAGGGCGCCAGAGAAGGTCATGCTACCGGCTATGTCAAGTCGCTTCGACTCCAGATCTCGCGACTCCGGAAGGTATTTCAAGGCCATAAGGGACAAGATTATGCCAATGGGAACATTGATGTTGAATGCCCAAACCCAACCGAAATTCTTGGTAATTAAACCGCCCACGACAGGACCCGTGGCGACACCGGCTCCAATGACCGATCCCCAAAAGGCAAATGCTCGGGCGCGTGCCGCTCCTTGGAAAACATTGGACAAGATTGCCAGGGCACTGCTCAACTGAAGTGCGGCTCCCACACCTTGAAGGGCTCGGGCTCCAATCAGCATTTCCACATTTTGAGACAAGCCGCACAACAGAGAAGCGAAGGCGAAAATAATCAGTCCGATAACCAATGTACGACGCCGCCCGTAGCGGTCGGCGCCTGTCCCGGCCGGCATCAGGCATGAAGCAAAAGTCAAAGTGTAAGCGCTTATGATCCATTCGACACTGGCAAAATCTGCTTTGAAGGATCTCGCGATTGACGGTAACGCGACGGCGACAATGTTGGTGTCGAGGCTGATCATGAATGATGGAACGGAAACGCACAGCAGGGCGAATATTTCATGGACTTTGTTTGATTGTATTGACGTCATGTTTTCAAAGGTTCTCCGTCGCCCAGTAGAGGAGATAATGCGCTGATGTGATCCTCAGAGCTTCGCCAGTTGTTTGGTAAGCTCCGGATCAAGCATTTTTGTCGCTTTTGCCTGGGCGATTCTCCAGGCGGCGTGAGACTTCTTCAGTTGTTTAAGGCCTCGGGAAGTGAGCTCGACGAACTTGGTACGCCCGTCTTTACTACCGCGATTTATCTCGATGAGTTGCAGATTTTGCAAGGTGGCCAAACTGCGCGTCATTGTTGACTGATCTAGCCCTACCTCTTGCGCCAGGTCGCTCAAGAGCAACGGTGCTTTTCTGGCTATGTTTCTCAGGGTTGTGTACTGACTGGTACTTATTCCGGAAGCCTGCAGCTCTTCTTCGTATAAGTTGCTCAAATTTCGGGACAAGCGCCGAGCCCGATCGCAAAGGCATATACCATCGATTTCGCCTTTCATAGAATGCTTCTCCTTCTGCCGTCAAGAGTTCCGGGGACAGTCTGACGCGGCTTCTCCGCGATGGGCTCGGAAACAGCGAATCTCTCCGGTCCAAATAATTGCTTGTACATACAACTAATATAGCATAAGCTTCATACGAAGGGGTAAGTCCGACTTGGCCAGCCTTTCGGTCCGAAAGCCTGGCCTAACCAGCTTCCCCAGGCTCGATACGCCGGCAGCCGGGGTTAATGCTTGGTCGCTACGGTGCTGGTTAGATGCACCGGTTTATTCTGTTCGTTCACGGCTACCAGCACGAACCGTCCTTCCGCGCATAACTGTCGTTCTCCGGTCAGCAGATTCTCTGCGAACATTTCCACTGAGACGGTGACGGACGAATTACCTTTTTTGAGGATGCGTCCGATCAATTCGACGAGGTGGCCGTTCTTCACCGGAGCCTTGAAGTCGACTCGCTCAGAACATGCAGTTACCATGGCTTTGCGAGCGAATCGAGAGGCGGTAATAAACGCGCTTTTGTCCATAAGCTCGAGCGCGTGTCCGCCGAAGAGGGTTCCGTAGTGGTTAGTCTGGTTTGGAAAAACCATCTCTACCATGCGGGTTTCGAAATCACTAGGTTGAATTGCATTCATACGTCTCTCCTTAAAGAAAAAAGTCCCTGCTCTTGACCAGGAACTAAATCTTGTATGAATGGCTGCGGGCCAGGTCTCATAAAAGCTTCCTCCTTGCCTCGAAGAGGTGATCATCAGGTTTGTATTCAGGTGGGTAGTCTGACTTTGCAAGAATTTGCTTTACAGTTGCGGGACAGCGGTGGATTCGCACCACACTTCCCCCACCAGATCGCTTGCGCGATCCCTTTGTTTGCTGAACACGAGTAAGTTGTTAGGTTTGTGCCTCCAGCTCTTACGTCTCTCATTATATGGGATGTCGGCAAGGGCTTTATGTAATCTACATATAGGTTGGCACAACTGGCCTCGAAATAAAATACTCGGCTGTCAGCGCCAAGCTAACAGCCGAGATGATCGATCGAAACTAAGCCGCTTTGTAATCGTGTCAGGGAGTGAACACTTTGGGGCTCATGTCGAGTTGGGCTTGGAAAGCTTCTTCTTCGTTCGTGTCGAACGACAACATAGGATCGACACTGGGGAATGCTCCGTCTTTGACGTCGCGCATGTATAACTTCACGGCATCTTGGAAGATTGCTGTGAAGTCGGCGTAGGCTTTGCCGAATCTCGGCGCGGCTCCGCACGATCGGTTGAGAAGATTGTCGGTTTTGTATGTCTGGCCGTCGCAGCCACTACCGGAACCATAGCCGATGGTGGGAATGCGAAGACTGCGTGACACCAATCTTGCCACCGGCTCTGGTACTGTCTCCAGGGCGAGGCTGAAGGCACCCGCACCCTGAAGGAGTATGGCGGAATCGAGGAGTCTCTCTGCATCTTCTGTCGTTCTCACGAAGGCTCTTTCGCCGGCATATTTCGGTTGAGGAACGCATCCGATGTGACCCATTACCGGAATTCCCAGTGAAACCAGGCGCGATACTAGCTCAATATCGTAGGGCGTGGATCCTTCCATTTTCACTGCGTCGGCTCCCGCTTCTTTGATGAAACGACCCGCGGTTTTGATGGCTTCGGCCATATCGATCTGGTAGCTGAGAAAAGGCAAGTCAGCTACGACGAGTGTTCGTCGGGCACCTCTACGCACTGCTTTAGTGTGGTGCAACATCTCGTCAACGGTTACTTCACTGCTGGTTAGATGTCCAAGAGCCAGCATGCCTAGGCTGTCGCCGACTATGATCATGTCTATGCCGACCTGGTCAAGGAGGAGCGCGGTTATGTAGTCGTAACAGGCAAGGCAGGCAAGTTTCTTGCCATCTTTTTTGTTCTGCAAAATGTCTGAAATTGTTAGACGCGTCGCCATGGAGCTTTCCTTATAAAGTTTGGGGGAATGAATCTCGAGCTGAAGCGCTCGACGATCGGCACGAATTCATGCTGATCGCCGAGCGATTCCGGGCAATTCTAAAGCAGGAGGTTCTCTAGAATTCTCTGGTAGATCACTGTCAGCATTTCCAGATCATCAATGCGGACGCATTCATCAGTCTTGTGAATGGTCTTGCTGACGAGTCCCAGTTCAACAACTTGGGCACCGAATGAGGTGGCAATGTGCCGGCCATCTGAGGTGCCGCCCATGGTCGAAACTCGTGGAGCTCTGCCTATCGTGTGAAACACTGCGTTCTTGGCTGCCTCGAGTAGTTCGCCGTCTTTTGTCAGGAAAGGAAGCCCGTGGGTTTTCCACTCGATGTGAAAGTCGAGCTTGTGTCTAAGCAAGATTGTCTCAACCGCTGCTTCCAATCTTTCCACCGTCGATTCGGGGCTGAAGCGGAAGTTGAGGCTTGCTTCCACCGTTCCCGGAATCGAATTATCGGTTCCGTTGCCGGCGTGAATGTTTGTTACTTGGAAGCTTGTGGCTGGGAACCAGGCGTTGCCGTGATCCCACTCTGTCGAGCAGAGCTCCGCCAGCGGTGCCACCAACCTGTGGATGGGGTTGACTGCTAACTGAGGGTAGGCTACGTGACCTTCCACTCCCTGAACCACGAGTTTTCCGTTGAGAACCCCGCGGCCGCCGTTCTTGATGGTGTCACCAGCCCACTCATCAGAGATTGGTTCGCCGACAAGGCAGTAGTCTACTTTTTGATTTTTCTTCAAATATTCATTGACTACTCTAACGACACCGTTGACGCCGGATCCCTCTTCATCGCTTGTGAGCAGGAGTCCGACGGATCCCTGGTGAGATGGATGCTCAGCAATAAAGTGCTCGAGCGCGACTATGAATGCAGCAATGCCTCCTTTCATGTCTGCAGCCCCACGCCCATATAGATGGTTATCTCGGACCGTGGGCGAGAATGGCAAACTTTGCCATTCTGCCTCCGGCCCAGTTGGAACAACGTCGGTGTGACCGACAAAGACGAGCAATGGTGCAGCCGTGCCGCGCCGTGCCCACAAATTTTGGACGCCTTCGAACTCAAACCGCTCGACATTGAATCGCAAGGGAGCAAGCCGCTCCGTGAGCAGATCCTGGCAGCCTGCGTCGTAGGGAGTTAGTGATGATCTTTGGATCAGGTCCTTGGTCAAATCAATGACGTCGAACTTTACTCCCAGATCTTTTTCTAAGATGCAAACGTTGGACATGACTCTATTCTCCTTCACTAGTTTTACCTATTCAGCAGGCTGCGGAATTCTGCAGGGCCCGCCACCAATTTTGGTTTAGCCACCAACGGCGAGGCAGACTTGTTTGTCTTTCGGGTTGATGCGCTTGATGTGCTCGGGCATGTTCTTGGCCAAGATGTCTTGTCCAACTTTGATTCGGCGTACGCGCTCGTGAATCATGTCTTCTTTCACGGCGTCGTATGGGTGACCTTGAACGCTTGCGCCCATCTTCAGCATCACCGGTGATGCGGTCTGGATGATTTCGGACAGTTCATAGAATCTGATGAAGCCACCTTTCGACTTGTACACGTCGGTAGGAACATCGAGAGGAACGTGAACTCTCTGGCGCATGGCTTGGAGCATGTGCAGCGACAAGTCGTGGGCTGTCGTCAAGCTGGTGTAGCCAGTGTCTTCGTGGATCTTGGCGATTTCCGAGTTGGTCACCATGCAGTGAGTGGAGGCTTTGAAGAGGAAATCTTCGGGCAGGAGTCCATCCAACTTCATTTGATTCAGTATGCGGAGCAAGCCGATGTCGTATACGGTGACGCCACGGCAACCTAGATCGGATAGGCGAAGAACTTCTTCGATCGATTGACGCATAGCATCGTTATTGTTCAGACGACGGCCCTGTTCGAGACCGAACTGGCTGCGATAGAAGCTGGATTTGGTGTCGTATTCCGGTCTCGGTCCGCAGCTGAAGAGAATACCGATTCCGTTTTCCTTGCAGATAGAGAGGATCTCTTTTACTTCCGAATCACAGAGCAAGTGGGCGCCCACGGTTTCATTGAAGCGCGTGCAGTAAACGTTCTCTTGTTTCATCAACTTGATGGTGAGTTCGATATTTCTGAAGGTATTTACTGCTGGAATTTCAACACCAAAATGACCTCCCAATTCGAACTCTTTATTCGAAACTACGAGCGGAACGTCATCACCGAAAGCGATACCATATTTGTTGAGGATGTCTTTACCTCTAGAAGCGCTGATTGTGATGGCTTTCTGGGTTGTATTGTTGGTGGTTGTAGTCGCAATCATCTGTCAAACCTCCTTGGTTTGTTTATTTCAGTATTCGTATTTGAGATCTTGTTTTTAGTGATTCAGTAACTGGGCCGAATCATTTAACGGTATCGAGAAGAAGGCTCGCTCAACCGCGTCGCATTTGCCTCGATGCCCTGAGAATAGCAGCGGTTTATGAAGCAGAGCTGAAGTGGGAATGACTTTTGCGTGAATCACACGGTTGTGTCCGGCTTTGTGAAGTCATCATAGGGGTGTCACACTTTGGTGTGGCTGAGCCGAAATGTCTTGCCCAGTCAGGAATTCTATTTTCCCCTCGCGTGATTTCAAGACGAGCGGCAAGGCCATGAAATTCTCGGCCTCAGCATTTGCATTTCACTCATCGGAGTCAGAATGACTCCTTCGAGCGAATTTGCAACCAGATGCAGAATGATCGGTTACTTCGTATTGAATTCTTTGAAAGTGCCGATATAATTCTCGGCTATGAATTACACAGATTTCTATTCATCACGTTCTGATCTTGATGCAGAAAAAAACGCGCCGAACCACATGCGGTGGCGCATTCTGCCAATGAGCGAAACATGTTTGCTGATCGAATTCGGCCAAGTTATTGATCCTTATGTGAATAAATTGGTGCGATCGGCCGCCGAGTGTTTAATGCATGATCCCCTTCCTGGTGTTGTTGACGTAGTGCCCGCGTTCTCATCAGTGGCGATTCATTACAAACCCGAATGTTTAAAGCACGATCTACTTATGCCGTTGGCAATGCCGTTTGAACGATTGACCGCCGAGGTTGAAGCCCGACTCTCCAAAAATCTCATTCAATGGAGCTGTCCCGAACGCCTCGTAAAAATTCCAATTTGTTACGGCGGCGAGTTTGGTCCTGATCTCGAAGAAGTGGCTTCGCGCTGCAACATGTCTGTTGAAGAAGTGGTGCGCTTGCATACCTCATCGCCAGCCATCATCTATATGCTTGGTTTCGCTCCCGGACTTCCTTACGCCGGCGGACTTGATTCGCGGCTATCGTTGCCTAGACGCTCAACTCCAAGGCAATTGGTGGCTGAGGGAACGGTGGCGATCGCCAACAATCAAACGGCAATTTACTCCATGACATCGCCCGGTGGTTGGAATCTCATCGGACGCACGCCGATCAATTTGTTCGATGCGCGCTCTGAACCACCATCGTTGTTGTGTCCTGGTGACCGACTTTCGTTCTATCAAATAACTGAGGACGAATATGACAGTATTTTGGAGCAACGACAATGACAATGCATGTTGTAAGTCCGGGGGCGTTGACTACGCTTCAAGACCTCGGAAGATATGGTTTTCAACGATTCGGAGTTTCGGCAAGCGGTGTGATGGATGAATGGTCGCACCGAGTTGCCAATATCATTGTCGGTAATGATGACAATGAGGCAACTTTGGAAGTTACTCTGGCTGGTCCAACTCTGCTGTTCGATCTGCCCTGCTTGATTTCAATTTGTGGTGCCAATCTGTCGCCGTCCATAGACGGCGTGCTGATTCCTATGTGGGTGCCAATCCTAGTGACGGCTGGCTCTCGATTGCAGTTCGGCCGGCGCATCGACGGAGCCCGCGCATATATTGCGGTGCGTGGCGGCTACCAAGCTACCATGGTAATGAACAGCAAGAGCACTTATCTTCGTTGCGGCTTTGGTGGTTTCGAAGGACGCATGCTTCGAGCCGGAGATTCATTCACCGCTGGCGGTGGCGAGTGTCTAAAAGATGGGTTTCTGTCCGATCTTGAGAACTGCGATCAGCCCTTTCTAGCAGTTCCCTCTCCAGAGATTGCCCCGTTAACGATCGCCTCTCCTCAAGTCATAAGAGTCGTGCCCGGACAACAGTGGGAAAAGTTCGCAGAGCAATCTAGATCCAACTTTGTCAGTAAGGAGTTTCGAGTCACTCCCCAGTCAGACAGAATGGGCTATCGAATTCAAGGTGAGGCTCTGAGTCTCGAGGCACCATTGGAAATGATCTCAGAAGCGGTTACATTCGGAACTGTTCAAGTTCCTCCCGATGGCAATCCAATTATCCTGATGGCAGATCGGCCGACTACTGGTGGCTATCCGAAAATCGCCACTGTGGTGCGAGTGGATCTGCCGTTGTTGGCTCAGATATTTGCACCAGGCGCATTGATGTTTGCATTGATCACAATTCAGGAAGCCCAGTCCCTATATCTTGCTCGCGAAGATGAGCTGAGTCGACTGCGACATGACTTTGCTCGGGTGCATGGAGATGATGTCAGTTCTTTGACCGGTGACAACTACCGCGAGCTGCAATTGACACACGGGGGATAGTCTCTGCTGTACGGAGGTTGCTTCATGTACTTTTCAGGATTGTATTTCCAGAATTGCGAGACCATCGGATATGTATAGATGACGGTGTTCTGAAGTTTGCCCTTCACTCTCTCTACTTTCCGGATATAGATATTCTGCACGGCATTACCGTAGGCATCTAGTTTGATCGGCCCGCGCGGATCGTCGGTGAGTTGTGTCGCTCTCAACGCCGCCAGAAACTTGTCGCGATCTTCGACATGTCCATGCAGCGATTCAACTGCTTTGTGAATCCACTTAGCGGCTGTGTATGAATTTTCTGCATACAGATTTGGATCAGCACCATACTTTTCCATGTACTGCTGGACAAATTTTTTGTTTTCGGGAGTGTTGAGGGCGACGCTGTAGCAGTTGGCACTGATGCCGCCGACGATACCATTGCCAAGGTGCTGGTAAAACGATTCATCGAAACTGGTTTCCGTTCCTAAAAGGGGCAATTTCAATCCGGATTTTTCGTACTGTCCATACACGATTTCAGACTGAGGACCAACGGTGCACATGAAGATAGCATCAGCATCTTTTCGAATATTCTTGAACAGATATGAAAAGTCTGATAGCCCCATGGGCGCCCACAACTTTTGAATTACTTTTCCGCCGGCTTCTTCGAATGATTGTTGAAATCCACCCACGACTTCATATCCGTACGGATAGTCGGCCGCGATCATGACGACGCGTTTGTATCCAAGCTTGTTTTTCACGTATTCGCCCAGCGCATGTGATGCTTGACTGGCACTACGGCTGGTGCGCAAAACATACTTTGATTTTTTTCTTTGCGTAACATCGTCGGCCCCGGAGATTGCGTCGACGGTCGGCATCTTATACTTTTCGGCCACCGGTGTTACGGCATACAGTACGTGACTGAAGAGAAATCCACTGATGACGTTGACCTTGTCTTCGTCCAGAAATTTGTACAACTTTCTCACCGCGGTGCCGGGATCGCTCTCGTCATTTTCGATTATGAGTTTTACCGGTCGACCAGCCATATGATGGTGAATTTGGTCGAGATACAACGAAAAACCGTTACACATTTGCTTTCCAGGATCGGCACCAACACTGGAAAGAGAGGTTATGAATCCGATCTTTATCGGACCCTTTTCTGTCTCACTGGTTTCAGCGGAATTAGCTGGAGTTTTTGGAGAGTGCGGGTTTTCTGCACTGGCTGAATTGAGGGGACTTAGAAGAGAAGACATCGCCGCAACCGCAGCAACAATAAGCGGCCAGCGTGTTGAGATTACCGCGGCAAGCTTAAGGCGCGTGAGAGTAGGCGAAGTAAACGGGAACAACAGTACCCCGATTGGGTGATACACCCAAACTCATCAGTTTCTACAGGCCCGAGCTGAGTTGAGACCTATGTACCCTTCAAGTTACATGACCAACCCGAAAACGGGCGGCAATAGATGATTTACGTTTAACCGACGCTGCGCGGAATAGATACCTGAAAGGTTGTTCCCGAACCTTCTCGACTGGCACAAACGATCGTGCCTTTGTGCGCCTCAACGATCTGTTTGCAGAGGTACAGCCCCAGACCGCTTCCGTGTCTGAATTTCTTGCCGTCCGTTCCCTGGGAAAATCGCTGGAACAGATGCTTTTGCTCATTGGTGGCGATGCCGACTCCGTTGTCGGTGATCGTGAATACAGCTTGTTCGCACTGTTGCTTCAGCTCTAGACTGATGCGCCCTCCATGATGAGTGAACTTCAAGGCGTTGTCCATCAAATTTTGGAAAACCCGTTGAATTGCGGCTGCATCTACTTTCGAAATCAGCATCTTCGGCGGCAGTTTGAGATCGATATCGATGTTGCGGCTCGCGGCAATAAGACTGATTTCTTTCACGCAAGTCGATGCTAACTTCGATAAGTCATGATCGGCGAGATAGACTGCGTTTGCATCTTTTTCTAGACGATAAACGGCAAGCAAATTCTGAATTAAACTCAAGAGTCGTTTGTTGGTATCTCGCAATTGAATCAGTAATTCGGCTTGGTTCTTGCTCACCGGTCCTATCTTCTGATCTGCCAACAATTCGAGAGCCCGGTTTGCACCTATCAATGGATTCTTTAAATCGTGAGTCAGAGTGGCGATGAACTCTTCACGTTCCTCCAGCATGGCCAATCGTTTGGTGATGTCTTCGACCGTCCCGACATAGCCGATGATCGTGCCGTCGGCAGCTTTCAATGGAATGGTGCTGCATTGGCAGTCAGCCAGTCCGTTCTTCTTGATGATCCGAAACTCGGAGGTGAATAGTTCTCTGTTGCCGCTGGCCACCAGTTCGTGCCACGGTTCCAAAACCTTTCTTTGATCCATGGGATGCACGTTCTTGTACCAGAAACATCCTCGCATTTCTTCCAGTGGAACCCCGGAGATGCGCTCCCAGAAAGCGTTTGCATAGGTGACACGACCGAAGCGGTCGGTTTCGAAAATTCCTATTGGAGATGTTTCACACAGCGAACGGAAGCGAAGTTCGCGCGCGGCAAGCTCTTTCGTTTGTTTTTCCAGGCTCTCGACCATTTTCTGAAGGGCGTTGCCGAAGAGATCTTCGTTCGAGCGAGCATGGACCTTGACGGTCAGATCTCCACCGGCGATTAAGTCGGCTACCGACGCCATTTCTCGAAGATATTGGACCATGTCATTCATGGCTGTTAGCAACTCGCCAATCTCGTCATTGCGCCCGACTGGAACGTTTGCACCAAGATCACCTTTCGAGATTCGACTGGCGATTCTGACGACATCTTTAATCGGTCCGGTGATGCTCCGCTTTGTCTGCCAGACGTAGACGCACACACCCCAGAGAAGCGCCGCCAGTCCGATGCACAACACGAGCAGTTGGGCCCCCCGAATCGACGAGAGCGTGCGATCTGTAGAGACGCCCATGTGGAGTGTTGCTCCGGACACTTCCCGTACTTGAATGGGCGCCACGATCTCAAAAATGTTGGGATTGAGCGTATCTATTCTGCCTACTCCATTGGCTGCCAGGGCGGCCGTTTGATCGGCGGTCATGGGTTTGACGGCCGGATGCATATATATAGGATCGGAGTGGGCTACAACAGAGCCGCTGGGAAAGACCACCTCGGCATATACGACATCATGGTCGTGTTTGACAGCCGCGCCCACAATTCGCTTGATGCGATCGTATTCGCCCAGCATGAGCGGATCTTTCAACTCTGATGCTAAATCTCGGGTGACTATTTCGGATTTCTCTTGCAACGATTCGGTGAGAGCGCTGCTCATGTAACAACAAAAGGTGACAGCCAGAAGCACCGTCGTAACCAGAGAAATCGTCACGAACGGGATAATGAGCTGGGCTGCAATTCCCAGCTTTTGCCGTTTGGTCGGCAACGGCTCGAGCTGCGGCTCTATGACCGTCGAACGGGTGCGCTGCCATGGCAATAGCGGGCCAGGAAAGCTGCTGTATTTGGATCTAGGTTCGAAGCTTTGCACGAAGAAAGGTCCCCCTGTCTATATCTTCGTCGCTAAAGTTCCCCTTGACTATCCCTCGTAGCAGGGCTTTTCGCCTTACAAGATCGAGTGACACTTAGGGGGGATGTTGGGCTTAAACCAATCCTTCTTTTAGGGCTTTTACGGCCGCCTGGGTGCGATCTGAAACGGTCAGTTTGGCGAAAATGTACCGCATGTGGTTCTTTACGGTATCGAGCGACAAGTTCAAGGTTTCGGCTATGTCCTTATTGCTTAGCCCGCGAACAATCAGGGTGAGAACTTCGAGCTCCCTATCGGTTAGCTGAGATCGAGCAGACTTCGATTTTCGCGAGGCAGACTCCTTTTGACTTGCCTGAGACTCAACCGGAGAATAGTTGCTTAGAGCTCGATTGGCGATGGCGGGATCCATCCACGGCGTGCCTTCGGAAACCGTGCGAATAGCATTGACGATCTGCTCGGCTGACGACTCTTTCAGGCAGTATCCATCAGCGCCGGCAAACAAGGCGGCAAAGACATCGCTGTCATGATCGCGACTGGTTAGCATCAAGATGGCTGTCTCCGGCTGCACTTTCTTAATCTCGCGCGCCGCATCGATGCCATCGACGAGAGGCAGCCCGATATCCATGAGCACGACCTTGGGTTTTCGATGAAGCGTCGCTTCAATAGCCGCTTTTCCATTATCGGTTTCTTCGACAATCTTGATGTCGGCATGCCGTGACAATGCCGCTCTCAACCCCACTCGGGTGACCTGCTGGTCTTCGGCAATTAATACTGAGATTGGCTCTGGCGGCGTTTCACCAGAAGCCGATGAGGCCGTATCTTCATCTTGGGCCCTGGTTTCTTCTTTTGCCGATTGGACTGTCTGCTCCAACCGACTCACCAACTCGGTAATTCTTGACCAGTTCTCGTCTCGGGCTGCCTCTTCCAAGCTGATGCAGATGTCTGTTATCTGATTGGCACATATGGTGGCAGACGCCCCTTTGATCGAGTGGGCTACTGCCAGAACGTCTGATTCAGCCGATGACGTGATCGACTCTCTCAGTTTCTCTATTTTTTGAGGCACATCATCGAGGAACAGTTTGATAAGTTGACCGGCGATATCTTTATATCTTTCCGTGAGGGTGGGGAGATCAATGACATTGCTTGGCAGACCGGCGGCAGTAGAACCGGCTGACTGTGCCGAATTGCCCGCTGTTTTGGCTTTGGCCGCGTAAACCAGTTCGGCTTGACGAGGCAACCACCGTTCGATTGTTGCAGCCAGTTGATCCGGATCGATCGGTTTACTTATGTAGTCGTCCATGCCAGCGGCGAGACAGCGCTCTCGATCGCCTTCCATCGCATGCGCAGTCATAGCCACTATCGTTGTATGCCGGCCGTCTTGCTCGCGCTCGCGAATAGCCTTTGTCGCTGCCAGTCCGTCCAACTCCGGCATTTGGCAATCCATGAGGACCAGAGCGTAATCGTTGGTGAACAGCGCGTCTATTGCTTCTTGACCGTTTGATACCACATGCGATTCGAAACCGATATGATCGAGATACAACTGAGCCACCTGCTGGTTGACCCGATTGTCTTCGGCGATCAAGATAACTCCTGTACGAAACGGTTGGGACGGAGAGCGCTCTCGCAAGCCTTGCAGAGCCGAACTGCTCATTTGAGGTTCGTTGCCCAAGTACGCAGCAACCACGGCTTCGAGCACCTGCGACTGCCGCACCGGTTTGGTCAAAAAGGCTTTGAAACCGGCATCACTAGCCTTTTTGCTGAGACCAGCCGTATCGAAGGCCGTGATCATAATCATTTTGGTGGGAGCGATTGCGGCATCTTGGCTCACTTCCTGAGCGAGTTCGAGTCCGCTTCGTTCGGGAAGTTTGTAGTCGACGATGGCGAGCTTGAATGGATCGCCGTCAACGTAACCTCGCCGCAACTGTCGCATGGCATCTTTGCCGGTGGCGGCAAACTCGGCCCGCATTCCCCACGATTCGGTATAGCTTTTGAGAATATGGCGAACTTCTGGCTCGTCTTCGACAATGAGAAGTCTCACGTCACGAAGACGCTCTTGAATCGAGGTGATCGGCAAGGTCGATCGTTTTTCCAAAGGCACTATAAAGGTAAAGGTTGCGCCTTCGCCGGGTGAGCTTTCCACTTCAATGGTGCCGTTCATCAAGTCAATTAAGTGTTTACAGATGCTGAGACCGAGTCCGGTTCCGCCAAACCTCCTGCTGATGGAACCATCAGCTTGTACAAACGGCTGGAACAGCCGGGCTTGTGTTTCTGCAGTCATGCCGATTCCGGTATCACTAACGGTGTAGCGCACGTTAACTATTTCGCCGTCACTGGAATCGATCTCGGCTCTCACTGTGACAGAGCCCTGATTGGAGAACTTGATTGCGTTGGAAAGAAGATTGATAATGATCTGTCTCAAACGCTCCGGATCACCGCGAAGCCGCATTGAGAGCGCCGGATCGACAAAGGACATGAGGGAAAGTTGCTTAGCCCGGGCTGATGTCGCCAACAGTTCGCATGTGCTTTCAACCATGCGCACCGGATCAAAGTCGACGACCTCTAGTTCGAGTTTTCCGGCCTCGATCTTGCTGAAGTCAAGAATGTCATTGATAACCGTCAAGAGTGCATTGGCTCCGTCGCGAATATTCTCTGCGTATTCGCACTGTTTCTCATCGAGGGTAGTTCTTAGCAAGTGATTGCACATACCAATGACAGCATTCATCGGCGTTCGAATTTCATGACTCATATTGGCGAGAAATTCTGATTTCAGTTTGGAGGCGGCCGCGACTTTTTCGGTTTCTTCCGCAAGTTGCTTGGTGCGCTCATCTAATTCAGCCTGTCTTCTATCGGTAATGTTTACAACCGATGCAATCAGGCAAGTTTGCTCTTCTATATGCAACATGCCAACCCGGATCTCGAGCGAGATCTGAGAGCCGTCTTTCTTCATTCCGACCAAATCACCGACAATGTCTACTGACCCGGCGCTGGTGAGCTGATTAAAACTCTCCCGATAGTTGGGATACTTGTCTCGCACTGCCTCTGGAACTAGAATCTCGATGGACTGGCCGAGAAGCTCTCCTCTCGAGTACTCAAACAACCGCTCAATCTGTGAATTTACCAAGACGATTTCGCCGTTGTCATCGACCATGAGCATCCCACTCGGGGCGGCCTCGATGATAAGGCGAAGTTGTTCTTCTCCGATTACAAATGGTTGGCGTTTTGGTTTGCGCATAGCTCTAGTCTCAGGCGAGAGCCGAAAACCTATTGTCACCGAGCCTTTAGGGGCGTCGGAAACGAGTTCCAGGTGAACTCTATACAATCATACACGCAGTATCCACAGTCGTCATCCATGTTAAAGATGCTTGCAGGGATTGCTTTTAGAATCACCCAAACGGGGCATTCGATTCTCTGATGCAGGAGTGCGCCGGTCTAATGGTACTGATGCAATGTGCTCCCGGACTCATTCCTGGAAAAATTGGAAGCTCGAAGCTCCAGCTCGACCATTTTCGACACTTAGGCCGATTCTGCGCACGTCACACCGCCAATGTAATCAGCGGCTTGGTGGTCTGTGCTTAATTCTTTGCGCCTTCTTATTGTCTATGAGGCAAACAAACTAGCTGTCGTCATGGCGTGGCTGTGACAGAATGATCTCGTTTCTATAGGCAGCGTCATTAGCGCGGTTGTCTACCATGGCGTTGTGCAATTGATCGAAGTAGAGCATCTGATTCTTGTCTTTTGGAAACGAATTTTCGTGAGTCAGTCTCACGGTTTCAATCAGCTCATCAAACGGATTTGTCAGTACTACCATTTCGTTGCCCGTGAAACGGTTGTACGCTTGAGATTTTTCGACCTCGGGCAGGCGTCTCAATGGATTGATTAATCCGCGTTGCGGTGCGGATGTTCTCATCTCCTTTTCCAGATCCAAAAGCTGTCTATCTGAGAGATTTAGCATGTCGCATCGCAGCTGCTGGGCACCGTCTCGCTGTCTGGTGACAGAGCGCGACATCAGGTCTGTGGCTATAAAGTCCGCTTCGTCGTGCATATTCTGAACGGCAGCACGCGGACAAGTAAGGGAAGAGTCCCAGCTCATTACGGACCTACGATTGGTTAAGGGAAAGCAATTACAGAACCAGTGTATGAGCGAGCACCGAGCCTGTCACTGGGGAAATTACGCTTGCGTGATGGCGACCGGAAAGTTCAGAAAAATACTCGGAGCTTGGATTTCATACAGTGGTTCGCAATGCAAAAAGCTAAGACTCAGTGGCACAGCGATGTCTCTTCGAGAGTCTACTTAAATGGCTGGATATCTTCATCACACTCTTTGATGATTTTGTCTTCTCGGGAGGCTCCCGGTTTGTCTCCCATTGCAAAAAGAGTGTCGCGCAACCCCACATGGAGCTCGCGGTCATCGGGCCATTTTTTAATTCCCTGTCTGTATGCATCAACTGATTTGTCGTATTGCTTGAGATGGCGATACGCCGCGCCCAGATCTCGATAGGCATAACTACGAAATTGCTCATCGGGAATGCGCATTTTCGCGTCTCTTGCAACTACATCCCACTTTTTCATGGCTACTGCAATTTGACAGTGTGTGTAGATAACACCATGGTCTGTCGGAGCCGCCTTGAAGGCAGCCTGCACGGTGCTCCATGCATCTTCATCACGAT
>Ga0206838_10029_pt2 | contig 42438 bp, 43 predicted proteins | sample Alteio_BWOrgCont_26_FD_152879 | JGI IMG/M metagenome (GOLD analysis project Ga0206838, IMG submission 152879) | Enriched cells from forest soil in Barre Woods Harvard Forest LTER site, Petersham, Massachusetts, United States -... | ecosystem: Environmental > Terrestrial > Soil > Temperate forest >...
TGCCTGCTCTGAACCGACCGGTTCTAAGCGAGGCAACATATTACGAGCAAAAATGGAGCGGGAGACGAGGCTCGAACTCGCGACATTCTCCTTGGCAAGGAGACATTCTACCACTGAATTACTCCCGCGGAAGAACAAGGTCTATTATGGCATGCCGACCCAATTTATGGGCATGCTTCGCTTTTTCTTTGTTATCGAGAACGCAACACGGGCTGATTGACCGAAGGGCGGCTGGATAGCCGTTTTTCCACATCGGAAAGGATGCTGACGACCTGATAGGCATTATTGGCATCAGTTCGTGGTCGCTCGCCTGTAATCAGGCACTGGAGGAAGTGTTCGCACTCCAGGAAGAGCGGTTCGATGTCTGGATAAAAAGGATATTCAACTACGGTTCGACCTTCCGGGGTCTGACTGTGCAAAGCGAGCTTGTTCTCGACCTGGGCGTCGTTGAGGACAGCGGTCTTGAGGCTGCCGTTGACAGTAAGGCGAACCAGCTTCTGGGGGTCGATCCAGCTGTTTCTTACCTGTCCGGGAATCTTCTTGCCGCCGAAGGCAAAGGCGAGGTCTAGGTAGGCAACGTCGACGAGCCCGTCTCCTTGCGTATCCCAACCGCCCACGCGGGCGACTTCGACTGCGTCGCAATCGAGAATGTAGCTCATCATCGAGATATCGTGAGGAGCCAGGTCCCAGAGCACGCTCCAGTCGCGGCGACCGAGGTTCAGATTCATACGATCGGAACGAACGAACAGAAGTTCGCCCAGTTCGCCGGTGGCAATTAAATCTTTGAGGCAGTTGACGGCAGGATGATAAAGCAAAAGATGCCCAACCATGAGAACCAGGTTGTTCTCAGTGGCTAAGGCATCAAGCTCTTCTGCGTGCTTTACATCTCGGGCAAGCGGCTTTTCAACATACACATGCTTGCCGGCTAGCAATGATTGCTTTGCCAGCGAGAAGTGCGTGTCACTGGGCGTGGCGATGACGATCGCTTGCACGTCAGGTTGTGCCAGGACTTCAGAAAATTCGAGGCATGTTTTGACGCCTCGATGCTCTCGCCGCACCACCTCGAGTTTTCTCGGATCGGCGTCGCAAACGACGGCCAGCGCTCCCTGGTGAGCGAAGTTTCGGACCAGGTTTTTACCCCAGTTACCGCAACCTATAACCGCTACCTTTGGTAGCTCCAAGGGCCCCCCTTCGCGAATTGCTTACCTTCTCTTGTTGACGGCTTCGCTAAATTCCTTGCCTACGCGGAAACCTGGTACGCGTTTGGCAGGAATGTGAAGTGGTTGATTGGTCTTCGGATTACGTCCAGTGCGCGCTTTGCGCTGGCGTGCTTCGAATGTGCCGAAGCCGACCAATGTAACCTTCTCTCCACTCGATACGTATTTTATTACTGTTTCCATCATCTTGTTGATGATCTGCTCGGCATCTTTCTTTGTGGTGCCAGCTTCTTTCGCAACGACGTCCACCAGTTCAGCTTTATTCAAAACTTAACTCCTCAGAGAATGATAGTGAACCCTAATCACCGGGATACCTGTCAGACTCCTAGCAAAGCATCGCTTTATGGGCTGATCTCGTTCGACGGATTAAAGCGCTCCATCGATGCCACCACTTTGAAAAGGTTGAAATCGATACCGAGGCTGTTGCCGTCAAAGCCAAGATGGTGCTTAGCTTCCAGCAATGCTAGCATAAACTTACGGTCTATCAAGCTTTTGAGCTGGCTCGGAAAACGAGAAATTACTAATGGTTACATCGCGCCAGCCCACTGTTTCGTCGACGAGAAGAGACGCTTGGGTTGAAGTCGACCTCGGCGCCATCGAGCACAACGTCAAAGTCGCTCTTTCCTGGCTCCAGCAGCCCGCGGCGGCGGGTGAAACCACAACAGCGGCGGCGGCAGGAGAAGAAACCAGATCACCTGCTGCAGACGTGGACGGTGCCACTCCGCGGCTCATGGCCGTCGTCAAGAGTGACGCCTACGGTCACGGCGCCCTCGGCGTCGCCGAAGTTCTGATTGGCTCGGGAGCGCAGTGGCTGGCTGTGGCATCCATAGATGAAGGTTGCCAGCTGCGCAGCGCCAGCAGCACCGTTCCCATTCTCATTTTGAGCCCCGTGCCGCAGTGGGCGATTCAAACCGGGCTCGATCATAATCTCGATTTCACGGTGACGAACGAGTCGCACCTTCACGATATCGAGGCGATCGCAAAGCGAAGACACGGCCGTGCCCGCGTTCACTTGAAAGTGGACACCGGCATGCACCGATTAGGCGTGCCGCCTGAAAAGGTCGACCTCATTTTGGGAAAAGTGATGGAGAGTAAGCATCTCCAGCTCATTAGCGTGTTCAGCCACCTCGCCAAAGCGGACGAAAGCGAGGCCACAAATTATCAGAACGAACAGTTCGCCCTGGTGGTCAAGCTCGTTCAAGAACGACAGCCGAAGCTGATCGCCGCTGGAGCCGTCAACGCCTGTGAGCCCCTCATCTTCCATCTGGATTCCGGAGACGCCGCCAGGCGCTTTCCATCCACTCATTACGACATGGTAAGAGTAGGCTTATTGTTGTACGGGTTGGAACCAGATACGGTGTCAAGGGATGTGGTCCCGGCAATGTCTGTGCGGGCTCGGGTCAATCAGATAAACGAGATCGCGGCTGGAGAATCTGTCGGTTATGGCTGGACGTGGACGGCGAAACGCCCGACCCGCCTGGCTTGTGTTCCAATCGGATATGCAGACGGTGTCGATCGCCGTCTTTCCAACCGTCTGACCGGACTGATGATGGGACAGCTCATCAATCAGGTGGGACGCATCAGTATGGACCAGATGTTGTTTGATGTAACGGATGTGCCTGGAGCATCCGAGGGTGATGTGATCACTCTAATAGGAACGGAGGGAGATCAACAACTTCATCTTGCCAGTTGGGCGGTTATGCTCGACACTATCACCTACGAGTTGGCCTGTCGGATGCGTGTGAGGCTGCCACGCATTTATACTCGTCATCGTACTCCCGCCAACCCAGCCAATCAGGGACAGTCTTGATGAGCGGAGGAGGCAGCCCCGTCTGCCGACGGAACGAAAGGTGAAACGTATCAGGTTGTGTACGCGCGGAGGAGGCAGCCCCGTCTGCCGACGGAACGAAAGGTGAAACGTATTAGGTTGTGTACGCGCGGAGGAGGCAGCCCCGTCTGCCGACGGAGCGCTTAGAGGAACCAATCAATTCTTATGGTGCAGAACCTCGGACTCTTCTGCGGAACATTCAATCCGATTCACCTTGGGCACTTGCTCATCGCCGAAAGCGCGCGCGATCAATTCAAGTTGGATAAAGTCGTCTTCGTTACCAGCGCCAGACCGCCGCATAGAAGAAGTGAGTCCGATCTTCTCGATGCCCAGTGCCGATATGACATGGTCAAGGCGGCCGTTGCCGACAATGAATATTTCGAAGCTTCTCGCATTGAACTCGATCGCAGCGGTCCTTCTTACACCGCCGAGACGGTCATGCACATAAGGCGCACATACGATAAGGGCGTTTCGCTCAATCTTATTCTCGGCGGCGACAACATCAGGCATATAAAAGAGTGGTATAACGCCGATTATTTGATCGAGCAATGCCGATTTCTCGTGGCACCACGGCTGGTGTACGAGAGAAGTCTCGTTCCCAAAGCACCGGTTTTAGAAACCATTCACGAACAGCCTCATAGTCGCTATTACATTGAAGGCGCCAGAGTCGGCATCATCGACTTTCCGGCTACTTCAATCTCCAGTTCGGCGGTGAGAAAACGACTTACAGAAGGACGCTCGGTGCTATATATGGTGCCGACTGCCGTCAACGAAATTCTCATCGAGAAAAAGTTCTATACGCGAGGAACCGCCAGCAGTGTCTGATCGCAACGGCATTCCCAAGAACGTCACTATCGAGTCGGCGCGGGAATGGGTAAGACCGCGCGTCTCACAACACCGCTTCAACCACGTAGAAGGAGTGGCGGAGGTGGCAGGCGAACTGGCTGACAAAGCCGGTTGCGACAAGTTTATGGCTGAACTCGCCGGTTGGCTGCACGACGCGTGCAAAGAGACCAAAGACAAGCAACTGGTGGTGGAAGCAAAGGAGTTCGGAATAAAGTTGCTTCCTGTCGAAGAAGCGAATGGGCATCTTTTGCACGGTCCGGTTGCAGCGAAAACTGTTGAAAGAGATTTGGGAATTACCAACCAACTTGTGTTGCATGCCATCAGTGAGCACACACTCGGAGCTGTAGACATGACGATCATGTCTCAAGTTCTCTTTCTGGCTGACTGCCTGGAAGCTAGCCGCGATGACTCTTTCACCGCACCGATATGGACCGCCCTCGGCTACGAGGTTCATCACCAAAAAAGTAAAAAGCGAAAATTTGTGGGACCGCTAGATCTCGATGCCGCGATTCTAGTTGCTTGCGATCTAAGTCTCGCTTACTTGCTCGAAGACAAGAAAACGATCCATCCCAAAACAGTGGATGTACGCAACTGGTACCTGAACAAAATTAAGACTCGAAACCGTTGAGCCGCTAAAGGAAGATTTGGCGCAGCTGCGCTATCCCTTATAAGGCATAATTTTTAACGAAACCCATACCTTATAAGGCATAATTTTTCATAATCGGTGAAGAACATCTGGCAACGATCGGGCACCGGTAAGCTTGCACGTTGCAAGAGAACTATTTTGTGGCCAACGCGGGCGGCGCATGGCGCCGCACCCTACAAACAGCTGCGAATGCGAAAATGACGGGTGCCACCAACAGTACTGCGAATGCGACAACGACAGGTGTCGTCCTGCCGACAGCGAAAATCTATGTCTTGGGCGTTTGCACTTCCGGCGGCTGATGCGCTTTTTCTTTCTTCGCATCTTGCATTGCCAGGTAGAGCATGATCAAGCCGAACACCAGCATACTGGCGCCGCAGGGCAGGTTCAAATTCAGTTGATGTTCCGCCTTGGTCGATTCGATCACCAAGGTCGTTATCTGCGGTTGCACCAGGCTGAATATCGTCAGCATCGCGCCGATGATCGTGAACAGGAGTCCGATTGGTTTGCGTACGTCCAGCATTATGTTTTACCAGAAAACGAGGTTGAGGATTACTGTGCTAACGAGGACGATGGCGCCGAGAACGACCGGTTGTTTGTACCACGGCAGCGGTAACTTTTCAATTTCTTTGGAGAAACCCCAGCACAAGCCGGTCAGCTCGCTCTCTGGTTTTGGCTTGGTGATGAAGGAGATGAGAACGGTGGCAATGAAGCAGCAGGTCCAAGCCGTGGTGGCGCGCCAGAAGTTGCCCGCCATTTCGGAAGGATAGGTGAAAACATGCAAGCCGGTTGGGCTCATATGCATGCCCATGAGAATCTGATCGATCTCCGCCGGTTTCGTGCCGATGCATGTAAGGAAGTAGTGGGCCATGGAGGAGAAGGTACCGATCAGCAACCCCCAGAAGGCTGCCCAGGGAGAGGTTCTCTTCCAGAACATCCCGAGGAGGAACGTAGCGAACAGGGGGGCGTTGAAGAACGAGAAGATCAGCTGCATGTAGTCCATGATGCTGGCAAAGTGCATCACCAGATAAGCCGTGCCGACGCTGATGACGATACCGGCGGCGGTGGCGACTCGACCCATCCACAGATAGTGCGCGTCGGTCTTGTCTTTAGCGATGTAACTCTGGTAGAGGTCGTACGTCCACACTGTATTGAAGGCGGTGACGTTACCAGCCATACCCGACATGAAACTGGCAAGCATGGCGGTCAGTCCCACACCAAGCATGCCGGTGGGGTACAACTGGCATAAGAGCAGGGGCATCGCCATGTTGGGTGAAAGGTTTGTGTTGTTGCTGCCGATTCCTTTGACCATGAGAATGGCGAGCAGTCCAGGCAGAACTGTGAGAATCGGGAACAGCACTTTGGGGAAGGCAGCGATAAGCGGAGTTCTCTGCGCCGCCGGCAAATTTTCTGCTGCCAGGGCTCTTTGGATGACGAGAAAGTCTGTGCACCAGTAACCGAATGAGAGAACGAAACCGAGACCGGAGACCATGCCCAGCCAGTCGACACCCATTGGGTTAGCGCCGGTGGCTGCGCCCGTCCACAAATGCATAAACTGGGGATTCGGTAATGCTTTGGCTAAGCCTGAGAAGCCGCCGTATTTCCATAAGCCGAGAATGGCGATGGGGAGCAGTCCAAAGACGATGAGGAAGAACTGCAAGACTTCATTGTATATAGATGATGTGAGACCACCCAGCATCGTGTATGCAAGAACGACGCCGGCTGCCACCATGATGGAGCCGTTCATGTCCCAGTGCAAAAGAAGCTCGAACACACTAGCCATGGCGTAGAGGTTGATGCCTGACATCAGCACTGTCATTAGTGCGAAAGAGATCGCGTTGAGAGCTCGCGTGGGCTCGTTGAATCTTAGTTTCAGATATTCAGGAACGCTGCGCACTTTCGATCCGTAATAGAACGGCATCATAAATATCGCCAGGAACACCATGGCAGGAATAGCTCCCAGCCAGTAGAAGTGCGCTGTCATGATTCCGTATTGAACGCCGTTGGCCGCCATACCCATAACCTCGATGGCGCCGAGGTTGGCGGAGATGAAAGCCAGACCCGTTACCCAGCTGGGAATGCGGTGACCGGCGAGAAAGAAGTCCTCGCTGCTCACCATCTGTTTCTTCAGGAAATAACCGACGCCTATGACAAAGACAAAATAAATCAAGATGATTGCTTGATCGACTACGCCTATATGTGTGTCCATGTGTGGCTCTTCTTTCGAGCTAGTAAGCGGGGATTAGGATACCGGGGGAGTTTGATCTGGTTAGATCTTGATGCGGACTAGGTCTTGAAGTTGATTAAGTTTCGAAGTTGATTGGTTTCGAGGCTGTTTAGGTTTTGAACCGTTTAGGTTTCGAAGTTGATTGGGTCTTGAGGCTGTTTAGGTCTTGAAGTTGATTAGGTTTCGAAATTGATTGGTCTTGAGGCTGTTTAGGTCTTGAAGTTGATTAGGTTTCGAAATTGATTGGTCTTGAGGCTGTTTAGGTCTTGAAGTTGATTAGGTTTCGAAGTTGTTTGGTCTCGAGGCTGCTTAAGTCTTGAACTTGCTTAGGTTTCGAAATTGATTGGTCTTGAGGCTGCTTTGAGTGGATTGATGAAATTGGATTCGATCCCTGACGGCGATCAGACCTTGATGCGGACTGGCTCGGCTCAGAATGGATGCTTTAACCGGGTTCTGAGCCGAGTTCGTTTCTAAATGCTATTCCATACCACTGGACGCTTCATTGTCCTTTTTGCTGCCGAGCAGTCTCAGTCCGTTGGCGTGAACGAAGGGACGAACGTTTTTGTTGCCCGAGTCATCTGTCCAGCGGCTGAAATCGAGGCGTCCTTCGATGCCGATCAAGCTGCCCTTGCGAACATATTCGCCGGCGATTTCGGCTTGACGTCCCCAAATTTCGATGTCGAACCAGTCAGTTTCTTTTTCCTTGGTGGGGCGATTGACGGCGAGAGAGAACGAGGTCTTCACACGACCCGATTCAAAGTACTTCATCTCCGGATCCCGTCCGGCGCGTCCCACTAAGATTACCGAATTTACCATCTTTTCCCCTCTCCAGCTGTGGTCTAATTGTCCGTCCAAAGATATCTAAGTGTATCTGACAAATCGATCAAACTAGCCAACTAATGCAAATCTCAACTATGGGAACAAGCCAAGAGAAGTCAGGGAAACCGCAGGAGCAGCCCAACGAGTTCTACAAAGAATCGCGGCGGCAGCCTGTTTGGCACGTCATAGTCTTGACCTCGTTTACCTTCTTGCTCTACTCGCTGGTATGGTTTTGCAAGAACTGGAAGCAGTTGCGCAATTTTGCCCGTGAACGTGAAGGCGAACAACAGGTCTGGCCTGAGGCGCAGGCAGTCCTGGAAAGATTGAAAACCTGCAACCCATACCTTTTTACTCTGCTATTGCCAATACCTTTAGTAAACATGGTGATCAGCACCAGATTCTTCGCCGATATCGTTCGCATATCTCCCGGGTCTCCGGAGTCGATCAAGCAACATCCAATTGCCTTCGGCATTTTCATAACTGCGGTCATGTCGGCTCTGGTTCTAGGTTTCAAAAGCTTGCCGGGTCTGTTCTTCCTGCTGTTCCTAACAGCCAGCCTGCCGCTGGCGCTGGTTCAGCACATGCTCAATCAATTCTGGAAACTAGTCGAGCCCCCCGATCTGATCGTCCGCCAGGCCTTCAGCGTCACCGAATTAGTCACTCTCATTATAGGCAGCCTCTGGCTCGGCCTCGTCGTAGTCGGCTACATGACCGGCATGAGCACAACGCATTAAGCGATGGCGATACCATATCTGGTGTCGTGGTCGTTTACCGATGAGTGAATCCCAAGCCCGCCCCATTGGCTAGAAACCTTGTTTCTGAGCCCACTTGACCAGTTGTTCGGGTGATTCGAGTTCTAATTTTTCGGTGAGGTGATTGACTAGATCGGCTAGCTCGGATTGGCTGATGCCGAGGCGCTCGGGCGCTTTGGCGAGCTTGCCCCGCATGGTCAGTTGGCGCAAAAGGCTGCGTTCTTGTGATGACAGGCGAGTTAGATGACGAGGCAATGCCGGCGATAGAATGCCGCGCGAGCCTTTGTGCACCATGACGATGGCCATGCGCAAAAGGGCGGGTGGATCTGTTTTCAAGACGTAAGCGGCTGCGCCGGCGTCGAGAAGATCTTGAACTTCGGAGGCTTTGCTCTGGCTGGCGAAAACGACGATGCGCACCATTTTCAACGCGGACAATTTCTTGATCAGATCAAAGGTTCCCAACAATCCAGGAAGATGTAGATCGAGAAGAACGATATCCGGCAACACCTGACTGCTTATTTTGTAGGCTTCGTCGGAAGTTCCTGCTTCACCGATGATCTCGATCAGCCCGCCGCTCGAGAGATCTTTGACCGCCTGCTCGCGAGTGGGCACATGGTCGTCAACAACAACTATCCGGATCATATTCGCCGTTACGGAGGAGTTCATAGACAGGATACACGTTTACACGCCATGTATCGATACATCTAAGTGTATATAATGGCGTGCGTCTTAACGGCTATCGGCAGGGACAGATGAAAAGAACACACCTAATTTCGGCATTGACAATCGCGACGTTGTTGTTGGGCGTCAGCACCACATCGGCTAACGCGGATAGGAATAAAAAATCTGGGGGCAATATGACTCAAAGCAAAATGATTACGACACCTTCCGGTCTGCAGTATGAAGACCTCGTCGTAGGCAACGGCGCTCAACCGCAAAACGGACAGAAAGTGATTGTTCACTATACCGGTTGGCTGACTAACGGCACCAAATTCGACAGCTCGGTCGATCGCGGACAACCTTTCGATTTCGTACTCGGACAGGGACAAGTGATCAAAGGTTGGGATGAAGGCGTTGCCACGATGAAGATCGGCGGCAAGCGTAAACTGGTCATTCCTGCCAGTCTCGGTTATGGAGCTCGGGGAGCCGGCGGCGTCATTCCACCCAACTCGACATTGGTTTTCGAAGTGCAACTTCTCAATGTCCAATAGATGACAAAGCCGAGCTGTAGCGGCTCGGCTGAGTTTCTTGATCTTGATAAAATCGCTAATCCTCCTCCTCGTGCCACCATATCTGGTGCGAGGGAGAGGATTTTTGAAACCACGTTAAGAAATGTCGGATTTTCCCACAAAATGTGACCAAACACATGTATGATTAACAAATCAAGTCAAGGAATCAAGGGCGCTCAGGCGCGCGTGGAAGTCGGTTTACCTAAAACTGATCAGTTTGCGCCCACTGCCTCGCAGTTGCCCTTTACCCCTCCAACTATTTGGATTAAGGAGAAGACAAGAATGTTCGAAGAGATTCTGGGTGTGGCGATGGGACCATGGGGTATTGCAGCGGCTGTTCTGCTTCTGTTGCCCGGGAGCCGTAAAATGGCCCGTACAGTCACCAAAGAAGTAATCCGCGCCGGTATGACCGTGGGCGACAATGTCAAAGACATGCTCGCTGAAGTTAAGGAAGAAGCTAGTGACGTAGTAGCTGAGGTTCGCGCCGAGCGCCAGACCAATGCTAAATCCGCCGCTCACTCCCACAAACACGACTAAAGCCTGTCCGGTACAGCATTCCAGATACCAACCTGCTTGTGCGGGTTGGTTTCCCGGTTTTAAGTAATCCTTTTGGAGAGCAAGACTCGATGTCGAAAACAGTGAACAATGCACTGACTAAAACTTCCCGTGGTGTGGCTCATCATTCCGCCACCAGAACCAGGTTTCGCGTCCCAAAGGCGCATCGGCACGGCAAGACGCTCACGAAGGTGAAAGATCGTCTCAAGAAAGTTCCTGGCGTCAAAGATGTTGAGGTCAATGAGCGCACAGGCAGCATCCTCGTTCATCACGATGAACGAGAAAACACCATTGAGTCGCTCGGCGAAGCCGTTCAAGAAGTGTGCAGCGAGCTCTTCGATGTTTTTATGGCAATTGAAGAAGAAGAGATTCCCGGTCTCAGTTCTGTCGGCCGCCTGGTTAAATCACAAGTAGAAAGAGCTGATACGAAAATAGCTAAAGCGACAGATAACTGGGTCGATCTCAAAACGATCGTGCCGCTGGGCTTTCTCGGCGCCGGCATTTACAAAGCTATCATCGACGGCGCCCTCATTGCTGAGGTACCGGCATTCGTATTCCTATATTATGCGTATGACACCTATGTCAAATTCCATGGTCCTTCCGTCAATCCCGTATCGGGCGCTGATCGTGTAGATACAGACGGCAAACTGGAAAATCCGGTCAGAGAAGAGCTTAAGAAGCGTCGTACCACGGTGTCATCATGAGCACGCCCATTCCGAGCAATCCGGAGTCGGAAGGTCCGCTTCTTTCAGCGGTGCCAGCGGGTGAAGCAGACATCATCGATGATCTTGATCAATCGTCCGGTGGTCCTCATCTCAGGTATCGCATCGCACACCGACTGCCGGGCCGGCTCAGATTGATCGTTAGTGAACTCAAGCACGATCCTGATAATACCAGTGCATGTCTGCTCACCCTGGCTGAGACTCCTGGCGTGCACAGCGTCACCACCAACTATTGGGCCGTCAGTGCCGTCATCAACTACAATGCCCAGATAATCTCCGAAGACGAGCTCATTGAGCTGATCGACAACCTCCAGCCTGCAACTGAAATTACCCTGCCGATTCCCAGACCGCATTGGTTCGTCAAACTTGTGCGCGGCGCCCTGCGGCTTCTAGATAAGACGTTGCCTGCATACGTTCAATTAGGATTGGGAGTGGGAGCGTTTGTCTCAGGTGTGGCCGGATTGCCGGCTCTGGTGACGAGAATTTTGTTGACCGCGTCTGTGGCACCGATTGCCAGTCGGGCTCTGCATACTGCTCTGGAAGAACGCAAATTTGGCGTTGACGCTCTCGATGGAACTGCCGCCACGCTCATGATTGCCAACGGCAGATTGGTGGAAGCCGGTTTTATGACGGCGCTCATTTCCATCGGCGAATTTATTCGAGAGATGACCGCGCGCCGTTGCGAACGCCTGGTCAATGATCTGCTCGGTTTGAGCGGTCGCTTCGCCTGGCTCGTCAAAGGGCGCAAGCGCATTTGCGTTCCTGCCGATGAGGTGCGAGTCGGCGACATCTGTGTTGTATACCCGGGCGACATGGTGCCTGTCGACGGAGTGGTGATTCGCGGCGAAGCCTCTATCGATCAATCCAAATTGACTGGTGAATCCATTCCTGTTGATGTCTCTATCGGCGACAACGTCATGGCCGCTACCGTTGCTGTGGAAGGGAAGATCTACATTCGCTGCGAGGCGATCGGTTCGGCCACAAAGGCAGGGAAAGTTCTGGAATCAATTTCCAGCGCTCCGATAAGCGAAACACGCATTCAAAATTATGCCGGCGTCGTCGCCGATCGCATGGTGGTGCCCATCTTCATAAGCGCCGCTGTCTGCTTCGGAGTGACGCGCAACTTGATCCGGTTGATGAGCATGCTCATCTTCGATTTCAGCACCGGCATCAGAATTGCTGCACCAACTGCGGTGCTGGCTTCCATGCATCGGGCCGGTCAACGCGGCATTCTTGTGAAGAGCGGAGCTGCCCTCGAGAAGCTTGCCACTGTCGATGCCATCGTTTTCGATAAGACCGGCACGCTTACATCCGGCGAACCGCGAGTTACCGACGTTATTTCCATCAGCAATTTCACACCCGAGCAAATTTTGACTCTGGCGGCCGCAGTGGAAGAGCGTTTGAACCACCCGGCTTCCCGAGCAATCGTGAGACATGCAGTTCACTCAGGCATTACCATTCCTCACCGCGGCGAATCGAGTCACCTGCGGGGAATGGGTGTCAAAGCCGAAGTTGATGGTTACATGATCACCGTAGGCAGCAAGCGCCTGATGGAGTTCGAATCAATCGACACCAAAAACATGCGTCAGGCCGAAACCAGTTTGATGAAGATGGGCGAGTCGGTCGCTTATGTCGCTATCGACGGCGTCGCCGCCGGTCTCATCACCTACAGCGACAAGTTGCGTCCAGAGTCTCAAGAAGCGATCAAACAGCTCAAACGATTGGGCGTGAAAAAACTCATTATGGCAACGGGAGACAGTGAAGCGGCAGCAAACGCAATCGCGTCAGCATGCGGTATTGATGAGGTCATCGCTCGCGCGTTCCCCGAACAAAAAGCAGAGTTGGTCAAGCGCTTGAAAGACGAAGGCTTCATGGTGGCAGTCATCGGCGATGGTATCAACGACTCTCCTGCTCTCGCCCATGCTGATGTAGCGATCTCGTTGCATGGCGGTACTGAAGCGGCACGACACGGTGCTGATGTGGTCCTCACAGATGCAGATTTGCGCCGGTTGCCCGAGGCGGTCAAAATTGCTCGCAGCTGCATGGCCCTTGTCAGACAAAACCTTTCCCTGGCGGTGATACCAAACAGCGCCGGTCTCGGACTGGCTGCATTCGGCTTGGTCGGACCAGCTGGCGCCACCCTCCTCAACAATGGCTCAGCCATAGCAGCCGCCTTGAACAGTCTGCGTCCACTCTATGTGAACAACTGGTCAGTTGATCGCGACCTTCAACCTGGAACCTCGAAAACAATTTAAAGACAATCTCGAAACCCGTTTAATTAGGATCCTCGAAACCAGTTAAGCAGGATCCTCGAAAACTACTAGGATCCCTAAAACCCCCAGGTTGAGGTGCCCTAAGAATCAGGCATTAGTGGAATCCGAAAAGATTGCACGGCTAAGCCCTACGCGCTGGAGAAGTTGTCTGCCGCAGGATCGCCCAGCCTGGTATAAATGAAATTGTGACCAGAGACGATCTCATTCAAGCGACCGAGCGTGGTCTGTATTGTCCAGCCGGCGGGTTTTACATAGACCCGTGGCAGCCGGTCGATAGTTGCGTCATAACCCATGCACATGGTGATCATGCCCGCCCTGGCAGTGCCCGCTATCTCACGTGCGAACGAGGGCAAGGTCTGTTACGAGCCAGGCTTGGCGATGATTGCCCGATTGAGGCAATCCCGTATGGATCGAAAGTCAATATCGGTGATGTGACCGTTTCTCTGCACCCCTCCGGTCACATATTGGGATCGGCTCAGGTTCGCATAGAACACAAGGGCGAGATATGGGTCGTTTCCGGTGATTACAAAACCGAAAAAGACACCACCTGCCACCCGTTCGAACTCGTACCCTGCCACACATTTATCACTGAATCGACCTTTGGATTGCCCATCTACAGATGGCAGCCTGCAACTGAGATATTCGAAGAGATCAATCGGTGGTGGCGGACCAACGCCGCGGCTGGTAAGTGCAGCATTCTCTTCGGATATGCGCTGGGAAAGGCCCAACGCATCTTGTCCGGTATCGATGATGCCATCGGTCCCATTTATTCACATGGCAGCGTTCACCGCATAACTGAACTTTATCGGGAGGTCGGAGTAAAGTTGCCGGACCTGGTGCACGTGGCATCACTTCCTAAAGGCACTAAATTTGGTGGCAGTCTGATAGTGGCGCCGCCGTCGGCTCAGAACAGCGCCTGGACGAAGCAGTTCGGTCTGGCTTCCACCGCTTTCGCTTCAGGATGGATGCGCATCAGGGGAACCCGTCGGCGCAAATCAATCGATAAAGGATTTGCCCTTTCCGATCACGCTGATTGGCATGCACTGAATTCGGTGATAGAGGGAACTGGAGCGGAACGCGTTTTCGTTACCCATGGATATACCAGCGAAATGGTGCGCTGGCTCAACGAGACAGGCGTCGCCGCCGAAGCGCTCGCCACTCACTTCGAAGGAGAGCTGGGTGAACTGCAGCCTTCCGAGGAGGCCCTGGAGTGAAGACGTTCACCAATCTGTATACGGCTCTCGATGAGACTACGAAGACCAATGATAAAATCGCCGCCATGGTCGCGTACTTCGGTCAGGTTTCCAGTCGCGACGCCGCCTGGGCAGTCTTCTTTCTCACCGGGCGCAAACCCAAACAAGTGGTGTCGGCACCACGACTGGCGGCATGGGCATCAGAAGCGGCCGGAGTGCCGTACTGGATGTTCGATAACTGCTACGACGCCGTCGGCGATCTCGCAGAAACCATGGCGCTTCTTTTGCCTTACAGCGAGCGGGAGAGCGAGCGCCATCTCAGCGAGTGGGTGGAGCAGACGCTTCTGCCGTTGCGGGCTCTGCCCGAGCACGAGCAGAGGCGAACCATGCTGGCATCGTGGAACGAGATGAACGAGGGCCAGCGTTTCATCTGGAACAAATTGATTACCGGCGCCTTTCGAGTGGGCGTTTCCCAGCGTCTCGTAATTCGAGCTCTTGAACTTTTTAGCGGCGTCGACGGGCAAGTGATCGCTCACAGGCTCATGGGCAGCTGGGATCCGACCCCTGACTTTTTTGAGAAACTAGTCTCAAAAGACACAGCCGAGTCTGATGTAAGCCGCCCGTATCCATTTTTCCTCGCCTATCAGTTAGATGGAGAACCGGACGAGTTAGGTGCGATCAATGAATGGCAGATGGAGTGGAAATGGGACGGGATTCGCTCTCAAGTCGTTAAGCGAGCCGGCCAGGTGTTTATCTGGACAAGGGGCGAAGAGCTCGTCACTGAGCGCTATCCCGAAATTGCTGAAGCAGCGATGCAGCTTCCTGATGGAACGGTGCTCGATGGAGAGATCTTGCCGTGGAAAGAAGCAAACGTTATGCCGTTTGCTCAACTGCAATTACGAATAGGTCGCAAGGAGGTGTCGAAAAAACTCTTAGACGAAGTTCCGGTCATTCTCATGGTATACGATCTGCTCGAGTTCGGCGGCGAAGATGTTCGCTCCTTGCCGCTTTCCAGGCGCAGAGATATGATGACCGGGCTGCTTATGGATTTGCCTGGCGTTGCCGGCGATGTTCGCACGTCTGGACAACTCACCATACCCGGTGGCGTACCGAGCTGCCAGAGAATGAGTACTCAACTGCGAATATCTCCGACTGTACATGCTGATTCGTGGGAAGAGTTGAAACAGCAAAGAGAACGCTCCCGCAGTCTTAGCGTCGAAGGTCTCATGCTCAAGCGGCTTGCGGCGCCGTATCGAGTGGGGCGACAACGCGGCGACTGGTGGAAGTGGAAGGTCAATCCGTACACAATCGACGCCGTACTTATATATGCGCAGCCCGGTTCCGGAAAAAGAGCTAGCCTGTTCACCGACTACACTTTCGGAGTCTGGGATAAAGGAAAACTGGTTCCCATCGCCAAAGCCTACTCAGGGCTGACCGACGAAGAGATACGCCGGGTCGACGACTTCGTTCGCCAGAACACCGTTGATAAATTTGGACCGGTAAGAGTAGTGAAACCAGAACTCGTGTTTGAACTCGCCTTCGAGGGCATACAGCGCTCTACCCGCCACAAGTCAGGCATCGCCGTGCGGTTTCCCCGCATGAACAGATGGCGGACCGATAAACCGCCCGAAGAAGCCGATACGATCGAAACTATCAGCGCCCTGCTCCAGTAAAAATGATATATGATGGTCGGGTTTGAACTCTCGGGCGATCATGCGAAGCTGGTTAACGCTAACGGCGATGACCTTTGTAACGCTCCTGGCTAACTGCCAGAGAGCGGTTCTGGCAGACTCGAAAGGCGAGTCTGATATGGCTGGCTGGCATTTTATCCAGAAGCACGTGACCTTTAAAATGCAGGAAGTTTACATGGCCCGGCAAGCCGTTTGTATTGACGGACACGGTTTCCCTGTTGGTGTAATTGCCTGCGCCCCTGACTGGAACGCAATTGTTTATCACCGAGGCACTAAGCGCTATACGGTGGTGCCATATTCGGTGTGGACCACTAGAGGCTTTCCCTTGCACGCCATTGGCTGCGAGCTCGCTCCGGTCAAGCCTGGAAGCCTATCTCATTCTCAATTATTCGACGGTTGGCCGGCGCAATCGGTAGAGTGGGTCGGAATAGCGCCCAAGCTGGCAATGATGAAGAAGCAGCAGCTCGGCGACGAGACGTGTAAATATAGGGCAATTAGTCTGACATCACTGCCGGTGCCTCAGCAAATCGGCAGACTTCTCTGCGCTTTCTATGATGTCCAGTACTTCGGTGGTATTTTGGTCGACTTTGAAATACCGGGCGGGCTCCAAATTTTGAATAGTACCGATCCCGGCAAGATGCTTATTCCAGCGCGTCAGTTTCATCTACCCGATGGATATACCCACGTGCAGTCTAGCAGTGAGGTGTTCATGAGCCCGAAGGCCCTGGACAACATCAAACAGTTTGGCGAGTTCTGGGGCGGTTCCTGATTCGAATCGTTCCATTGGGGACGGGCTGAATAGTCCGTCTCTGACTAGGACCGTGCTTGTGGCGGGCAGTTTGTTTCGCTGCTGCACATGGACGCCCTTAAATTACCGACGGCGAGCCTGTTGGCGGCAATGTTATTTGGTCAGACAGAAAATCGTACTTAGCGGCCGGCGATCAAAACAGTGTTGCAGCCTTTGTCTTTGGCTTGAATAAGCGCTTCGCAGGCTGATTCGAGCAGACCCTGGGGCTCGTTGCTGTGGGTCGGATAACTTGATACAGCGAGTGTTGCCGTAACTTTGATCGGTTTTTTCGATCGCGGATCTGCAACTTCCAACATGGAAACGCGACGGCGAACTCGTTCGGCGACAACTGAAGCTCCTTCGGCGTCAGTCTCGTGCAAGACGGCGACAAGCTCTTCGCCGCCCCAGCGCGCAGGCATATCGATTTCGCGCACCGAGCTCTTCAGAATTTTTGCTACTTCAATGAGAACAGTATCGCCTACTTCATGCCCGTATCTCAAATTGATATCGCGCAAATGATCGATATCGATGAGCATGAGCGACAGCGAATAACCTAGCCTGAGAGCGCGCTTCAGTGAATGAGTGAGATGCTCTTTGAAGACATGGCGATTAGGCAAACATGTCAGCACATCTGTACCCATCAATTCTTGGAGGCGTGCCTCTGAATTCGACAGTTGATGGCGCAAGCGGTCGATCTCTCGATCTTTTTCGCGCAACGTTCGTTCGAGCTGCGAGGTTTGAACCTGCAGCTTTCTCATCTGACTTTCCAGCTGCCTATGGCTTGTTTGACCATGAAAGCTTTGCAGCATCTGAGTGAATTGCGCTTTCATCTCTCCCCCTACTTAGGTCTCCGCGAGCCTAAATGATTTGCTCAAAGTAAAAGAACAGCCAATCCCGAAATATATGAGCCACTGCTATGTGTTTCGGACGAGAAACAAACTGCTGATGGCGTTTAGGGTAGGAACCGTAGGAGTCCAGCGTCTCCAGCGAGATATATGTTATGTATCTCCACCTGAAGATCGTTTGATCGACCGGTTTATATTAGTACGAATTAGGGTTTAATACCAGTTCGCATTGGGACGAACACGCAACTTTAATTTATCGGGACGCGACACAGCTCATTCGACTTTGTCCGATCAAGCAGTACTAGCGAGTATTTCCGCTTCTTGCCCTCAACTTCAAATGTAACAACTCCTTCTTGTTTCGTGTTCGGTTTGACAGTTTTTTGAAGTTGCTGGAACCCACCAAATATAGATGGCAGATATCGTTGATTGAGATCGGAGACTACGGCGAGGTCGAAGAAGGTGCACGCCTTCTCTGTTTTATTTGCGATATTGAGGTCGACTGTCAGCAAAGACGATGATTTATCACCGTTGGGGTCTTTCGAGAAAGACACCTTATTGATGGTAATCGCCATGTTTTCGATGTTTTTGTGAACTTGCCCGGATGGCAGTTGGGTTCTGTCGAAGCCTGGCAAAGAGATCGGTTCGGCGGTGATAAGTTTCATCATGTCGCCGGGATACACGCTGGCCACGTTCCCTTTTCGCTTAAGGGCTCCGATAGCGCCGAGAGTGGCTCCTGCAGCCGCTCCTGCTACGACCGAATAACCGTGCGATGCAACCGCCATGGGTATGCCTGTTATCTGCAAGGACATCAAGGCACCACCGACGGCTCCATAAGAAACGTAACCAGTATCGATTGCGACTTGTTTCGCCACGGTTTTGAGAAGTTTGTCCTTGGTCGAGAAAGTGGCATGGAAAGGCACTTCGAACTGACCGTCAGGGCTGACGATCTTGTCGAATTCGACGACGATGTAACCGTCGCGTCCTAATCTTTTTTGTGAGGCAGCGTCGGTGACCAGTCCGTGCGCGTACCAGCCGCCCGGCACCCCGACTCCTCTCGAACTTGGGACGTCGCGCCCGATTTGAACCAACACCTCATCGCCTTTCTGGCTGATCTCGGAGTTGAGGTTGCCGCACATCGTCAGTTCGACGGTCGTGCTCTTGGGGATGGTTTGAACCACACCTGGCAGAAACGGCGTTTTCTTCCCGTCTTCGGTGACGGCACCTTTTAAAATTTTTCCTGCTGCCGGGGTTTTGAAATCTGTGGGGGCGGTCGCTTTTGCGGACTTAGCAGCAGAGGCACCGGCTACTGGCGGTCCCGGTGGAGTCTCAGGCGAGGAATCGTCATGATCGGTGGTGAGTCGTGCCGATTCTTTTCGGCTCACTACAGCCGTAATTGCATCAGTGGATCCCGCATCAACCGCAGCCGGTGCAACTTCTGTCGCAGCCACCGTTTCTGCGACAGCTGTCGCAGAATCAGCAAGAACGTATGCCGGCGATGTTGCGTTCAGCAAGCACACGACGGAAGCGAGCAAGAGGGCTGATCGAGACGGCAAAGCGTAAAGTCGCATCTTCAAGTGACTGAAACTTCCAGGCGGAAATTACAAAAGGAATGACATAGCAAATGATAGAGGCAAAGATGCCATGCGGAAAGGTGGATCTTGTAAAGGAGTGCCGACTCCAGGCGCCGCTTGGCATCTGCCTCTTCGAGTGATGGTAAAGCCCTGACTGCTTGGCATTGGCGGCGGTGCGGCTGATGAGTCGTTCAATCTTTCGAGTCTTTTCCCCGGGAAAAAAGTCGTTTGATATTTTGTATGAAGTTTCCTTTACTTTTGCCCTGTTGTTGGGTTTGAGACTGCTGGCGCGTAGCCGCTTTGACCTTCGCTTCCAAACCCTTGGCGGCGTGGTCATGAGGATCGATGCGCAAGGCAGCCTGAACTTCAGTCATCGCCAGGGTTTTCCAGCCCCGGGCCAGGTAAATTTCGGCGAGCTTGTTGTGGTATTTCGGCTCATTGGGAACCAGTCTAATCGCCTCTTTCATGGCGGTTTCAGCTTCCTGGTACCGTTTCTTCTTGAAGAGATCGTCAGCCCGCATAAGGTGCTTGTTCGCCCATTTGAAGTTGATGTTGTCTTCGTCAACAATCGTTTGAGCCTGCTGCGCCTTTGACATGGTGATCTTGTCAGGCGAGCCGTCGTCCGGCTGAGATTGTGCTTCGACGCTGCTCGGCGCTGCCCCGATAGGCTCGACACCGGCTGGAGGAGCCGCATTCTGAGCTCGGTTTTTCGCCAGGGCGCGCAACGTGTCGTATTCAGCCCGGCTTTCGGCATCGCTGACTATGTCATGGGCGCGGGTTACTTTGGCGAATTGAGTCTGGGCGATGGCGCGCTGCTCTGGATCGTTGGGGTGACGATCGGGATGCAGCTTTTTAGCGAGGCGCAAGTAAGCCTTGCGGATCTCCTCGGTGGTCGCCGTCTCTTCGACCCCTAAAATGCCGTAGAAATCTTCTTCGAACTCCTGCACGGTTTCCCAGCGCCAAAATGGAGCGCCCACAACTGAAGGTTTACGATCATATCCTACGCTGTTAAGCCCTCTGGTGCAGCCAATACTGGCGCCAGAAATGGCAGTCATAAATAAATTATGGAAAAAGTGAACGTCGTATAACGAACTACCCCATAATTGACTGATGAGGGAAGCTTTCCAGGCGCAGTATTACTAGGCAAGACGATACGCGCCAGAAGGTCTTCGAAGCTCGTTCTTACCGATGCCCATGGTGATTCATGAATTTAGACAAGTTTACAAACAAAGCCAGAGAAGCAGTTTCCGGTTGTCGTGCCCTCCTGACCCGTTTCGGTCATAGCCAAGTGACGCCCGAACACCTGATGCTCGCACTTCTGGAGCAAGAGGAAGGGCTTGCCAACAAGATTTTGGAACGTTTGGAAGCCAGTCCGACTAAAGTCAAAGACGAACTCACTGAATATCTTGAGTCACAGCCGAAGGGATCTTCGGTTTCTACGAATAAAGACGAGCTGCATGTATCCAATAAACTGATGCAACTTCTCGAGGTTGCCGATAAAGAAGCGGCGCAACTCAAAGATGAGTACATCAGCGTCGAGCACCTCATACTGGCTCTTTGCGATGAGAGCAAAGGCCAGTCCGGAACGATTCTGAAACGCCATGGCGTTACTCGCGATCGCGTCCTCAAAGTCTTGCACGCTATCCGCGGCAAACAGCGCGTCACCAGCCAAGATCCCGAAACTACCTACGAAGCGTTGGCTCGTTACGGCAGAGATCTGACCGAGGCGGCGGCCAAAGGTAAGTTGGATCCGATGATCGGTCGAGACGACGAGATTCGTCGCGTCATGCAGGTTCTTTCCCGTCGCACCAAAAACAACCCGGTTCTAGTGGGGGAACCCGGTGTAGGTAAAACCGCGATTGTTGAGGGTCTTGCCAGCCGCATCACCAAGGGCGATGTGCCCGAAGGTTTGAAAGACAAAAAACTGATCGCTCTCGATATGGGGGCCTTGATCGCAGGCGCCAAGTATCGAGGTGAATTCGAAGAACGTCTCAAAGCAGTTCTCAAAGAAGTCATCGATTCGGAAGGCGACATCATCCTATTTATTGATGAATTGCACACGGTCGTGGGCGCCGGATCGGGCGGCGAAGGCTCGATGGATGCCGGAAACTTGCTCAAGCCGCCATTGGCCCGGGGCGAGTTGCACTGCATCGGCGCTACCACCCTCGATGAATATCGCAAGTATATCGAAAAGGATCCCGCCCTCGAGCGTCGATTCCAAAACGTGTTCGTAGACGAGCCGACGGTTGAAGATGCAATCTCGATTTTGCGCGGTTTGAAAGAGCGCTATGAAGTACACCATGGCGTGCGAATCAAAGACTCTGCCCTGGTTGCCGCAGCCGTTCTCTCTGACCGATATATCACTGATCGGTCTCTTCCGGACAAAGCTATCGACCTTGTCGACGAGGCCGCTGCGCGCATGCGCATTGAGATCGACTCCTTGCCGACCGAGTTAGATGAGTTGGAGCGCCGCAAAGTTCAACTGGAGATCGAACGCGAAGCCTTGAAAAAAGAGGTCGACACGGCAAGCAAAGAACGGCTCGAGAGATTGGAAAAAGAGCTAGCTGATCTGAAAGAACGAGCAGATGTTCTGCGGGCTCAGTGGCAAGCCGAGAAACAAGCCCTAAATCGAATTCAGGCAGTCAAAGCAGATATCGAACATACCAAGCATGAGATCGAACAAGCCGAGCGGGCTACTGATCTGGCGAAAGCGGCAGAGCTCAAGTACGGCAAATTGATCGAGCTAGAAAAGCAATTGAAGAAGGAAGAAGAAGTTTTTGATAACAAGAAAGGTCAACGACTTCTCAAAGAAGAAATCGACGAACAAGACATCGCCGAGATCGTCGCTAAGTGGACGGGAATTCCGGTAAGCAAGCTGCTCGAAGGCGAGGTGCAAAAACTGTTGCACCTGGAAGAGCACTTGCACCTGAGGGTGATCGGCCAAGATGAAGCCATCGAAGTGGTGTCGAATGCGGTGCGCAGGGCGAGAGCCGGCTTGAAAGATCCCAACCGGCCGATCGGGTCATTTCTCTTCCTGGGACCAACCGGAGTAGGAAAGACAGAGCTGGCAAAAGCGCTGGCAGAGTTCCTCTTCGACGATGAGTCGGCGATGGTGCGTATCGATATGTCCGAGTATCAAGAGCGTCACACAGTGGCAAGATTGATCGGAGCGCCTCCAGGATATGTTGGATATGATGAAGGCGGTCAGCTTACGGAAGCGGTGCGTCGCCGCGCATACACTTGCGTGCTCTTCGATGAAATCGAAAAGGCTCACAGTGATGTGTTCAACATCTTGCTGCAAGTTTTGGACGAAGGCCGTCTGACTGATTCGAAGGGTAGAACGGTTGATTTCAAAAACACCGTTTTGATAATGACCTCCAACATCGGCAGTCAGCACATTCTCGAATACCAACTCAAAGGTACAGTCGGTAGTGAGGGCGCTTACAACGAGATGAGAGACTTGGTCATGCAATCTCTGCGCGAGCACTTCCGTCCGGAGTTCCTCAACAGAATCGACGAAACCGTCGTGTTCCACGCCCTCACGGCTGAGGAGTTGAAGAAGATCGTCGACATCCAGATGAGAATATTGAACCGCCGATTGGAAGATCGCAAGATCGTCATCGATCTCACGCCAACGGCCAGCGAGTGGCTCGCCCGTACGGGGTATGACCCCGTATACGGTGCCCGCCCGCTCAAGCGTTTAATCCAAAAGGACATCGAAAACCCACTAGCGTTGAAACTCTTGCAAGGCGAATTCGCCGACGGCGACAGAATTCTTGTCGACAGCAAAGACGATGAGCTTAACTTCAAGAGAGAAGGAACCCTGGTTTCAGTCGCGATCTGATTAATTTCCCTTCGGGGAGACGGTTTCCTTCCATTGCATTTGAAGCGATGGTTCAAGGAGCCTCAGCGGCGGCGCCAGGCAAGCTTTCCCTTAACTCATCTTCTGTAAAGAACGGAGATTTCCATCAGGGTTGCATTCGAAAAACCGGGTGCCAACCAAAAACGCATAGGTTAATGTTTGGGGTGAAAAGGGGATTTTTCCCACCAGTTGGGCACTTTTAAGTATTCAAGTCAGTCATTTTTGGGTAAGATGATGACTAATACAGCATCGAGAGATTTTATGGCTAGCAAAGAACAGAAAAAACCGTGGCTTGACGAAGCAGTTCGTCATCTCGCTACGCTTTGCGATCAAGCCGAAGAGTACGCTGATGATGGCGACACTTTACCGACCGATGTTGCACAGCAGCGTGCGGTCGAAGTTCTGCGCGCTTATCATCAAGCCAGCGCTCCCGCAGTGGCCATCTCGGTGAACGGTGACATAGTTTTGACATGGAAGAGTCATGGTGACACGTTCAAAGCCTTTGTGAGTCCGAACGGCGACGTCTGCTATTACAGAAACAAGGCTCTTGTTGATCAAGAAGCGTTTGCTAAGTTGACTGCCATCCCGGCCTAAAATCGTCATCAGATGCCGAAGGACGATAAACTAAAAAGGTCGGAGACTGTCGTTCGGATACTCGTTCGGCTCCCAGATGAACTTAAAAGCCGACCTCCTCAGGACACGGAAGATTTCCTGCGTAAGAAAAACTACAAGGGTACGGGACTGCCGGAAAATGGGCTTTCCTTTCTACGGAAGTCAATTTTGCAAACGCCTGGTGACATCTACGGATACATCAAGTCTAAAAAGCCGATGGGTTTCTCTGAATGCACCTTAGGGGAACTAACAGACAAGCATCTGAAGTATAAAGTGACTGGTGCCAAAGGCGAACATCTGTCTATTCGTTGTGCCGTCTGCAATCTAATTGAAGACAGAGACAGACGCGTTGTCTGCATGCCTGACACCGCAAAGGACTTTGATGCATGTCCTTTCTTTGATATTGATCCTTACGATTTGAACACGCTGCTCAAGGTGGTGGAGAAGCCCGCTATGAGGCAGACAAGCAAGAAAGAGTAAACAGGCAAGTAACATGCTGCGCGTTCATTTTCTCTGCGCTCGAGGTTCAAAGAGAGTAACCCATTTTGCCATACGCTACTCCAAGGGAACAAAGAAAGATCCAAAGTTCAAGAACTGACAAAGCGATCAGAAATCTTCCCTTTGGACCAGGTGCGAAAAGAGCAAGGGCTATGGCTGCGCTCACGAGCACGTCGTGCAGAAAGAGAATGGCTTCCAGGTTGAGCGGAGCTGACGCTGACATGTACGTTGCTCCTACAGACTGATTGTAGAACGACGCGTGCACTCCCCAGGCTACGGTTGCCCCACTTAGCGCAAGCGGCGCAACGAAAATTAGTATTGACGGTTCCAGTTTCTGCGGCGCAGAGCGGATACACATGAGTAGCGCAAGCACCAGAATGCAACTTACAGGCCACATCATGCGCAGGATGTCGTATAAGTCTCTAAATCCCGAAGCGGCTAAAATTTGGAAATTAGTTCCGCTATTTCCATAGCAAAATATGATTAGCCCGACAGACCAAACTATGCTTCCGAGTGCGAAAACAATAGTAAGGCGCCGACGATTAGTTTCAGCTGACGTCATCCAACGATCTCAGTCACTTGTTTTCTTGGGCAGGGGCACATACAGCACATTAAGTCTGGGTCTCATTTGCAATGCGATTGTTGATAACTTCATTGCGCAACTGCACCGAGGCCTGTCATTTGTCCATTCAGTCACTTGATGGGGACGATTAGACCGGTGGACAAGCTTGAATTTTTGGCGATGGAGGCGGAGCTGCTTTGCCATTCACCTCAAGGGCGCCGAAAATGGCTTGCATTACATTGGGCTCCTGCCCTGGTTCGTCGTGATTGATTGCCCAGTCTCCAAAAAAGTAAATCTGAATCTCAGAGACAGTCGCTAAGGTGGTTCCTTGAACGACCGGGGTAGTCGGTGTAATCGTTATTTGTTGAAATCCGGCGGGCAGCTTAGGTTTTCTGGCAGTCTTTGAAGTGCTTGTGCTCGTGAAGTCCGATGTAAGCCGATACCATGCGTCGTTGGAGGCGCCGGTTTTGTCAGTGCCGATCAGAATCACATAACAGTCCCCATTCATGAGTCCACCGTAGTCGAACGTGATGCTTTCGAACGGTATCGTGCCAAAGTCGGTGCATTCCTCCCCACCGCCAACTTCCCACGTGTAATTTGAACTGTTAGTTACTGACACTAGCCGACCAGTTATTCCTCGTACATTGACCAGGGAAGTGGTGGTGTAAACGCCAGGATCCGGAGTGACATTCGGGCAAGTAAATGCAAATACCTGTGGCCTGAGCGGCGCAGTCTTTGTTTGGATCTGGCTTGCATTAGCAGATCCGGAAAATAAGGCTGTTGAAGACAAAATGGATGCCACCACTCGGCAAAATTTCTTCACTCTCGGATTCTCCAGGTTTTGTTTGTCGAAAGGGGGTGTGGATAAACGGGCTCTAACATGGCGCTCTTGAGCTAAATATAGACATGGATTGTCCCATGCTAATTGGCAAACTTCCAGGCACAAAAACGCGGAGCCACTTGTTTCCCTACCTCTGAAACACTCAAGTTCTGCCAGCTGGACGGTGATGCCCCTCTATTTTTACATCGGTTTTACTTCAGTGCCGACATGATCCACATCCGCTACACGGGTGGATGGGTAGAATGAGCACTGGCAAGCAACTTATATTCAACTGGCGGGATCGGCTCCCGCTCCTGAAAACTTGCCGTAGGAGGAGTATTTACCTATGAAGCGTTTTTCTCCGGTGGTTCTCACCGCCATGTCGTTGATGTTGGTGACGGCAAATGTATCGTATGCGCGCCATGAAGATCATGGCGGCGGCGGTGGCAATAACCCACAACAAGAGCAAGCTCGCGCAGCCGAGAATCAGTCAAGGGCAAACGCCGAACAGGCGGCACGCCAGCAAGAAGAGAACGCCAGAAGACAGCAAGACGATAGTCGTCGTCAACAAGAAGCGGCCCAGCGCCAGCAAGAGCAACAAGGACGCCAGCAGCAACAAGCGCAACGTCAACAGCAAGAGCAAATGGCGAAGCAGCAGCAAGAGCAACAAAGACAGCAACAACAGCAAATGCAACGGCAGCAGGAGCAAGCTTCTCGCCAGCAGCAGGAAGAACAACGCCGTCAGCAAGAGCAGATGGCGAAGCAGCAGCAAGATCAACAAAGACAGCAGCAGCAACAGGCGAGCCGTCAACAGCAAGAAATGGCTCGTGAACAGCAGCAACAGGCGAGCCGTCAGCAACAAGAAATGGCTCGTGAGCAACAGCAGGTGGGCCGTCAACAACAGGAGCGTGGGCAACAGCCGCAAGCTCGCGGACAGCAAGAGATGTCCCGCGAACCACAGCAACGTGATCAACAGCGCCAGCTGCAGACGCAAGAGCGTGAACAGCAAGAGATGTCCCGCGAACCACAGCAACGTGATCAACAGCGCCAGCTGCAGACTCAAGAACGCGAACAGGGTCGCAATGAGCCTCCAATTGCTCGTGAGCCGCAAAACGAAGAACGTCAACGAGGCGGAGAACAGAGAACTGCGATGACCACTCCGGAGCGTAGCAATATGTTTGGTGCTTCGCGTCCGTCCAACACATCATTCAATCCCCAAAACGTAAGAACGCGCCCGGCGCAGCCTAGGCCTCTAGACGTGAGTCGCATTCAAAACAACAAAGCGATCTCGATGCCCTATCTTGAAGGCCGCATAGGTGCCGCCGAACAAGAGCATGCCGATCAGGTCACGCGCAACTTGCAGGAGCACCTTGTTCCTGTCGCCGCCAACTTTGCACCGCCGGAGGTGGCGCAGGTAACAACCTACTCGATGCAGAGTTATCTCGATAACTACAACACCTTCGTGAACAATCAGCCGATCATCATCAACAGCAGCAACACATTCTGCAATCCCGTTCCTCAATATCAATATCCGTCCTGGTATCGTCCTGAACCAGGTTGGATTTATTCAAACGGATTCTGTCTCGGCAATGAATATCGCGAGAACATGGATTGGCTCGGGTATGGATGGCATCCGTATTACGGTCCACCGCCGGAAGGTTTTATCTGCGCCAATAACTTCGAACCGACACCGTGGATTTACGTTCCCGCTTATGGACTGTGGCGCCAACCCGGCATCTCAGGCTGGGCTCCATACGGTCCTCCGTACGACTACACCGGTCCCATTACTGTTGAAGTGCTTGAACCTCGTCGCATCGAATCAATCGATCCATACACCGGCGGAACGCACAGCACGACTATGAACGTTATGTACTTGTACAACGCGTTCTATTACCCGGCGACGGAGCACTGGGGTTACATGAACCGCCACCGCTACTTCGTCTGGCTCAACGTGTAACAACAACCTGACGTTCACTCGCTTGTTCAGCAAACATGGTTGCCCAGGCGAGGATTATTGCCACCACTCCCACACCAACAAGTGTGCAGAGGGCTGTGTGCAAACCAAAGTTGTCGCCAATTTTTCCCAGAATTGGGGCCACCAATCCGCCTATGCTTCCGGCCAGACCGAGGGTGACGCCGGCGGCGAGCCCGATTCGGCGGGGAAGATAGCGTTGGCCCATGACCACCATGACGCTGAAGGTGGCCGACATGCAGGCACCCAAAGGAATGAGTGCGGCATAGGCGAGTTCAGCTCGGCTTGCCAGCAAGAATAGTCCGATGAATACCGGTAGAGCGGTCAGGGTCGAAAAGTTTAGTTTCCAATTTCCGATTCGATCGGCCACCTTTCCGCCCATCAGAGTGCCGACGGCACTGGAAAGAAGCAGCACCGTCAGGGCAATACCGCCGGCTGCTTTGGTCTGATGGAGGTCATGAATAAAGTACAGGGGCAGGAATGTGTTGAATCCGAAGAAGATGATAGATCGGCAGATGATTGTCATTGTGAGAAACGAAAACGGCAACCAGCGATCGCGTGCTTCAGCCGATATGGCACGAGCCGCCTTCTTATGATGAGCGATTCTCTCGCGCAGTCCCTGCATGTGTTTATACAGAATGAATGCAAACGAGAAGGCTGGAATCAAGAGCAGCAGGCTTCCGCGTACGCCCATCGCCATTACGCAGGCGGTGGCGATGAGGGGACCGATGGCAAATCCGACGTTGCCGCCGAGGGCGAAGTAGCTCATTCCGGTGGCTTTCTTGGGACCGGAAACGAAGTTTATCGTGCGGGCGGCGTCGGGATGATAGGCTGCTAGTCCCGTTCCTCCGATGGCGGCGACGCACAGAAGTCCGAAGTAGTTGGGCATAACGCCGGTCAGGGCGACGCCTATGCCTGCCATCGCCAGTCCGATGGGGGCGAGGTTTATCTTCCAATTCGGGCGGTCCGACAAGACTCCAATCCAGGGCTGGAGCATGGACGAGAACAGATTGGTCGTCAAAACGAGCCCGGCTGCAGCCTGATAGCTCAAGTGGTGGGCGACGATAAGATAGGGCAAAAGCGTCGGAAGAGCGCCCTGGTTGAGGTCATCGAAGACGTGACTGAGGGCGAGAATGGCGATGGAGCGCTTGTCCATCACATCTGCGACTTCTTTTTCCCCGATTGCCAGACCTGTGCTCAGATTCGCCGTTACGCCGAGGGGCATAGGTTGGGAGCTGAGAGTCGGAACTTGGGGTGCCATAAGTGCAAACTTGTAAAGCGTTGGGCTCCATAATAAGACGTTTTCCGTCTTGGCACAACCGAAGTATGTGCTTCGGTAAATGAAACAGCGTGCCGTGATGGGCACCGCGAAATGGCGAGATGTTGATTTAAAGGCGGTTGGAGAGCTGTTTGGACCGGAAATTGAATGGAAAAATGTCCGAAACTAGATGGAGTCGATTTCATCTTTGCTGTTAGAAACCTCTGAGTTCTGCCCGTTTGAAGAGAGCCGTCAACTGTACGCGGACCATGCTTTCGATTTCTTGGGTGGAACGGGTGGCGATGAGATCGCCGCCCTTCGGCTCATTCCGGTTTCCGTTAATGTGTTTCAGATAAGTCGCGAAGGCGGACAGATCGCGGTCGCACAGTTCGGGATTGACTCTCTGAGCGATTGTTCGCCATGTGTCACCGGTTTGGGCAAACTGGAAAGACTCTTCCACTAGCTGTTGGGTCAAGCAACGGTCTGCTTCGGCGTATTCGTGAGGTTCAAGCGAAACAACGGCGGGGGGAACCATGGTGCGCGGCATGTGCGAGTGATCGTCATATCTCGGAGCTGTTTGTCCGGCGCCGGGCGAGAAGCGCTCAGCCGGTGCTTGACGCAGTTGCCCGACAAGATAAGAGAATCGGCGAACAGGGCGTCCTGCTTGACCGAGTCCTGAATCGACTGCGGGCTGTGTTAAACCGGCGATGCCGTAAAACGAATCATGCATGGGATTCTCCTTAAAAGCGTAGGCCCTATTGCTAGGGGGGAGGAAGCAAGTCGGGGGGGAAGAGCCTACAGTTCAAAGATAAGACCGTGTCCTGACCCTGTTATGACACCGTTGTGTCACGGTCGTGACACTGACTGCTTGCTGTTCTCGCCGACGAATGCAGTATGCGACAGGTCACCTGGAGAATTCCTGAAGGTCGACCTCAAGCTCAGAAACTCCCACAGGAGGGCAAGATCCGCCAAAAGGCGGATTCGCTGGAGCTGAACCTGCGGGTATATAAGGAGTATCGTCAGGTTTCGGATCTTGGAGAAAGAAGGAAATCGAATGTGCCTTCTATAGATCACGCAAAATCAAAACTACATACAAGAACTATGTGGCTTTTCTCTGGAAATGCTGAGTCACTAAATGTGGTGCCGCATATTGTTCGTGACGAAAGAAGTTTATCTCCCGATTTGATTACAAGTGAGTCGCCCGTTCCAGATGGCGTCTTCCCTCAAGATTTCAGCGAAGAGTACGAAGTAATCGAGCCCATTGGCGAAGGCGCGATTTGCAATGTATACGCTGTGCGCAACAAAAAGATGGATCGTCGCTTTGCCCTTAAGGTTTTGAAAGAGGAGTTTACTTCCAACCAGGCTGCCTTGAAACAGTTCAGGAAGGAAGTGAATGCTGCGGTTTCACTCACCCACTTCAATGTAGCTGCCGTATACGGTCATGGACAAACAGCGACAGGTTCGCCCTTTGTTGTTCAACATCTTTGCGAAGGAAACAGCCTTGCCGATATCATCCAGCGAAATGGGCGGCTCGATTCCGAGCGTGCCGCCAAGATATTCATGCAGATCTGCGATGCCATGTCACACGCCCATATGAAGGCCGTGATTCATCGCGACCTAAAACCATCGAACGTTGTTGTTACTTCTACTCCGGACGGAGATGTCGTTCATCTTATAGATTTCGGCATGTCTACGGTTCTTCAAGCCGCCAGAGTGGCATTAGTTGACGTGACGCGCACCGGCGAAGTTTTTGGAACTCCGCATTATATGAGTCCCGAGCAGTGTCTTGGGGAGAAGGTCGATGCGCGGTCCGATATCTACTCTTTTGGATGCCTGATGTTTGAAGCTCTGAACGGACGTCCACCATTTATCGGTGTCAATCCGGTGCAGGTGATCGTGCGGCATCTAAAAGAAGATCCGCCGCCGTTCGAGAGTTGTATGTCGCTCGCTGATGTCATCGCAGCACCACGACTTGAAGATGGGACTTATCGCTATCGACAGTTGCCGCAGCTGGAGCGCATAGTCATGCGGTGCATGAAGAAGGATCCCGCTGAAAGATATCAAACCTTTGACGAGATTAGAGCAGATCTGGAAAATATGCTATCCGGGGTCAACTTGCCTGCCAGTGAGCGCGAAACGTTTCCGTCTCTGCGACGGTGTGCCGTTGCGTCGGCAGTTGACGGAGTGCTGATCGGATCGACTCTCTTTCCGCTTGTATTGTTCTATCCACTTCTGACTTCAGCAGCATTCCAGTTACAGTCGCTTGCGAGTATTGGCAACGGAGCTCAATACTTTCAGCTTCCGATGCTTAGCTCTTTATTTTGGTTCTCACCGGAATTTTTGAGTTTCGTTTGTTTTAATTCAATTTTCGGACCGAATTTGATAGCAATAGTCTGCCCCTGGTATGCAGTCCTGTTCTGTCTCTATCATGCCGTCTTCGAAAGCTCTCCTCTCCGAGGGACTTTAGGCATGCGTATTGCCGGCGTACAGGTCGTGGACGAGCACGGCGACCGAATAACATTCTTGCATTCGATGGCGAGATTTTGGCTGCGAATGTTTTGGCCATACTGCGTAATTATTGAGCACTTTATTTTGAAGCGGCGAATAGGAAGCCGATTCAATCCTATAGATCGCATTTCGAAATCGTACGTGGTGACGAGGACTAAACCGGGCCGCTCGGCTCTTTGTAGTATCAATTTCCCGAGCCCGATTCCCAAAACCATGGCTCTTACTCATTGGGCTTACCGGAAAGTTGGAGACGCCATGCTCTCTCTGTTCGGTGCGCTGGCTGTCGTCTTTTTTTCCCACGTCGCGTTGGGCGTGCCCTATCCGAATATCGGTATATTGATAATGGTGGCATGTGCTCTGGTGACTGGTGCTATATATCAGAGTCAATTGGCAGCCGTTAAGCGAAGACTGCTTTTAGAGCGCAAGGAGCGAATGCCTGAACTCTCATTTACTGCAATTTTCCTTAGGAGCTTGAGGCGTGGAAAGACACAAACCAAAGGCTCTTGAAGGGACATCATTGCAGGAACCAGAAGTCGAGCTAAAGGTCGATTTGACTGCTCCGCGTCTGGTTTCACCCGAATCATCTGAAGTCGCTTCTTCCGAACTCTCTTCCCATGCAATTCCCAATCATGCGACCACTGCAATCGAACTAGTCGAACGGTCTGATGTCAGTGCCTCTAATGACACTTCTGGATCCATCGAAGGAGTGTCATCGGGTTCTAGCCTGGGACTGCCCCAATGCTTCAAGGTCGTTTCTACACTCGGCGAAGGTGGCATGGCGACTGTCTTCAAAGCCTATGATAGTACTCGCGACGAAATGGTGGCGATCAAGATTCTCAAACAAGAGTTGGCCAGAGATCCTGTAGTTGTGGAACGTTTTGAACGCGAAGCCAGAGCATCGCAGCGAATCACTCATGCCAATATTGTTCGGGTATTCGATTGTGGAATGACGTCGATGAATACACCGTATTTGGTGATGGAGTATGTAGAGGGGTCCGATCTTTCCCAAATCATCAGTGAAGAAGGGCATCTTTGCGTCGATCGAGGTGTCAACATCTTTGTTCAGCTCTGCAGTGTTTTGAAAAAGGCGCATGATATTGGGCTCGTCCACCGTGATATCAAGCCCAGCAACATTCTCATTTCTAAGGACGAGAATGGCGATGATGTTGTTAAGTTGGCAGACTTTGGTATCGCCAAGCCACCAAACTCTGAGCGGGCAATAAATCCATCACTAACGCACACTGGTTCCATACTCGGTAGTCCTGCCTACATGAGCCCCGAACAAGCGATGGGTGAAATCGTCGATGAACGCTCAGACATCTATTCGCTGGGCTGCGTGATGTATGAAACTTTGACTGGTCGTTCGCCTTTTGCGGCAGATACTCCCGTCAAATCGATCGTCAAACATATAGAACAGTCAGCAGAACCGTTCGAGATTGAATTCGCGCATTTGAATATTCCCAAAGGGCTCGAAGATACGATTCTGAAATGCTTGTACAAGAAGCCGGTGCGTCGCTTTCAGAGGGTTTATCAACTAGAACATGCTTTGACGAACGTGCCTGCGCCTGGAATTTATAAGCGTTTGCTTTCTCACTTTATTGACGCGTTTATTATCATGTTCGGCGGCTTCCTGCTGCAAGGAGCTATCTCATCTCTTGTGCCTGCCGCTGGGACGTGGGTCGCCATTATACTTATCAGCCTTTACTATGCCCTGTTCGAATCGTCGAAACTGCAAGCTACTCCAGGTAAGCTGATAATGGGGTTAAAGGCCTGCGATTCAAAAGGCGGCAGGCTGAGTTTTCTCTCTGTTATGGCATGCCTGTCTGCCATCTGGTTCTGTGTCGCCATGCTCGTGATGTCTGTGGGGGCATTCTTCGTAACGACTGTCTTTTTCGCTCACCCAACTACTTCGGCTGTGAGCTGGTCTACATTCATTTGCATCTGGTTCATGATCATAAACGGCATGCCGTCTGCATACAATCATGGGCGGCAAGACCTTTTCGACATGATGTTCTCGCGGGTGGTGACAAAGCCGTACTATTCGAAAGAAGGCCTGAGCAATTGCAAACCGAAATTTGAATGGCGCTATGTGATGCTGACTTGCTTATTCCTCATTTTGCCTTGCATCGCGAGTGAGATTGTGGGCGCTCTTGCACGAACCGTAAACGCTGTAGGAACGAGAAGCGTCGTCGTTGCGAAACACAAGATACCGGCAGGCACGACGATCACCCCAGACATGCTAATCGTCAGACACTCATTCCCCAGCCTGGTAGCCCCGGCATTCTATGCTGATTCGAAAGATGTGGTTGGCAGAGAGGCCGCTCTCGACATAGGCATTAGTGACGCCTTTTCTAGCAAGACCCTTGCGGATCAATCACCGGATAAGAAGTAGACTCTTCGCGTTCGGACTGTCTGAGGAGAGCGCAATTATGGTTCAATTTCACCCATTCCTGACTCGAAAGCTCGACACAACGCCAATGTGGTACAAATAGCAACTAAAAGTTGTTATTTGTACCAAAAAATTATGGCTACACAGCTCAATTCCGTATGTCAGTTGCGCTGCAATTAACTGGCGGTCTTCTTCTTGCGGCGGACTAGCGGGCTGCTTTTCATGACCGATGCTGCTACGACTTTGGTATGCCGGACCGGTTTTATCTCGGCGATTAAGTCGGGATGCTTATCCAAAATCTTCAGCAATTGCACAAGCGCGAGTGGTGGCTTGGTCTTCCCGTTCTCGTAGCGAGAAAAGGCATTGACTCCACCCCCGAAAATTTCTGCGGCCTCTTGTTGATCCAATTTCAGTTTCTTACGTGTTTTAGTGATGAATGCTGGATCTACGCTTGCGCCGTTAACTTCCTTGTTGAATTCCAGCATCGCTGCATTCAGTCGTTCCGATTCTTCTGCATTATGAAGAGATTCATCACACGCCGAACAGAATTCACCAGTCACGCCCGGAATGATCGTCGTCTGACCTTTATAGGTGTACGGCACATCGCGAGTATCGTGCACCATTTTTGCTTTTCCGCACGCTACACACTTCATACTCATAGCTCCTTGAATGAAACAATCAATACAGCATCGATTACAGACAGTTTCAGATAGATATCGCCAGCTTCGCTGGGGAACTGATACACATCTTGCCAAATCGTATGATCGGCATGGCTGGTCATACTTTTGTAGAGATCTCCGGTTTCCAGGCTCCTAATCACCTCTTTCATTGCTGCGAAATCGAAACCTAAAGCCGCGGCTCCAGCCAATGCGGTTTTCGTAGCTGACACGCGATTCTGCTCGACCAACGCCTTCACGTCTGCGAGCAGATAGTGTGCAGTTTTCTTCTCCATACTGGCATTTTAACCTAATAGGTTAAGTTTAGCAAGTAGGTGAATTTGGCAAAATGTAAATTGGGCTTTGAAGTTACCTGATGCTCGTCGCTTCCGTTGATTTTGTCGCACGCTTCACGCACTCTTCGAGCACAGTTTCCAGGTCACTGTTCTGCGCCACCACTGAGGTAACCATAGGTTTTTCCTATTGTTGTATACTTGGCAAGTTGGGATGCTGATGCGAAGAAGCGCAGCGTCGTCTAGGCGAAGTTTCCATTATGTCGATAAGAGCAATGGTTCACTTTCGCACATTTGTGACCCGAAAGTCCGATACCGCGCCAATCTGGTATAATTAACAACTAAAAGTTGTTATTCGTGCCATAATCATGCCAACCCAGTTCAATCGGCTGTTCTTGCTTGCCTCCAGCCAACAAGGCTTCTTCACAGCCAGCCAGGCTGGCAAACTTGGCTACAGCCAACAAAATCAAGCTAAGCACGTCAAAGTCGGCAACTGGCAGCGCGTCAGTCGCGGCATTTTCCGCCTGGAGCATTTTCCGTCAGCCAAAAACCCAGACCTCATGGCTTGCTATCTCTGGGCTCTCAACCAGGACGACGAACCCCAAGGAGTCTTCTCCTACGAAACGGCTTTGCAGTTTCATGAGCTGTCGGACTGGACTGGTCAAGGCGTTCATATGACGGTACCGAAAGATTTTCGCCGCCACTCGCGACCTCGGTTTCCGGTTCTTCTCCACAAAGAAGATCTTGATCCGCAGGACATAATTAAACGGGACGGCATCCGCCTCACGACGCCGCTCAAGACAATCCTCGACCTGCTCTTCCACGATTACATTGAGCAGAGGTTCCTGAAGCAAGCCATGACACAAGCCTGGGAGAGAGCGCTTGTCTCTAAGCGCGAAATAGAGAAGCAAAGATTTACCGCCGCCCAGAAAGCCCAAGTATTATGGTTGCTTCAGTTGTCTGGAATTCATGATGTCGAAGTTTCAAAGCGTAGAAGAGTTTGAGCGCGAACCCACCCGACACCTATTAGATGAGTCTATCCGAGAAGGACGGACCATTGACCAACTTAAAGCCCAAATCGCATATGAGCGTTTCCTTGCTCGAATGGATCCGGACTCGATGACGATCAAGGGCGGCTTCGCTGTGAAGTGTCATGTTCCGCAAAGTCCGCACACGAAAGACATCGACATGATATTGCGCGAAGAGCAGCTGCCTAGCGACAGAGAGAAACTCCCTCGAGCAGTTCGCGAAGTCATCAATACTCAATTAGACAAGACCCACGTGGACGATCACTTTCGCTTTGATACGGGTGAGTCTTTAGGCTTTAGCGATCTGGGTCCGCGAGACGCTGCCTGTAGGATGAACGTCCGCGCATACATCGGTGACTCTCAGGAGCGATTCGCCACATTTCCGCTTGATGTCGCTCTGTCTGGTGAACATCCGTTGCCACCACAAGTAGTGCCGTCTCCTAATCATCTTTCCTGGGCAGATATTGACACAGCGCACATCAGTGCGGTTCCGCCCGAACACTTGTTTGCGGACAAACTACTCATTTATGTGGAGTCTCAAAACGAGAATCGGGTCGGTGATCTTGCACATATGGCGTTGTTAGCGGATGGAGGTTTGGATATGGAGAAGGTGTCGACTGCTTTGGACATCTGGCCGCGGAGCGAGGCTTAGACCTCGATCTTCCGGAATTCCTATCTGAACCACCAAAGAGTTGGACGCAAGCTTTTAGCCGGATCATGGGTAATGCAAGTTGCCTTACCCTGAATACAGCATTTGAGCGCATCTCTGCTATATACGATCACATGGTTGAGCGCGGATCTATAACGCGCACGCGGTTCAGCGGCCGGGAGAGTGGTTTCGATTTTGAGAGATAGAGCGAATGGGCTCTAGCGCATGCAAGTCACGCAGAGCTACTGAGCTGATGGCTTTCTTATGGCATCTGATATAGGAGAACCGACGTCGGCGCCAGTCGGCAAGCCTACTTTGCGTGCGCGCTGGCGCGCGCATTCGGATTGCTGATAAGCGCTGTTATGTTTTCTTGGAATCTTCTTCGCCATCACCACTGGCGCTTTCTGAATCCAGCACCAATCGCTTGAGTTCATTCGCCAACTGTCTTGCAACAGACGGCGATAACCGAATCTTCAATGTTGTTCCTACCGCAGTTTCCAGCGATAGGCAAAGAAGTCCCATGGGTGGATCTTCCGTCACTGATGCCCCGACAACATCGGTGATGACGCCTGTACTTGCTTTGGAGGGCTTGACTGCGTTTATTGCGGCTTCTCGTAGATCGGCCAGATTTACTTCTAGTGACTCCAATACCTGCTCCGCATGCCCACCGTGATAACCAAGTGCATCATCTATCAAACCGACAAGCAAATGTTTGCTATCAATTGTCTGCGACTGAATTTCTTTGGCATGCTTCCAAGACAGCTCCAGAACATGCTTGGCTCGCGGAGAAAATGGGATCTCAGCCGGCACAAAACCAGATCCCCGTCCGACCAACTTCTCAACCTCATCCCGTGCTCGTTTCAAATTAATGCCAAATTTGCTCAACGCTCCATATGCCGTCCCGCCTTCACCTATCAGTCCGAGCAGAATGAATTCCGAATCCAGCGAATTGTGCCCCAACCGGCGCACCTCCTCTTGCGCGAGCATTATGACTTTGATGGCGCCTTCGGCGAATCTTTCGAACATAGCCCTTCCGATACCTCAAGAACAGCATACCGCAGTGAACTGCCAGCACGAAAGAAGCAGCCTCCAAAAAAGGTGACAGTTTGTTGGGAACGCGCATGCCAAAACATTGGAAAAACTTTTGTGCAGGACAAGAGCTGCGTGCAGCATAGGACAGATTCTGGCGCGGAATTATTATTTATGACTGCGCACGCGCGGTTACAAATTCATTCTGCCGGAATCCGCAAGCCGAAGTTGAAGCTGTGCCCAGGCGTCTGGTACGTTACAATGGCTCATTTCAGCCCCAACAGAGAAATCGTAAGATATGGCTGGTCAAATCCCCAAACAGAAAGAGACAACAGGTCAAAGCACGGGTGATCAAGCAGAAGTACCAAGTGCACGAACGCTAGATGAAGCTCGGCATTTACCTGATTTTGCCGTTGTTTTAGAGAGCGACTATGGCGGAACTATCTTCGCGACATGCCCTGTAAGCTCTATTTCGTGCGATGAGCAAACGCTATCGAACTTGCTGGATGACATAGACGAAATCTTTTACGCATTACCAGAAGGAAGGCGGATCTATTTTAGACGAGCTCCGCTTGGCTCACGAATTGAGGGAGGGGACGGTGGAGGATTTATTGAAGATGGCGTCTGGTGTCATCCGTTCGTTCACGAGATCGGACTCTGCGCGCCAATTGAAAATGTGTTCTCTGGAAGGGCTCAGCGATTAGTCATCCCAAGCGTAAACGAGCTTGACGACATGGCTAATCAAGACGATGCCAAAGCGATGTTTCTTCTCTGGCGTATCCTGAGAAGGTCGCAGCCGGACCAAGCTCGGAGATGGTGTATTAAGGCTGCACGCTTGGGTCATATCGGTGCGCAGTTTCGGCTATCGCTAGAGAAAGACTTATCAGCAGAAGACAAGGCGCACTGGTTGATGATCCTATCGGCCCAAACCGTTTATGATACGCGCATAAAAATTGCGCGCTATCGTTTGGCACTCGCTTACAGGGAGGGTACGGGAGTTGAACGAAACGCGACCGCCGAAGCTCTTTTGTTATCGCTTACGTGCAACAGCCGCTTCCATGCTGGTGCTGCGATGCGTCTAGCAAGACTGTATTTCGACGGAGTTGGCGTACAGAAGAATCGTCAACTCGCTTTGACGTTTGCAATCCTGGGCTCCGTCGATGATACTCGAAAGCCGCCGTACTGGTCCCGAATTATGAGTCGTGACGAGCTTACACAGTCTCGTGCCATTCTTGAAGAGATTCGTGCAGTTCTGACCAATGATGAAGTAGAAGAAGCGGAAGCGTTGGCCAATAAATACTTCAACCAGAAACCGTGGACACCTCTGCAAGCGAGATGACCGCCTAAATCCCAATAATAAGATCTATAGGGTGAATCCAGACGAGATCGCCTCGGCGCCAGTCGGCAAGCCGACCTTGCGTGCGCGCTAGGCGCGCGCATTCGGATTGCTTATAAACGGTGTAAGGCTGCGCAGCTTTTATCGAAGTAATGAGATAATGGAAATAGCCGTCGATGTCACCATTCTGATGAGTGCTGCCTGCGATGATCAAAAGGGCGAGATCCTTTGGGAAAAAGAAGCTGCACGATATGGCGCAGATCCTGATCGTGTGCAGGTTTGGGATGCGTTCTCGGAATTGTATCTGGATGGTTTTAGGACTGACGCCGAGCTAAAATACCTGGCTGAGCTAATAGCCGACAGTCCATTTTGTAGTGATGAGCTGGAGCATATCCTGTTGTGGGAGGTCGCTCCGATCTGCGCGCCAAATTTTTTCAACTAGCCTGGCGGAGAATGGCTACTCTTTCCACCGGACAAATTGATCCCGAGATGTCTCAAGCGGCAGCTGAACCGTCCATTCAAGGAGGGTTCTAAGAAGCCACTGCTGCGAGTCTTCGGTTGGCTTATGTCTCCAGGCGCATATTCATTGCTGGGACGTGTCGAGCGGATACGCCTTGACCGGACCGGCTAGTGCGATGTTGATAATTACCACCCAAGGGGCTATTAGCGTCGAATTGCTCCCAAGGTGGCAAAACCAGTTTCCCTGCTAGATAGCGGTCCCGATCTGCGAACAGTGAAGCTTGTCTGTTTGACACTCAATGGAAAAAAATTTGTCGCTGGCGAATCTAGAATCGGGAGCGTTTTCAATGAACCACAAGATGTGGTTGGTTCTTAGCTTAGTTTTTTGATTCTGAGAAGAAGTATTTCGCTTCACACAACAGCGAGCGTAGTATCCGAGCAGCCGCGCTCTATTAGCTATGTCGTCTTGATTCGTCTCAAGGATATCCTCCAAAATCTCCGCCGATATCCGTGACAAAACGTCTCCCTGTTTCGCAAGTGATTCGAGGGGGTAGAAGTCGGCGAGATCTGTTTTTGTTGGAAGGTTGACTACGCTCATCTACAAAAGGACTCTCTAGTATGGTCTGGTACTCCGGATTATATTTTCTCTGAAAGATCAACCGCAACAGTCGGCACTGTCCAAAGCGTTTCAAACCGATCAATCAACATCTTGCAAGCATCCTCCGCTAGCTGACGATTAGCAGATTCGAAGTCACTCAGCAACAGATCCATATGAGAGAGTTCATCATCGGATAATTGAGTTTTATCTTCACCAAAAACGAACCGATCTCCTTCTGAAGCGACGCCGACTAGAATTAGAAACTCATCAGTTAGATCAAGATCACGCAGAATAGGCCACAAATGCATGCAGCCTTCGACAAGACCGACTTCTCCACTCAGAATCGCGTGAGCAAGTTGCAATAGCTTGCGACGAATCTCGACTATGTACTCATCATGCGTCATGTGTCCGCTGTAATCTGGCATGTCTGGATTCTTCTAGTAGCAAATATCATTTCCGAATTTCAATTATGGTTCATTTCTCTTCAAAACTCCAGTCAGGTCTTTGTCATCGGACTTACGTTCAGTCGATAGCAGTTGACGAACTAGCGATTCCGGGCTTTGATAAACCAGTTTCCCGCGTCAAGGTCACCGATGCTCACAAAGAAGTCACTGCCGCTAGCATTTTTGATTGGGTTCTTCCTCTTTCAACCGGGACCGAGTGCTGCTGAGTCAATGGCGGATCAGGCTGGGTGGAAACAGATGACACGGATGATCTACATTAACGATCCTAAGGAGGTTCAGTCTTTTGATCTCACTGCTGCTCAAGCATTCGGAGATGAGGCGATAGTCTGTTGCAAAACATTTAAACGAATTGACGAATCCGCTGCAGCCTTGGTGCCGTTTTCGATTAAAGGTGCCACTCATGTGCACTCAATTTATGACAGCGGTCACGGACTATTGTGTGCGCTTTGCTCCACTGATAACGGCGTTGTTATTAAGACTCTAGCGCGGATTCTTGGAGTGACATCAAGGTGCCAAGCGAGGTTTATAAGGCACCAAGCCAATGGAGGATCGTTTCGGATGGCAACAGAATAGGGCTGTGTAGTTCAACTCTATGTTTTCTGCAGGACGGAGATTCCTGGCGCCGCATTCAGATTCCGCGCGATTCTGTCTCAACAAATCCTTGCGATAAGATCATAATGGGGAATGAGCGAATATATAGTTCTTTCAATCGCGGTGAGTTTGGTGGAAAACTCAATGAAATCAATCTAGCAACTGGTTCTTCGCTAACAGTCTTTTCTAGCGCATTCTATCCGGTAACAGACGTCAAATTTGCTCCTGACGGGCAAGTTTGGTTTGTTGCTGGAGTCAGTCATATGATGCTCGAAGATGCTGGATTGTTCTCATATCACGAGCAGCACATCCAGTGCCACGCTAAGGTATCCGGATTCCCTACCGCTGCGTTGAATGCGTTGCGAAAACCAAACGCTAAGCAGTATCTTGAACGAACGAACTGGCCATTTGAGCCAACGACATTCGTAGGATTGAACTTTGCAGAAGATGGTTCAATTCTTGTTGCATCGGACGATTATGGAATACTGACATACCGTGATGAAAAATGGTCGAAGGTAACCGAGAATTGGCCCCAAGCAGTGTCTTTAGCGGGTTTTGTGTTACTGAAAAATTCCGTTGCTGTGCTGCCTGTGTATGACAGAGGTGTGGTCATAATCGACTTGAAGACATCCCAATACAAATTCATTCTTCCTGACTATTGCAAATCCAAGTGAGGCAGCTATCCATGCAAAAAACATTGGCTATCGAGGCTCACTGTGGCTTACATTCGTTCTGATATCAAGGAGAACCGGTGCGAGGTCGCACCGGCCTGGTCGCTGACGCGACCGACGGCGGCTACGCCGTTCGATCCGTCTGAGAACAAGGAGAACCGACGCCAGGTGGCGTCGGCATGCGGTACTGACGTACCGCAATGCGCGCTGGCGCGCGTTCGGGATCGTCAGAGAACATGGATTATGTTTGCTTGGAAACTGGAACCCTACTACGGCTGCGCTTCCGGCATCGATTCTAACCGCTGGTTGTACTCTTGGAACGCACGGCGGTGTCCCATACGAAAGGGAGTCTTGGTATTCGGCTGGGCATAGTCTTTGCCCTTACCAATACTTGTAACATGTGATTTCCCAATCCTGGATCTTTTTGTCTTTGTCATAGTACAGAGCAAGGCAATCTCCGTATTTCAGGCTAACGTATCCGAGGTCGTATGCCAAGCAAGGAGAATCAGGGTGTTTGGAACAATGCGGCCATGGTTCGACGTCTTTATCAGGTGGGCCTAGCAGTTTCTGCACGTCCTGTACTGTTAGACCCTGGAGTTTGTGATGAGAGGTTAGATCGTTGATCATTGCCCGTCTGTTGATGAGCATTACGGAGCGCCAGCCTTGCGAGCTGAAAGGTATGTCTTCATGGACGAGAAAAAGCTGTGCCCAAAGTCCGACAAAGAAGAAGACAAATAGAATGGGGAAGCCAATCTTGTCGACTAACCGCAAAGAGCGTCGAGCAGTTGCCTGAGCAATCTGATCGAATGCGACTCCTAGAAGAGCTCCCAGGATGCATCCAAGTGGGGCAAGAAGGGCTAACTGCATGAAGAACAGCATTCCTTCAGAAGACGATGCGAGCGAACTGACTTTTTGCCAATCCAACCGAAGCGCTTCTCCGCGGCTGAAAACATCATGAGCAATGCCGTTGTATTCGAAAGTGTAG
>Ga0206838_10037_pt1 | contig 41553 bp, 38 predicted proteins | sample Alteio_BWOrgCont_26_FD_152879 | JGI IMG/M metagenome (GOLD analysis project Ga0206838, IMG submission 152879) | Enriched cells from forest soil in Barre Woods Harvard Forest LTER site, Petersham, Massachusetts, United States -... | ecosystem: Environmental > Terrestrial > Soil > Temperate forest >...
AGCGACGGCTCTGTGCGAGTGCCAAAAGCCCTGGTCAAATACCTCGGTGGCATCGAAGTGCTCGAGCCGGCCAAAGCCAAAGTAGCCGCTCAATAACGTCTGCGTGGCTCAATTATGATTTCTGGGCGTCGGTATACAGGTTGCGGGCACGGAACATATCTCTCCACGTAATGCGGGTAGGGATAACTCTTTAATACTGGAACTTCGCACATCGGCCGCCCGGGAACTACACCGTATGTTGCGACCGGACCGCCAACGCCCACGCCGAACTCGATGACGCCGCCGGCTTGCACGATTCCATACTTAGCGGTATCAGTCTGGCTGGGCATGCCTTTCATCCAATCTGAGACGACTTCGTTAGAGGCATGGGAAGCAGGCGCTAGTCCGGCGCCTTTAAATACTGCTGGTTCGATTTGATCTGAAGACATTTGATTCACCTGCGATTTGAGGCACTGAGTAATATTAGGGAAAAGAATTGGGAGCCAATCAGTCGGTCCTGTGAAGAATCGCAATTGGGATATCATCGATTCTGCAATCGGCTTGTGTCAGACTTGTGACAAGGGCTGGCGGTTTATACGTGGACTCCGCCCTGACACTGACATCTAATCATCACCATATGTGGTGCCACAGCATCAGGGACAAAAGCTATTGAACTACAAGTCGAATCCGTTCGGATCAGTTCGAATCAGTTCGAATAGGTTCGGATCAGTTCGGATCAGTTCGGACATGGGAGAGCGAAATCTATATATAGGATCTTCGGAGAGGGATTTTGGGGGCTCGGTTCCCGACGGGACCAGACACCCAACAACCCAGCCAATAAGGACATTGGCTGGGTTGTTTTCTCCAGCCAATCGGAGTTATGCTTGTACTATGGAAGCGGAACTCGAATGGCAGAAACCATGCCCATCATTGAATTAACTCCGTTTCACGCTAAGGTCCCTCGCCAAAATCTCCCATATTGGATGAGAAAGATTAATGAATTGGCTTGATTTGGCTGGTGCGCTTGAGTCAGAAAAAGATAAGAGCGAGCCGCTGTACCTACAAATAGTCAAATTCATCTCCGGACGAATTGAATCCGGCGAGCTGGCAGCTGGCGATCGGTTGCCGACCAATCGCGAACTCGCCCATCAACTCAAAGTAGACAGATCAACAATCTCCCGCGCTTATGCCGAGTTGAGCGAACTTGGCGTGATCGAAAGCCACGTTGGTCGGGGTACGTTTGTACGTTCCGCCACCCCTAGAACTCCCAGACCTAAAACTAATGCCGGCGGCGGCATTGCTTGGAACGAGCGCTTTTCGCAAGGCAGTCGGACCGTATCCGATATCATGGACAAACAACCGCCAGTCGCGCACGCTCCCGAACTAATCTCGTTCGGAGGCGGACTCCCGACCGAAGAGTTTTATCCATTCGACGAGCTCAAGCGCATGCTTGGCGATGTTCTCCAATCGCCGAAATCGAGCGGCTTGTTCGAATACAGCCCGGCTGAAGGCGTCGCCACTCTCAGAACCGAGGTGCTCAAGCATCTAAGTGCTCAAGGCATTCAAGCTGAGGACGATGAACTGCTCATTGTCAGCGGTTCGCAACAAGCCATTGACCTGGTCACCACAGTTTTCGTCGATCCCGGCGACACGGTTTTGCTCGAAGATCCAAGCTACTTCTGGGCCATTTGCAACTTACGCTCGCACCAGGCGCGGTGCGTTCCCGTACGAGTTGACGACGATGGCATCGATCTCGAACAGCTGGAGAGAGAGCTTTCTCGCAATCGGGCGAAATTGATTTATACGATGCCGTCATATCAAAATCCAACCGGCGCGGCCATGTCTCTGGAAAAACGCCATCGCCTTCTGGAACTGTCCAAGAAATACGGCGTTCCCATTTTAGAAGACAATTTTGTCGGCGACCTCTCGTACGATGGTCCGGCATTGCCGCCCTTGCGAGCTCTTCCAGGCGGTCGCGATCTGGTCATTCATCAAGGCACCTTCTCGAAAGCCCTTTGTCCCGGATTGAGACTTGGCTGGCTCGTCGCCCCGGCTGAAGTGATCGCAAGATTGCTTCTGGCAAAACGGGTCTCCGATCTGTCCACCAACTCCATGGCCCAACTGACCCTGGCGCACTACCTGTCGGCAGGACTCTATAGTCAGCACCTCCAGCGCGTCTGCGCTGCCTACAAAAAACGGCGCGACGTCATGCTCAGCGCCTTCAACAAATATTTCCGGCGCTCCGAGCCGGGCTGGGCCGTAAGCTGGAATAAACCCCACGGCGGTCTATTCGTCTGGATGAAATTACCTTCCTCGTTCTCGGCCCGCGAACTGAAGCGGTTCGCCGAAGCCGAGGGAGTAACGTTCTCCCCTGGAGATCTGTTTTTCTTGTCGGGCGACCGGCATGAATTTTTGCGGCTCTGTTTCATTCAAACAAACGAGCAGCAAATCAATGAAGGAATGAAGCGACTTTCGGTCGCTTACGAAAAATATCTGGAGTCACTGAGATTAATGGATCGTTCGAGATCGCTCAAACAAGAGTCGATGTCTCGACGAAGAGATCAAGTTCTAATTTAACTGGAGGATAAACCATGGCCGTCGATACGAAAGAGAAATCAGGCAAGGACGTGAAAACTGGAACCGACCAGGTGAAGCGAGCGCTGCCTCAAATGCTTAAAGGCGGCGTGATCATGGACGTGGTCAACGCCGAGCAAGCCAAAATTGCCGAAGAAGCAGGAGCTTGCGCGGTCATGGCCCTCGAGCGCGTTCCGGCTGACATTCGCGCTGATGGTGGCGTTGCCCGTATGAGCGATCCCGAATTGATCGCCAAGATTATCGAGTCGGTTTCCATTCCGGTAATGGCGAAAGCAAGAATCGGCCACTTCGTGGAAGCGCAGATTCTCGAAGCCCTCGGCGTCGACTGCATCGACGAGAGCGAAGTTCTCACCCCTGCCGATGAGGAATACCACATCGACAAATCCAAATTCAGAGTGCCATTCGTCTGCGGCGCTCGCAACCTCGGGGAAGCGCTCCGCCGCATCGGCGAAGGGGCTGCCATGATTCGCACCAAAGGCGAAGCCGGAACCGGCGACGTCGTTGAAGCAGTCAGACACGCCCGCGCCATTCTCGGCGAGATTCGCCTTCTTACCGTCATGCTCCCGGAAGAGCGCATGACCTACGCTAAAAAGATAGGCGCTCCTTATGAACTCGTCTGCAAAGTGGCTGAAGAAGGTCGCTTGCCGGTGGTTAACTTTGCCGCCGGTGGCATCGCCACTCCAGCCGATGCAGGGCTTCTAATGCAAATCGGAGTCGACGGAGTATTCGTCGGATCCGGCATATTCGCTCATACGGGCAACGCCACCATCAGCGCGAATGTCAGCCGGAACGCGCTCGAGCGATCGTGAAGGCAACCACCTTCTTCAAAGATCCGGAAGTGCTTGCCGAAGTAAGCCGCAACCTCGGAGAGCCGATGGTTGGAAGAACTGTACGCAGCCTCGAGCCTGGTCAAGAACTGGCGACACGCGGCTGGTAATTTTGGAGGTTTGTATGAGACCATTGATTGGAGTTCTAGCCTTGCAAGGCGATTTCGCCGAGCATGCCAAGGCGCTCACCACCTGCGGTGCCGATACCATTCAGGTACGACACTCGTGGCAGCTGGATGATTTGCATGGTTTGATCATTCCCGGAGGTGAGTCGACAACCGTCGCCAAACTCACATCCGAAACGAGCGATCCGATTTTCAACGCCATCAAGCAGCGCGCCCTCGCTGGACTTCCGATCTATGGAACCTGCATGGGGTCTATATTTCTGGCGAAAGAGATCGAAGGCTCGAGCCAAGGTCGTCTGGGATTGATGGATATCAAAGTGCGCAGAAATGCGTTCGGTCCCCAGCGCTTTAGCTTCGAGACGGAGATCTCTATCGCAGACCTCGGGGCTGAGCCGTTCCCCGCAGTATTCATCAGAGCCCCGATCATTCTTTCCTGCGGTCCCGCTGTGCAAGTGATGGCCCGCTTCGGTGACGGCATCGTCATGGCACGCCAAAACAACCTGCTCGTAACCGCGTTCCATCCTGAGATCACTGAAGATCTCCGCGTGCACAAATACTTCCTGCAGATGGTCACCGATGAACTCAATCGCGCCGGCGACAAAGCCAAATCGGTAAACCCGATGCATCAGTCCAATTCATCAGATCATGCACATGCTTACGGGAAGGCGCTTGCTGGAAGCGTCTCTTCATAGCAGATTGGAAACTAGTTTGGCCTAGCTTCTGGCACTTTTAACAGGCTTGCCTTTCACATATTTGTTGCTTCCAACCGTGTAAACGTCTGGATGCTCAGATATTTTTGGCAGCGCCAGCGATTCTTCGCCCTCGAATTCTCCGTTGTAGCTTCCCCAAAATGTAGCCCCCACTTTTTTCTTGCGTGGATTGTACACAGGCAGAAGCTCGCTCAGATCGGTGCCGCAGAATACAGACAATATGGTGCAAACTGCGCCTACCAGGACGAATGCCGAAAGTATGTAAAACATCAGTTGCATGATACAAAACCCGATCGCGTTAGCGCTCGGACCTCAGAATTATGGATGTACGCCGATAGTGTGAATATGCGATGACGATTCGATTTCTTCATGCTCGGGAGCATCAGGAACTCTCACGGCACCGGTCTTCGCTTCCGGCAAATTGTAATAAGCGCCCCAGGCGCTGATCGGAAGGGTGTCAGAGTTGACTGTTGTATTCGTGTGTTTGAAGAACCAAGCTACGAAAGCACCAATTGTTGGCAGACAAATCACTGCCGCAAGAAACAATTCGATGGGCATGTCTTTTTCTTACTCCATAACTGAACGAGCCACGCGCCTAAAGAGGCTGGGCTTCCCTTTGTCCAATGGTTTCCAGATAGATGTCAAGAAGTATGGCTTGGGGGGCCGAACCCGTCCATGGTGAGAACACGCAAAATCGCTGAAAACGTGTACTCGTGCACGATTCAACTCTACAGGGGAACCAGGTGTCCCAGTTTCCGGCTTCAAAAGGGGACACTGGGTGCAGATCGAATTGAACCGCCTTTTTCGCAAGAATGTGACTCCGGTGTCCCTTTTTCCGACCTCAAAAAGGGACTCTGGAGTCACTTCGAGTCCAAAATCGCCGCCCCTTTTCGCAAGAATGTGACTCCGGAGTCCCTTTTTCCGACCTCAAAAAGGGACTCCGGAGTCACATCGAGTCCAAACTCCCCATTTCCATTTGGTGGAACCAGATCATGTCTACTTCTATATAGAGGCAGATCTGTCTTGTTCCTATTTATGCGATTTACCCTTTTCCCGGGTGGAGATGCCGACTTCAATAAGAGGGTCGTTTGCCTCGGCAATAAATTGTGTCGGCGGCGTTCACAAAACTGTCGATATAGAAGATAGGGCGAGTTCGGTAATTTCGTCCAAAAACCGCATGGGGCTGCAATTTTGCTTTGCCTAACCATATGCGAACTCTGCTATGGCAGACATAACGGGGAGATCGAGACAAAATAGCCGCCTGGGCTCTGAACAAAGTGGGGTTCTTACGAGTCTGCCGGGATTTCCACCATCGACTATGTTATCGGCCACCATATAACATTCTCACATTCAGTTTTACTCAGATTGAATGACACCGACAGGTAAGCAGCACCGCTCAAACAGCGGCACGACTATTCCGCTCTTTACCGAAGAACAAACAGGCTTCTGGTGACCAAATGAAACAAGACATAAACACTCCAACCGATGGCATAGGCAGTTTCACAGCTGACCAGGGGGTTCCAGTGCTTGGTTTGAAATCTAATGATGAATACGCTTCGACCGTTGGCGCCAACGTGGTATCCGACCCGTTGTTTAAGGCTCTCGAGCTCGCCCCATATGAGGGTTTAAAAGACTGGCTCAAGACAGACCTTCGCGACCATACTGCCAGGGCGGCAGTAATATCGCCGGAGATGATCAGGGCAAAACGCGCCGTTGAAGCTGCATTAGCAGAAGCCGAGCTAGAGATTGCCCGATTCGCAGCTAACCGCGAAGTCAAATCAGCAAGACAGAATTTGCAAGCGCTCAAAATGACGGAAGGCGACAGCCAGTCTGTCAAAGAGGCGTCAACCAAACTGGCTTCACTGGAAAGTGAAGCGCGCAAGTTGGGTATTCCCAAATACGCCAAAACGACCAAGGCTCTGCGCAATTTCGCCGATGCCGTATTGACCTATTGCTCCAAGCTACAATCCAGTGAACGTGAGCAAATCGCTCAGAACACAGTGTTGGAACTGGAAGGCAACATGATGCCGCGTGTCGACAACATCTACATGGGCGTTCCCGGTCGCTTGGAACCTCTCGCTCGCATTCAACTCAAGCAACCGTTCGACGCCCTGGCTCGCTTGGCTGATCTCGAAAGACATCTCAACAGCCGCAGCCAATTCATCGATCAAGATCAGGAAGCGCGCGTGCAAAGCGTAGCCACTAACCCAATCTTCCAAAATATCCTCGGGCGACCAGATGATCTGCCGCACGATGGTGCCGTGTTCTTCATCAAAGAAGGACGCATGGTGCGGGCTCAAAACAGCTCCACACCAATCATGATAGACGTATCCCGCATGAACCTCGGCTTGGGTAAAGAAGGCTCGGGCTTGTTCCGATTCATCGGTCAAGAGCACGAGATCGACGGCGCTGCCATCATCAAATTGAAATTGAAAAATGGCAAGCCCATACCGCTCAAGGGTTCTGATCCATCCAATCCAAAGTTCGCCAAAGAAGTGGCAGAACTCGTCGGCAACGTGCCGGAATGGTTGAAAGTCGGCATGACCTTTGGTGAGGTCATGAAGAAATTCACTGAGTTCCAAAATGAACAACGAGCCGCCGCCATCGAAAGTCCGATCGAAAAGGAGAAAGTCGACTAGCATTTAGGCATCCGTCAGCTGCCTTGTTCCCTGGCGTACAAGACGAGCACCTGCCGGACCCTAGAAGCCCAGCGCGTCCGAACAGACTACAGGATAGCTGCGCAGATCAGCTGGGAAAGCAATTGAAGCGGGAGGTGTAAAACCCTCCTGTTTTGCTTTTGAAGCGGCTTGGCTGAACTCTCATTCCTATGTCATATTAGAAGACGGAATCGGTCGAACGTCGGAATGACCTCGCTACAACACTGGCTCGAGATAGTTCTCCTAGCTTGGTTCTTCTTCTGGAGCCTGCCTGGCATCGCTTTTTGCGTCATCACAATCCCCGTCGGGATAATTGTTATCACGATTGCTTACGTCGGATGGAAGCAACATTACTCCACCAAAACAAACACAACGTGCAAAACGATCTAAGGGACACTGAGGAACAAATTCAAAATCAAACAGTGACTGGGATAACACCAATCTTGGTACCAGTGAACTTAGCGGTATCGACTTGCCTTTTGTTCAAAACTTCCGAGATCGCCCTAACATCAGCGATGATCTGCTTGAGGGTATCGGGAGTGATAGCTTGTTCGGCGTCGCTCATGGCTTGAGCGGGAGTAAGGTGCGTCTCGATCAGAAGACCGTCGGCGCCGCAGGCGATGGCGGCGTTTGATAGAGGTTGAACCAGGGCTCGGCGACCGGTGCCGTGGCTGGGATCGACGAGAACAGGCAGGTTGGTCATGGTCTTGAGCAAAGCCACTGAATTCAGATCCAACGTATTGCGAGTCTTGGTTTCGAACGTGCGAATGCCACGCTCGCAGAGAATGACGCGAGAGTTGCCGCCGAGCAGGATGTATTCGGCTGCCTGGAGAAATTCATCAACTGTGGCGGACATGGCTCGTTTCAGCAAAACAGCTTTGTCGGTTCTGCCCAATTCCCGAAGTAAATCATAGTTGTACATGTTGCGAGCGCCCACTTGGAACACATCGATGTGCTCGTAAGTTTCTTCAACCTGAGAAGGCGAGAGAATTTCGCTGACGATAGGAAGACCAGTAGCAGCGCGCGCTTCCGAGAGATAGACAAGTCCCTCAAAACCGAGCCCGGAGAAATCGTAGGGGCTAGTACGCGGTTTGAAGGCTCCTGCGCGCAGGGCGTTAGCACCAGCTTGCTTCACGGCAGCGGCAGTGGCAAGAATTTGTTCTCTCGACTCGACGGAACATGGGCCGGCGATGACTACAGGCTCCACGCCACCAAATACGATGCCACTATAAGTTTGTTGAGAAGACTCTTCCACCCCAGTGGAAAGTGGATAGCGATCACCGATGCCGATTACCTTATCGACGGCCACCATCTGAGTAAAAACATTTGCCGGCATAGTTCTGGCATCGTCTTTAATGACCAGCAAGAACCGATCATGCGTAGGCACGCGCTGGAAAGAGAGTTCCATCGCCGTCAACTTAGATTCGGCAACGCGAATTTGCTCTTCACCAAGACCCGTCTTTAGTACGAGAATCAATGTAGTCAAGTCTCCATTCAGGCAACGCCAGCAGACGATTGAGGGTCTAGCACGGTGCGGTCGTCGCCGCACGTTATCTTCTCACAGATTTTGTCAAGGTTTGTTGAAGTGGAGATAATGGTAGGCTGATTAATGAGAAGTCGTAAATCATCTACTCAATGAGTTCGCCACCTAACGCCCAGTATCAACCACCATGGATGCGCTTCACCAGCTCTATCTGGTGGATAAATATCTGGCGGGCACTAATATGTTTCGTCCCCGAATGCCTACTCGCTGCCGCTCTCTGGACCGTGGCCGGCGTACTGGTGGCCTTGGGAAGCTGGAAGGGCCTGCAGATGTTCGCAGCCGGCACAGTAGTCGACCTGCCACTGTTGCTTCAATCAGCCGCCATTCTCTTGGGCGCCACAGTTGTCGGCTTCACCCTCATAGTTTGGTCGCTGGTGTTATGGCTTTCAAGAATTACAGCCTTTACCGGCTCGTGGCTAAGGCTGCCAATAATGTCTGAGCCTCTGGCAATGAGCGTCATTCGCGAGTCCCAGAAGGAAGCCATCGCCAACCTGAAGTTGCGAAAAGCGTTTCTTACCAGATACTGGCTTTGTATTTCGTTGTTTCTGTTTCCCATGATGCTCGTCGTCGGCACCATGTTTTGCATAAAAATAGTCACCATAAAGGAAGTAGTCGGCACCCCGCTCATAACCCTGCCACCAATTGCCAGCGACATAATGATGTTCATGATGTCCCTCATCATGATCGTGGCAACCGCCATCTCGATTGTAGCGCTGGCCATCGCCGCCACAACAGAGAGAACGCCCATGCAGGCGGCACTCCATACCCTGAAATTATCAGCAGAAAACTGGCTTCCCTTACTTCTTGTAACTACGGCTGTAGTCATCGTTGACGTCGTGGGGGGCAGCCCGCAGGTTCTCCTCAAACTAGGTAATCCAGATTCAATGTTTACGCTGACGCATACTGTGACAGAATTGATAATAGAGAATGTCTGGCAAGGCGTGAGTAGCGTACTTCTATGTACATTCACGGTAGCGCCGGTTGTCGAGTTGGTGAGGAACGCCACCTATAAACCCTGATTTCGTCCGAGTTTTAAATGATCCAACTGCACAGGCTCACTGGTTGTGCGACTTTCTGCCGAACAAATCAGGCAAGTTCTTTCTTTGTGTCGCCGGCACCGAAACCAGCGATATTCCAGGCATCTCCGCCGCCGGCTCCAGCCCGGAATCGAGACGGTTGACCCCAGCCCTCGACGCCGAAGCGCTCATCGACGGTCGCGCCCACTCGTGCTCGTCGGTGCCTGTCTCCCCGCGAGGCATCGTTTCTCCGGTGGTCATAACGAGGGCATGCCTGCAGATGATCGGCATGCCGATCGAAATTGTCGATTGCGGCACTTTTTCGCCACCTCAAGTAAGTGCAAAAAGAGTAGGCAGCAAGCCTTCCGGCTCAGTTTCAAGCGGACACGCCCTGAGTCTGGAGGAGGTTCAGCATCTGTTCGAAGCAGGCAAAAAAGCCGGAGCGGCCGTGTGTGAGGAGTTCGACTACGTCGTTCTGGGTGAGTGCGTGCCTGGAGGCACCACAACGGCCCTTGCGGTTTTAACGGCGTTAGGATGGAACGTATCGGGCATGCTCTCCAGCAGTACGCCGGTTCCCCAGCACGACCTAAAGTACTCACTGGTATCAATCGGTCTTGAAAGGGCCGGTCTCCTTGGCCGGCACGGTTCCCCGCCGCCACTGACTGCGGTGGCAGCGGTAGGTGATCCTATGCAACCATTTGTGGCCGGTTTCGCCTTGACGGCGATGGAAAAGATTCCCGTCATTCTCGCTGGCGGCTCGCAGATGCTGGCGGTGTTCGCCCTTATGAAAGCCCTATCCAAGGCCATGGACAATGAAACCAGACCTCGCCACTTGCCTATTGTCGTAACAACGAAGTGGGTGGCGTTCGATCCCGGCGCAAAATCATCTCAACTAGCGTCGATGATTTCGGCACCATATATGGCGGCATGCCCAGATTTCCATCAATCAATGCATCCTGGACTGCAAGCCTACGAAGAAGGCAATGTCAAAGAAGGCGTCGGCGCCGGCGCCGCCCTGTTTCTCGCTCACGCTCAAGGTCGCTTCACTGAGACACAGATACTTCGTTCAATCGATCGAGTTTATCTGGAGTTGGTGGGAAATTCTGGAGCCCAGGCAGAGCATAACCTCGCCCCTGCAAGTACCTAGCCACATGGCTCAGGCGAGGCATGGCTTGGGCGAGCGCCGGCTCATTCTCGGCGTGAACGCTTACTTTGACTTCGTCATCTGCTAGCGACTTTTGCCGGGCGCGCATTTTGATCTCGTTGGAGACACACTCTTGCATTTCCATCACATCTGAGACCACGTGTCCATAGGCAGCCAGGGCAACTTCTCGGGTGGGAGCGCTGGGAACATCAAGGAGCAGGTCTTCGATCTTTCCTGCGGCATGCCCAATTTCAAACATGCCGTACGAACCGGAGGAGCCGCGAAACCTGTGGGCCAAACTCATCGCTTCACCAAGGGAGGCAGGACTCAAAGTATTTGTCCACTGAACGAGCAAGGCATCTAATCGACAGGCTTCCACAGACAGCATCTCTAAGAACGCATCAAGCAGCATGCTGAACTGAGGATTCTGTTGCAGCCTCGTTTTGGACTTGAGGAGCGGACCGACTCCAGCTTCGATGGATTCATTCTCTTCTGATGCAGCCACTTCTGATTTTTCTTCGCCGCCCTCTTCCAGATCATCATCAAGTTCGTACGCTCCAAACTCGAGCTCATCCAAATCTCGTAACCCATCTTGTAGAACACTGATGGAAACGTGCTCCGAATCAGGCTCGTAGGAGTTTGCGGATTGCGGCAGAGCCTTCTTGTCGGAATTCAGCGGAACGATAGCCTCTACCTGCTGCACGAAAAAATCGATATCCACAGGTTTGCGCAAAGTCTGACCAACGCCGTACAAGCCTCTCAAAAGATTGAGAACTCTGTTTTCAATCGGCAGGCCCGAAAGCAGAATCATGGGAGTTTTAACCCCTTGTTCACGTTTTTCTTGAATCCACGAAACACCGTCCATACCAGGTAACTTGTAATCAACTACCACCAGCGCCGGCTGACGTTGAGCAAGACACACGTCGGCCAGCTTCGCCGATCGCGCTTGAACGACCACGTAGCCATGCTCTGACAAACTCATAGCGAGCAACTCTCTAAAGAAGTGATCGTCGTCGAGCAAAAGAATCGTACTGCGGGCCGTTTCCATAGCTTTCTCTCCTTGGATACAAGCTGTTCGAGCCAAAACACCGAAACGCCACAAACACGCCTCATTCCCAGCATAGAGCCTGGCGCTCATCCAGACATCAAGCAATAGAACGATTCGCACTCTTGATTGGACTAATCCGTTCAGGTGATCGTTCAGGGGGCGATGCGTCGTCAGCCTTACCCAGTGGCAGTCGCCACTTCTGTGGGCCCTGGCACCTCAATAGTGTGATCTTCGGAGCTTCCCAGCAGCTCCTTAACGGCGTGGAGCAGTTCCCGCTCATCGCGAGAGGCTTTGCTGATGCAACGGGTTAATCCAAGGGACAAGCGGTTGCGATCATTTTCGGAAAGATCGTGAGCGCTATGGACAATCAAACGAAGATTTTGATCGTTCTTACGCAAGATATCCACGACCTCATAACCGTCGGGTCTGGGCATCATCACGTCGAGAATCATCAGATCAGGCTTGCGCGTACGCACCATGCTCAAAGCTTCGGCGCCATCGCAGGCTTCGATACACACGGCTCCCATAGCAGCAATCTGTTTGGTGATGATCTTTCTCGTCTGAGCATCGTCGTCGACGATCAAGACCGTGGGTTTTGGTCCGCATTCGATGGCACGATTTACGGCAGCGAGAAGCTCTTCATCGACAAACGGCTTGTGCAACCAGTCAATAACCATACTGCGGCAATTGTCGTTCTTGCGATCGGTGCCGGTGAGGACGACTACCGGTATGTCTCTGGTTTCACTGCCGGACTGTAGTTTGTCGATCAACTCTAGGCCGTCTCCATCAGGCAAAACCAGATCCATGATCATGGCGCTGGGAAGAACCGTCATCAGAATTTTCTCCGCTTCTGCCAGGCTTGGAGCATGCAAACAGTTGTAACCTTCGTTCCGCAGAAACGCGCTTAGCACAGCACTCACGTCAGCATCGTCTTCGACCAACAAGACAGTTTTCTTAGCGTCGGAAACAACCATCGATATTGGCGCAAGAGGTACGGCGGCAGTGTCCGGACAAGGAACCTCGAACCAGAACGTACTGCCCATACCGATCTTGCTGGTGAAACCGATCTGTCCATGATGCTGCTCGATGAGGGCTTTGCAGATGGCCAACCCAAGTCCGGTCCCTTCGCTGTTTCTCGAATCGGAAGAATCTACTTGCTGAAACTTGTTGAACAGTTTGTCGAAGTCGCTTTCAGCAATACCGCACCCGCGATCGGTGACTGAGATTCGCACACTCTTATTGCCGGCGGGTTGAGCCGTCACGCTAATGCAGCTGCCTTGAGGGGCAAATTTGATGGCATTGGAAAGAAAGTTAGTGAGCACCTGGACCAACCGATCACGATCTCCTTGCACGGAGCCTTTGACTAGACTGAAGATTCTACAAGTCACGCCCGCCTTCTCGGCGCTGGCTCGCAACTCTTGCACGGGCTGCCAGAGAAGATCGTCGATGTCGAAGCGACTGATGTTGAGGTCCATTTTTCCGGCTTCGATCTTGCGAAGATCGAGGATATCGTTGATCAAACGGATCAACCGTTTCGTGCTAACGCTCGCTATAGAAACCAACTCCAACGCCGCCGGCGGCACAGCCCCGAAGTTGCCACCTTCGATCAATGAGAGGGCACCACGGATGGAAGTTAGAGGAGAACGGAGTTCGTGCGAAATTGTCGAATAGAATTCGTTGACGCGGCGCTCGGCTTGTTTGCGATCGCTGATGTCGTGAAGGATGCAGGTATATAGCTTGTGTCCATCGGTTTCGGGAGCACCGACGGAGAGCTCCACTGAGATTCTTTCACAGTCTGCTCTCGAGGCCATATGTTCGTGCCGCGATCCTGAACTCGTTTGCTTGCGATACTCCATGTATTTGGCAAACGAAAGGGGATTGCCGTCAGCGTCGAGCAAGCTAACGATATCGGCAAAGTTCATCTTGGTCAGCTGACTAGTGCTGAATCCAAGCGTCGTAGCAGCGGCTTTGTTAGCCAATTCGATGGAGCCATCGCCGGCGATGGAGAAGATAGGATCCACCGCCGTATCCATAATGGTCTGGGTCTGACGTTCACGCCGGCTGAGCTCTTCAACCTGTTCTGCAACCTTTTGCTCGATGATCGTGTTGGTCGCTTCCAATACCGCTCGTTGCTCGGCAATCTCGGACATCTCATTGTGACTCTTGATACAAGAATAGATAAGGAAGCAGTCGGTGAAAACAACCCACAACGAATGTTCAAGCGTGCGCAAGGGGCTGGCTATTACTGTGCCGTACACCGCTTGCGGAGCCAACCATCCGCCTAAGAGATGATCCACCGCCACTACGATACTGCCGGTCACCAAAACTTTCCAATCTCTGTAGAATGCTAGAAACGCCAGGGAACCGAAGACATGAAAGTGAGTTTCTATCCGTCCTCCGGAGATGTCGATCAAAAGCGCGGAGAATAGCATCTGCGCTACCGCTACGACATGTCTGGTCAGGAAGTGATGGGGATAGAGAATGGTCATGGAAATGGGGACAGCCATGGTCAATCCCCCGAGAATGACTGCCATCCATACGTGCGGATGTATGCTGCAGCTGCCGCCGTGCCAGGTCAAAGGCGAAAGCCAGAAGGCAGCGAGAATACACGCCAGCCACTGAAACACGAGCAGCCCGGCAAACATCTTGTTAGTTCTGAGGTTGTTCGCATCCACATACGAGCGCAAGATCTCCTGGCTGCGATCCGCAGTCGAGATTGATAATGACTCAGGCATTTCCCTTCCCTCCGAGCAATTATTGCAACGAGCATCCAAATACTGGCGTATCGGATTCTCGAGCCTTCGAACCATTGAGCAGCGCGATCACAGAATCTTCACCGGCATTATCACCTTCATGTCCACGCCAGCCGGTGATGCCGCCGTGAAAACATAGTTTGCCGTCCGGCGAGTAGACGAATGTCTCACCAGATACAGTGGCACCGAGCCGAGCTGCCAGCGACCCATTTGGATCGTCAATAACGACGGTGCCGGGGATCTCACAGGCACTCTTCCATAAGTCGGTCTTGTTCCAGGTCAAACCTGAGCCTTCCGGTCTATAAAACAGAAATTCGACTTTTACTTTCGAGTGAGCTCGGGCAAGCAAGCGACCGAGTTCATTGACAGTGGCGCGTGTGCATGGGCATTTGGGATGAGCAGCGACGACGATAGACCAGGTGTCCTTATCCTTACTAGAAAAAAGCGCCACTCCTGCTGGCGGCATACTGCCTTGCGTGAGCGCTGCCGTAGACTTGAGGTTATAGTCGGCGAAGGCTCTCAATCCAAGAGCCGCCGCCACAATCCACACAGCGGTCAGAGCCAGAGGAACAGCAGCTCTCTTTAGTTCAGGCATGATTTTGTCAGGTCTCATTGCGTCTTGCCCAGATTGGCGGTTGCGTCGCACCCACCTGAATGCGATTGTATAGCCGCCGCACCAAATTTGGTTCAGCAAACAGCGCCGTTCACTATCTAGCACTCACAAATACCTAACGGTAGTGAGAAGCCCCGCAAGCGATTCCCCCATTAGCTCGCCAAGAAACCCCTGCAGCGGGGATGCGGTTTCCCCAACCAAAATCGATAATGGTATTGCGACCGCCGTGGGGGGGAAACAAATGCAGATGGCATTGCAATCAATACTATTGATTGACGACGACGACAGCATTCGCAGAATTGCAGAACTTACTCTTAGCTCTCTGGGACATTTTCAAGTTTGGGCAGCCAGATCAGGTAAGGAAGGTCTGGAGAAACTGAATGAAGTTACTCCGGACCTTATTATCTTGGACGTGATGATGCCGGTCATGGACGGACCGACTGTGCTATCGCATATCAAGGCGAATCCTCTTACAGCCTCTATTCCCGTGGTATTCATGACAGCGAAGATCCAGAAACACGAAATGGCAACTTATTCCGGATTAGGCATAAGCGGCATCATCACGAAACCGTTTGAAGTGGACGAAATCTGCGACACTCTTCGAAAAATCTACGACGATGCCAAAGCCTCCCGCACCACGTGCGGAGTCACCACTTAGATTTAAGGCGCTAGCAGCTGAGCTCGATTAAGCCTGGGCGTAGACGCAATTGCGTCCGGCTTCTTTAGCTTTCTGCAACGCCAATTTAGCGTCGCGCAAGATCGTTTCGGGATTCAAATCTTCCATGTTGAAATGAGCGCAGCCGACGCTGACTGTGACGCGCGGTCCCTTGCGTCCCGGTCCTTTGACAAAACCGAGTTGCTCGATTTCGGTGCGCACTTTTTCAGCCAGAATTTTGGCACCGGCCATCTCAGTATTGGGAAGGACGATAGCAAATTCATCGCCGCCATAGCGGGCGATCAGATCGCTGGATCGAGTCACGTTCAGCAATCTGTTGGCAATCGTGGAAATAACGATGTCACCGATTTCGTAACCGAAGTCTTCATTGACCTGGGCAAAGTTGTCGATATCGATAATGACGACTCCGACGGCAAGCCGCTGTCTATAGGAGAAAAGCAGCTGCTGTTGCAGGAAGCCGATAAGAAATTCGAGATTGTACAATCCGGTCATGGGATCGATCGACGCGCGCAGAGCTTCACGGCTTTGCAAAAGTTCGATCTCTTGCTTGGCAAAAAGCAGCTGTATGACTGGCTGCATATGACTTTGCAACTGAGTCATGAACGCTTTGGAAATCGGATTGAAAGCCTTCTTCTGATAGGAGCCGAAAACGAGGGCGGCCAACGCCCCTTTCTCTCCCTGAATGGGGAGTATTTCAAACTCGCCCAGACTCTTGCTGGCGTTTTCATCGTCGAGATCGCCGCGCACGTCCAATACCAGTTCCCTCATGATCTGCAGCTCTTTCGAGACACTGAGAATGAGTTGATCGAATGCATCTTTGTTCAACCCGGGTGTGAGCTGAAACGCTGCCCACGGGCTCTCCGGGCTGGCAACAACGATACCGAGAAGGTCGGGATTGAAGAGTTGATTTATGGAGCTGAAGAGGGCATCGGCAAAGCGCTGGCGCGGCTCGACCAATCCGGTCATGCCCCGAATCAACTGAGAAACCAGGCGTTCGATTAAAAGTCCGTCCAACAATCCGGAATAACTGCTTACCACTTCTTTCGAGCTAAAGAGTTTGGACGGCATGAGCAAGCCCTTGGCCATGGGGGCTTTCCAGCCCATCTCCCTGGCGCTCTGAACCAGCTCTTTTAGACGAACGATCACATCGTCGACATTTTCCAGTTCGCTCTCGGGAATGAAAAGATCCGGCATCGCCGCCGTTTTCCAGAAATCATCTTGTTCACCCTGATTGCTTTTGACAAGAACAACCGGCAGCCGGTTAGCTTTATCGTTAGACTTGATCAAGCAGGAAAGTTGATAGCCGCTCAAGTCGGGCAATGACGAAGATGAGACGAGCAAGTCGGCACCTTGCGATCCTAAATCGTCAAGGGCATCGAACCCACCGGAGCACAGACTGACATCAAAATTGTTTTTGATGAGTCCTTGCCGAAGCTCATGAAAAGAGCCGCTCTCGTTCTCAATTAGGACTGCTTTTAGTTCTGCCATATTCTCAAGAGTATATTGGGGATATCCGATGCATCTTGCATTTTACAGGCTTGAGGCAAGCGTGTCTCACTATGATGTCCAATTGGAAAATAAGAGCATAGCCCGGTAAATGTTATGATCTGGAGCTGAATAATAAGCCCGCCTGATGTCGAGTGCTAGCTCGGCACGGGCATAAACACTGTAGGGAATCAGGACGTGACTACTATGGCCATTGCCACGACATCAAGCGATACTGCGATCGGATTCAGACTCACAGAAGAGCAACAGCTAATTCAAGAAACCGTTCGGGAAATAGCGCAAAAACAGTTTGCGCCCAGAGCAGCCGAGGTTGATAAAAACCACCGTTTTCCTCGTGAAAACTGGAATGTGCTCGTAGAGACCGACCTTACCGGTCTGCCCTTCCCCGAACAATACGGCGGCGCCGGCATGGACCATGTGTCCTATGCCATCGTCGTAGAAGAGTTGGCCAAGGCGTGCGCCACCACTTCCGTCATTTACTCCGCTCACGTCTCGCTGTGCGCCACTCCAGTGTACGTTTTCGGCAACGAAGAGCAGAAACAGAGAATTTTGACTCCGTTAGCCAAAGGCGCCAAAATGGGCGCTTTCTGCCTTTCCGAGCCGGGCACCGGTTCAGACTCAGCCGCAGCCACCTGCATGGCCATTCGCAAAGGCGATCAGTTTATTCTCAACGGCTCCAAAAACTGGATTACCAATGGCATAGAAGCTGACTGGTACTTGATTATTGCCCAGACGAACAAAGAGTTGAAGCACAAAGGGCTGGTCGCCCTCATGGTTGAGAAAGGCGCCCCTGGTTTCACTTTCGGCAAACTTGAAGACAAGCTGGGCATCAAAGGCTCCTCCACCTGCCAGGTTAATTTTGAAGACACGCCCGTTCCGGTCGAGAACATGCTCGCAGACGTTGGCGAAGGGTTTAAGGTCGCCATGGTCACTCTTGATGGTGGCAGAATCGGCATCGCCAGCCAGGCGGTCGGCATCGCCCAGGGAGCCTGGGACCACGCTTTCCGCTACTCCAAAGAGCGCGTAGCCTTCGGCAAGACAATCAGCAACTTGCAAGCCATCCGCTTCATGCTGGCGGAAATGCAGACCGAGATAGACGCAGCCCGCCTTTTGACCTACCACGCCAGCGTCGGCCAAGACCGGGGCGATAAGTTCGGCAGAGATGCTGCCATTGCCAAACTCTATGCCGCCGAAGTGGCGATGAGAAGTACGACCAAATGTGTGCAGATCTTTGGCGGATATGGGTATGTCACTGATTATCCGGTCGAACGTTATATGCGCGACGCCAAAATCACCGAAATCTATGAAGGCACTTCGGAAATTCAGCGAATCGTCATTGCAAACAGCTTATTAAAAGGAAAGTGACATGAGTTGGCAACCACCTCCCAATAAACCAGGCGGCGGCACTCCTCCCAACGGAGGCGAAGGGTCATCGAAATCTGCTGCTGCTGCCCCGCCAGCCAGCAGCGATCCCAAGGATCTGACTCTTTATCAACTGCTTCAGGTCGACCGCGACGCGCACTCGACCATTATTCGATATGCCTATCGGTTTCTCGCCGCCATGTACCACCCCGACAACGGCGAGACCGGCGACGCAGAAAAATTCAGAATCATAACCGAAGCCTGGAAGACACTGTCTGACGACGGCAAACGCGCCGCCTACGACATGTCGTTGGGACTGCAAGAACAGTCTGGTGGCAAAGCCTCAGCCCCCAAACCGAAAATCAATGAGTACGGGAAGGACAAGCTTCCTCACATTCCCAAGTCAGGCATCACCTGGAACGAAATCGAGTTGCGCTTAGCCATTTTGCAGATTCTTCTTGCTGCTCGTAAGAAAAAACCGGCCACTGGTGGCGCTAACGGCAAAATGTTGATGGATGTTCTCAACATAGACGACGTAGCCGAGATCGAATTCGCCATCTGGTACTTGCGTGAAAAAGGTCTGCTCGAACCCGGCGAGCGCAACTTCATGATCACCGCCGTAGGCGTAGATTACCTCACCGACCAGTTGAGCAAAACCCAGGTGCTGGGCGATGTTTCCACCGTCGAGAAGAAGATGGGTAAAATCGTCGCCGGCGGCGTGCCTGCAGTCATCGGCCGCTAAAATCGCCAGCTACTCGTCTGATTGGTCGTCTTCCGAAAATTCGGAAACGTCACTACTTAGAAAACTTTCGCACCACACGCGACGGTGCCACTCCGTGACGCCGTGCACAAGCAAAGCATCACGGTGCGTGCGAGAGCCGTAGCCTTTGTTCTTGTCCCATTCATAGTGCGGATGCTGCTTTGCCAGTTCCTTCATCATTTTGTCGCGATGCACTTTGGCGATGATGGAGGCGGCGGCGATGGAGGCGGAGTTGGCGTCGCCGTCTATCACTGTGGTTTGGACATATTTGAATTCAATATTCTTGATCGCTTTGTTGCCATCTACTAACACCAGAACCGGCAGTGTATCTGGAATACGCTCACTCAGCTGATCCAGGGCGCGTTTCATCGCCATCAAACTGGCGTGCAAGATGTTGATCTCATTGATCTCTTGCACTGACGCTTGCCCGATGGCGCACATCCCTACATCATGGATGATGGCAGCGAGTCGCTCTCGTTGAGCCGGTTTCAACTGTTTGGAATCATTGAGCTCGAAAATCAGAGAAGCAAGATCAGAGTTCGCTTCAATCTCCGGCAGCATTACCGCCCCTGCCACCACCGGACCGGCAAAGCATCCTCTGCCGACTTCATCGACGCCGACCAGCAAGCACTGCGGCTTTCGCGAACGCCCGGGAAATTTATGACCACGATCGAAAGCAAGCAGCCGATGGAAGTTGTCTCTCTTCACCTGCAGCTGTTCTTCCGCGGTGTGCCTTCTCTTTAGTGTTGTTCGTGCTGGCGTCGCTGTTTTCGGCACGAGAGTAGCACCTATGACGATCTGTCCTCATCAAGATTATAGTTTCTGAGGCGGCTGATCGAGTGTAACTCTGCCTAACTTGCCCTGTCGTAAATCTTGCAGGAAGACGTTGGCAGCGCGCAGCGAATCAGGCTTGCCGCCTGTCTTTACGAACTTGCGATCGATTGCTAGTTGCTCCAAAGTAGCGTCCGGAGTTTTATCATCACCGGAGCCCATATACTTTGCCAGTAGATTTGGATATTGACTCTTCATCAATTGGATACCGCTCCAGGCGATCTCCTCAACATCGTATGAAGTCTCGGGCAAAAGATTTAGAAGAGCCAACCTCTGGGCCGTCGATTCAGCGAAGTTGGCGTTCGGCAAAATTCCGGGAGTATCGAGCAGTTCGATCTGGGGATGTACTCGAACCCACTGCGGCCCTTTCGTGATACCGGGTTTATCGCCGGTCTTGGCCCGTTTCTGACCAATCACCCAGTTTATGAAAGTGGACTTACCTACGTTCGGCATGCCCACCACGCAAACCCGAACTGGGCGGGGCAAAATTCCTCGGGCAGCAAGTTGTTGGCGTTTCTTTTCGGTCAGGGCCAGCGCCGCTGTAAAGACGTTTGCTTTATTTTCCTGGGTTTTAAAAGACAGAAGCATCGCCTGAGCCTCGTTCTCAGGCTCTTCGAAGTAGTCGAGCCACTGCTTGAGCCGTTGCCCATCGCCAAGATCTTTCTTAGACAGAATAATCAGGCGGGGTTTCGTCCCAAAAAGCTCGGCCGTGCGAGGATGCCGGCTAGACAAAGGAGCGCGGGCATCGAGGACCTCAATGACCAGGTCAACGTGCTTGAGCTGTTCCTGAAAACGCTGAAAAGCCGTCCGGTTCTTACCTGATGGTTGCCCGGACGGCTTATTAGGCATGAGACGAACCGATTCTTATTCGGCAGCCGGTGCTTCCGCGCCAGCAGCTTGAGTTTCGGCTTCCTTGCGTACTCCACCACCGAGTCTCTCTTTGATACGTGTGGCTTTGCCCGTTCTTTGGCGGAGGTAATACAGCTTCGAACGGCGTACGTGACCGCGTCTCTGCACGGCGATTTTTTCTACGCGGGGTGAATGAATGGGGAATACGCGCTCAATGCCGATTCCTTGGAAAACGCGACGAACTGTAATCGTCTTGTTCACTCCCTCACCACGTTGTTTGATGATGACGCCTTCATAACCCTGAGTTCGCTCTTTGCCGCCTTCGCGGATTTTGACGAACACTTTGACCGTGTCGCCCACGTTGAATTGGGGGATGTTGGTCTTGAGGAGAGGCTTCTCAATTTCTGCAATTATCTGGTTCATGGCTCTACGCTTGGTTTTTCGGACACTCTAAGAATTAGACATTATAACAGGGCAGATCAAATCACCTGCCGCGTGCATACGCGCCTGTTACTTAGGCGCACACAACCGGTCTATTGTAAGCCATTGCCGGCTTTCTAAGGACAAATCCAGCATCCGTAACGATTAACTACTACATATATAAGCCGATATACGCCAAAATTCTTCGATCTTGCATTCAGACAAAGTTAACGATTGAAATTAGAGGACGCGCCCGGCATGGCATCACCATCAGGATCCGCTCATGACCAGGGATGGGATGGGGATGGAATGGGAGTTGGATTGGAACCTGGCTTAAGGTTTTCCAAGGGGTCGCCGATTAATCGTTGGTGCCACTGTATACGGTGGCACGCTTCTTCTCTTCATCAGGAGAAGGGAGCAGGCTTGCTGTGTCTTTCAAAGTATTGAGTTCAGCGATGAAATCTTCGATGGAACGGAATTGGCGGTAGACGGAGGCAAAGCGAACGTACGCCACCTGATCCAGGTTCCGCAATCGCGCCAGAGCCAGTTCACCCAGAACGGTAGATGGAATTTCCCGCTTTCCAAGAGCAGCCAGCTCGTTCTCAACCGAGTCGACCAGATCGTCAACCTGCTCGGCAGTTACCATGGTCTTGGCACAAGCGCGGGCAATGCCGCCCCGCAGCTTCTCGCGAGCATAAGGCTCGCGGCTGGCTGAGCGCTTGATTATGAGCATCTGGATCACTTCCACCCGTTCATACGTGGTGAAACGCTTGTCGCATTGCTCGCACTGGCGGCGCCGGCGGACCGAGTTTTCACCGGTCAGGCGCGACTCGAGCACGCGGCTATCTTTGTGATTGCAGAATGGACAGAACATAGGTCAATTATAAAACAGCCGCCAGCCTGAAATGAGGCTTGTTACGAATGAAGCTTATTAGGGGGAATAATTACTATCGAAGGGGCTGAAGAGAAGCGGTTATACAGAAAAAGTTGATGCTATTATGGGCTTGCGCCTGATCTCGTAAATCACCATAAGGAACCAATGTCCTAAATGATGAAGAGGGTTACCACCACCTACTATCAGATCCTGGGTGTTGAGCCTGAGGTAAGCGCGCAGGAGATCAAAAAAGCTTACCGTAAGCTGGCGAAAAATCATCACCCCGACGTCACGTTTCACAAAAAGACAAGCAAACAAATAGACCAAGACAATGAGTTCATGGCCCGCGTCAATGAAGCGTACGAGACGCTTATCGACAAGAGCAAGCGAGCTGACTATGACTCCACCATTGGTGCCAACGGACAGAGCCGCAACTTTAAAGGCAAGGCGCCGGCGACTTTTTCTGATGAGGCTGAGCGCGAAGTCTTCCTGAGCAAGATCTTTAACCCGACCCGGCACTCCATAGTGCGCGTACTGGGCGAATACAAACAACAGCTCATCGACCTATCTCAAGACATTTACGACGATGAGCTTGTGGCGACTTTCGAAAAATACGTCGACCAACTGGAAGACACTCTGCGCAAAGGCGCCAACATGCTATCAAGCAAGAAAGTGCCGCGCAGTCTCGCACCCGCCGAACGAATGATGCGCTATTCCATCGCCCAAGCTGCAGATGGATTGGACGAGTTGCGTCGCTTCTGCCAAAACTATGATTACGAGCATCTGCACATGGCGGCCAACCTATTTAAAGAAGCCACCGACCTCAGTCGCAAAGCCTCCCAATTGACCAAGGGCTAGCCGGTTTCACTGATTCAGAACAAGTGGGTTCGCACAGGGCGATGCATGGCATCGCCCCTACAACAGCCACCTGCCGAACAATTATCGGAATCCAATGCACGTTTCATAGCATAGCAAGCACCCGTATCGACAAAACAGGATATTGCGCATTTTCGTACGAGGGGCGATGCCATGCATCGCCCGCGCCCGAAAACGAGCGAGTTTCGATGGAACAACTTAGATGATTACTGCTCGGAGAGCTCTTTCGAAATCCAGCTTCTGGCGACGAGGGCATCTTTCAAAGAGATGTCTTTCGACTGCATGTCGTTCATGGCTGTGTTGAGCTGGTCTTGGGTGATGATCCCTCGTTCGACCAGATGCATGCCCCACTCGTCTTGTTTCCTTCCGCCCACTTTCAAGAGTTTCTGCAAAGCGAAGTACAGAGCCAACTCTTCTCCGGTGAGAAGACCGGCGATGACGAGGAGCTTGCCCATCGGCACGCTTTTGATGCCTTCGGCGTCATGGACAATGAGCATCGAATCGAGATCGCTTGCGGACAACCGCCCGCTGGCGATGAGGAGCTGCCCTAATTTGGGGCGAAAGTTGTGCTCGACGCACAGCTTGTGCGCGTCCTCAAGCTCGTTAGCGGAAAGATGATGCATCACTTCCTTGAACGGCATGCGCGGCATAGAGATCATTGCCTGATCCCAACCGGCGGTGTCCTCGCGATGCGTATCCATCGGCACTCCAACAACAGCTATCCACCAACACTTGCCCTTCCGGTTCAGGCGGATAACAGAGTCCTAGAAACTTTAATATGGCGAATCTGGGAAAGCCCTGAGCCGATCCGAAATTATCGGCATCGCGGCTAAACCAGAAGTCGATGTCGGCGGGGAAATAAGTAGCCTAAAAGTTTCGACAATTGGATGCGGCGTTATCGGACTCGACTGAAGCCCTGGCACCACCAGCGATGCCTATGCGCCCAAGAATGACGAAGGAATGACGATTCGAGTCAAGAAGAGCAGTTGGATCATAACAAACACTTGCAGATGTCGGACGGCATCTAACTCTCGATCATGAGTATCCAAATCCTGCGCCCTTCCGCGACTACTAGGCTGTAACCATCTCGGGCTGAGCCACACATTCATCAGCCATATCGGCGACTGCGGTTCCATACAGATCATAAGGGCCCGCCTTGTCGACGCGAACTTTCACGATCTCACCCAAAACGACGACACCAGGCTCGGTATCACTGACATAGACCTGATTGTCGATCTGCGGTGCGTCCCATTGCGAACGACCACAATAGAGATTCTTGCTTTCATCGTATGATTCGATGAGAACTTCGATCTCGCCTCCAACCAGTTGCTCATTCAACTCTTGAGCGATGGCATGCTGGATGGACATGATCCGTTTGCGGCGAGCCTTCTTGGTGCGCTCAGGAATTTGATCGTCCATGTGTCCGGATGGAACTTCCATCTGGCGCGAATAACAGAATACGCCTAATCGATCGAATCGAGTCGTTTCGATGAACTTAGCTAGATGTTCGAACTGCTCGTCAGTTTCTCCAGGGAAGCCGACAATAAATGTCGAACGCACCTTCACGTCAGGAATGCGTTGTCTGATCCGTTCCACCACTTTCTCGGGATACTTCGGTCTCGCCATGGCTGACAGTACGTCAGGATGCGAGTGTTGCAGGGGAATGTCGACGTACTTCACGACCTTGGGCAGGCGCGCGATTGTATCAAGCAGTTCGTCATTAGCTTCGGTAGGATACCAGTACATAATACGAATCCATTCCAGCTCTTCGATTTCGTGCAGCGCCACCAGAAGTTCGGCCAGAGCCATGCGCTTGTAGGTGTCCAACCCGTAGTAGGTGGAGTCTTGGGAAACGAGGATGATCTCTTTGACGCCGCCGGAAACGAGCATTCTCGCTTCCTTGCAGATAGACTCGATAGAACGAGATCGGAAGTCGCCGCGCAGTTGAGGAATGATGCAGAACGTGCAACGGTGATCGCAGCCTTCGGCAATCTTGAGATAAGCCGAAGCTCCCATGCCGGTTTGCATGCGAGGCAGCACTTCGTCGTTGTAATCGTTGGGAGTCTCACTCACTTGCACGACTCTCAAGGAAGAGTCGTTAGCGATCTGGGTGATGACGTCGACAATGCTTTTGATGTCACCGGTTCCGACAAGGGCCCGCGCTTCAGGAATTTCGGTGAGCAGCTCTTCTTTAAAGTGCTGAGCCAGACAGCCGGCGATGATTAGCTCTTTGCCTTGATCGGCAAGTTCAACTAGAGTGCGCACTGATTCGCGCCGCGCCTCCCCGATGAAAGAGCAAGTATTGACCAGACACATGTCGGCTTCGTCGTTATCGAAGGTGACAGAAAAACCGCCTTCGCGCAGCAGCCCCAACATCACTTCGGTGTCCGTAGCGTTCTTCGGACATCCCAATGACACAACACCAATCTTCGGGTTTCGCATTTGCCGTTCCTATCTCTCTTTTCGGTGTTTCTTTTGCGGGGCGATGAGGTTTGCCGCCCCATTAAGGGCCTGCTTACCGGAGTACATATTATTCGAAGTAGCCAAGAGTGACGAGTCTAACCGTCTAATCTCCCAACAATCCGAAATATAGAGCCCCTTCAGTAGTTGGCACCAGAATACGCGATTGGGGAAACCTCTACCACCGCGCCCCTTCACGAGCCGCTAGCCCAACCACAGAAGCGTTTATCCGCCCCCGGCAGCCTTCATAAAGCCGGACTAATGGCCTTATTCGTTCTCTTGATGGCCTTCGGTGTAGCGGTAAGGCACATCCATACCCGGTATAGATCTGGAAGGAGCCTCGTCCACAGAATGATAACGCTTCTTGGCGGTATCGCTGGGCTTCTTGACCGGCTTCTTCACAGGTGGTTTGGTGGCGCCGGTTGCAGAGCCCAACACATTGGAGCCGCTGGATGCACCGGTTTTGGTTTCATCGCCAGTGGCTCCTGCAGTCGCTCCGGCTCCGCCGGTCACAAAAGCTCTGTCCATAACTTTTCCGGCTGGGCCGAGCAATTCGGTCTTACCATCATGCTCGACGTTTACGGAGCCGGCGCTACCGGCATGGATTCTAATACCTTGTGGATCTTTGAAATCGCGACGAGCCCCAGCCTCGAGGAAGCCGCTGAACACGGTTTCGCCGGTGCTCATAAGTTTGACATCGATCCAAACAGTCTTGCTCGCTGTAATAGCAATCGTCTGACTCTTAGGCGGGGTCGGCGGCGTTTGCGTCTGAGCTTGCGGCTGTGTCGCTGCTGAAGTGAGGGGAGACACAGCCGGAGCGGTTGCCGGCACCTGATTAAACTTGGTCGAAGCCAGGGAGAGAATGGAGGGGTCGGGCTGGTTAGTGCGGCTGTTGGAGTTTTGCTCAATGAGCCAACTTACAAGCACGATCATGATAATGATCCAGACCGCCGGATAGACAACCAGCTTCAACAGGCTTGGTCTGCCGCTCTCGATGCGGGTTCTGCTCATGTGTGGCGTAGGAACCATAACCACAGATTGGGCAGCCGGCTTGGCAGAGCGCATGAAACTGCCATTGCCGTTGCCGGCAGTCTCAGCCGCAGCATCGCGTCGATACTCATCAGACATAGCTTGCCCGTTGAGCCCAAGCACATCAGCATATCGCTTGATAAATCCGGCTACATAGACAGCCTCGGGTAAGTCGTCAGTGACGCCAGTCTCAACAGATTGCAAGTGATGCATGGGAATTTTGGTTTTTTCCCAGATCTGATTGAGGGTCAGCCCCTGGCTTTCCCTTGCTGATTTAAGTTTTTGACCGATTTGTTCGAACGTCATTTGGCCGAGCCCAACCGTCCTATTTCCTCAAACGTTAAATGGCGCCATTCTCCAGGCAGCATTTGCCTCAATTGTAACGCACCTATGGCAACTCTGACTAAATGCTCGACAGGATATCCAACTTGGGCGCACATGCGGCGCAGCTGCCGGTTTCGCCCTTCACGAATCGATATCTCGAAGGTTGATTTCTCACCACTCTTTTTCAACAACTTTACATCGGCCGGAAGAGTAACCCCATCTTCGAGCTGAATTCCTTGGGCAAGCTGTTCCAGAGCGTGCGATTGAATGGCTCCCAGCACGGTTATCTGATATCTCTTGAATAACTCATGTGATGGATGCGTCAACTTCTGAGCCAGATCGCCGTCATTTGTGAGGATGAGCAACCCCTCCGAGTCTCGGTCCAGGCGCCCAACGGGGCGGACGTGGCGAAGTTCGGGAGGGAGGAGATCGAGTACGGTTTCTCGGTCATATTCATCTTGGCAAGTTGTCACTGTCCCTCTGGGCTTATAAAGAAGGATGTAGTCGAGGCGCTTGACTGAGAACCTTTTTCCCTCAATTTTGAGCTCGTCTTTATTGGCATCGATCTCGATGTTGAAATCGCGCACAATCTTTCCGTTCACGCTCACCTTACCGGCAGCAATAAGCTCGTCGGCCTTACGGCGCGAGCAGTATCCGGTAGAGGCAATAGCTCGATTCAATCGTGATTTCATTGGGGCTGCTGCACCATATTTGGTGCCACGAATCGTGTCACTTGATACCGTATTCGGTACCGGAAGGAAAGAGCGAGTTTCACTGGGGCGAACCGCCTACCACGACCACGTGCCAGCCTGACAAGCTAGAAACCAGTCCTGTGACTAACCCGAGGTCATCGACTCGGGGTCATCGACCAAAACGTTGGCGCCCTGGCCTGCCAATTCAGAAAACTTGCTGGTGAGTTGCTCTTTCGTGCCTTGGACGGTGTCGCGCGCTTTCTTCAGCACTTCGCCACTGCGTGACTTGGCATCGGTAATGACCTGACCTGCGTTTTTGTTGAGATCGACCAGTGAGTCGCTCGCTTGCTTGTATAAATCTTCGGAGCCATCTGCCAACTGACGGCGCAACTCAGCCCCTGATTTGGGTGCCGACAGCAGCCCAAAGAGAAAACCCAGTATGCCGCCAACCACTAACCCTTCGAAGAATCTACCTGTTGAATCGGCCATTCTATTCACCTCTATTCGCACTTATATGCTTGTGCTCTGATACTTGCTTGCCATCTTGTCTGCCTTCTCTATCACCGGATTTCTTAGCTCCTTGCTCCAGATAGGCCTTGGCGCCGGCTAGAAAGCCCGCTCCCCAGACGCTCGAATGCTTCTTTGCCGAATCTGCGGCTTTGGTTAAACTTCCCGTTACATCTTCGACCTTAGTGGTCACGTCTGAAACATTTTTGACGGCGAAAGATTTGAGTTCCAAAACTCCGCCCATCATCTTATTGACTTCACGCAGGGTAGGCGTCAGCTCTTCTTCCAATGTACCCGCCAGCCGTTCATAGGCGTTCAGGGTCTTGGCCGCTTGCGGAATCAGTTGTTGCAGAGCGAAGACCAGCCCACCAAGAGCCAGGGCGAAGATCACAAGGGACACGACGACGATAATATTGAGGACGTTGGCGTCCAATTCCGGGTACCTCTCAGAGACGCTCGCCTAGCGGTGTTGAAACGGCAGAACCGAATTGTTGCCGTATTCGAGCTCTTCCCGTTTTTTCGCAGCAGCGAGCTTACCGGCTGCCACAGCCCTTTTCAGCCGCATAGTCTGCTCTTCGACGACGAGTTGGCAGTAGTTGAGGGCCGATGCATAAAGGTCAAGGGAGTCATCGACCAACTCGCTCATGCGCTCAGGCAGATCGGTTGCCGTTTGCCGAATGGCACCGCGCACTTCACCGCCGGATTTCGGCGTCGTCAAAAGTGCTAAGGCGGCGCCGCCGAGAACGCCCACTACGAGCCCGACAAGCCAAGAGCCTGTTCCGGAGCCTCTATCTTCTCCATTGGAGTTTTTGCTCATGAAATAGTCTCCAAAGTGATTTTTACTTTCTTTTTTACCCGCTCCGTCGCCCACTTTTCGCTTTCGCTCAAAGCTGGGCTCCTTCGCTTTGCTCAGCTGCTTCGTTTCGCTTCGCTCAAAGCTAGACTGCCTCGCGTACTCAGCTCTTGGCTGGTACTCTCTCTATCACCTTATGGAGTATATCATCACCCCCTGTTAAATACGCCTGTCTCAAGCATTTCGGAACAATGTCGGAACCAGGAAATGTCGATAAAAAGCGCGGGCGCCCCAGTGAAATCGGGAGTTGACGCCATTTGAGGGTAGGTCAGGTCAGGAGAACCGGTTCCAGCCGAGAATATATGGCTTATCGCCATAGAAAACTTGGGGAAATTTCTTCTCCCGATGACAATTCAAGAGCAAGCGATCGCGATTAGACGAGCTACTTGACCGGGCTCGGACCTCTCTCCATCGCCAAAAACCGCTCTGAGAGCAGATCGCAGAGGTGCTCGGCAATGGTCCGCTTGGGCATACGAGTCAGGTTTTCGCGAGTGCCTTCGGCCGTCAAAATAATAACGGCATTGTCGTCTGAGCCGAAGCCGATGTCAGGCACGGTAATATCGTTGCCAACGATGACATCGAGATTTTTCCGTTTCAACTTCTGAGAAGCGTTGGTGAGCAGCTCTTCTGACTCGGCAGCGAAGCCGATTATGACTTGGTCTTTGCGCTTAACCCGCCCGAGAAGGTCAATAATGTCTGGGTTTTTCGTGAGTTCGAGACTGAGATCTTCTGAATCAGCCTTCTTGATTTTATGATTGGCGACGGACAACGGGCGGAAATCAGCTACAGCAGCCGTCATTACCAGGGCGTCGCAACCATCGAACTCGCCTTCGACGGTCTCTTGCATCTCTTGAGCCGTCTCGACAAGAAGCACCGGATAGGCACGTTCGACTTCTACTGTAGAGATGAGCGTCACATCGGCGCCCCTTGCGTATGCCGCATCAGCCATGGCGATGCCCATCTTGCCGGAAGAGCGGTTGCCGATGAAACGAACCGGATCGATAGGCTCTCTAGTGCCGCCAGCGGTGACAAGAACATGGCGCCCGTGCAAAGTGGCGTGGGCAAGGAGCCGAGAAGCGGCGGCGGCGAGAATGTTTTCCACTGTTGCCATTTTGCCGGCACCGACGTCGCCGCAAGCGACTTCGCCGAAGTCAGGGGAGATGATTTCGTAGCGATAGTGGTTTTGCAAAACCTCTAAATTGCGCTGCGTGGCAGGATGTTCGAGCATGCGCGGATTCATGGCGGGGGCGAACATGACTTTGGCGGACGAAGCTAGAACCATGGTGGTGAGCAGATCGTCGCAAAGCCCATTGGCCAGCTTGGCGATGATGTCGGCCGTGGCTGGAGCGATGAGGATGAGGTCCGCCTTCTGAGCCAGCTCGATGTGTTCAGGGCGCCAGTCGCCTTGAGCGGAGAACTGCTCGCAGTGAGCCTGGTTGCGGGTGAGTGTCGTCAAAGTGAGGGGAGTTATGAACTCACGAGCATTAGGAGTCAAAACCGCGTGCACGTCAGCTCCTGAACGTCTCAACATGGAGGCGATGTCACAAGCTTTGTAGGCGGCGATACCACCGGATACACCCAAAATAATTGTTTTGCCGCTGAGAGGATTGAAACTTTCCTCTCGCTTGGTTTTCTTTTTCATTACGCGCCTCGCTGCAAACCCTGATCTGAACCTGCCCTGTATTATTATGTGTCGATCGCGGATAGTTTCGCTAGCCGCTTGGCAGACTCTGGAGAAATTAATGGACAAGTATTACATCACGACCGCTATTGATTATGTAAACGCCTCTCCGCATATCGGCCACGCCTACGAAAAGATAGCCGCGGATATACTTGCCAGGTATCAGCGTATGCACGGAAAAGATGTGTTCTTTCTCACCGGCGTCGATGAACACGGCTCTAAAGTGGAAAAAAGTGCCGCTGCAGCCGGCAAGTCTCCCGAAGAATTTTGCCATGAGATGTCAGCCAAGTTCGAGCAAGCCTGGCGCAACCTCAACCTTTCCTTCGATTACTTTATTCGCACCACCGAACCGAAACACGAAAAAGTGGTGCAGGAAGTCTTTCGTCGCGCCAGAGACAAAGGTGATATCTACAAATCCAAATACTCCGGCCAGTACTGCGAAGGTTGTGAAGACTTCGTCAGGGAGCGAGATCTCGATGCCGACGGCAATTGCCCCACCCACAAGAGAAAACCGATCACCATTGAAGAAGAGAACTACTTCTTCAAGCTGAGCAAGTACAAACCGCAGATCAAAAGATGGATCCTCGATCATCCAGAAGTGGTTCAACCGGAAGGGCGCCGCAAAGAAGTGCTCAACAACTTGGACGACGAAGAGCTCGGCGACTTCAGCGTTTCCCGCTCCCGCAAGTCTCTCAAATGGGGCATTCCCGTTCCCGACGATGAAGACCAGGTCATATACGTTTGGATCGATGCCCTGACAAACTACATAACCGGTGTCGGCTTCGGTTCAGACGAGAAGCAGTTCGCCCGCTACTGGCCTGCCGATCTGCATCTCATCGGCAAAGACATCACCAAGTTTCACTCCATCTACTGGCCTGCTTTCTTGATGGCTGCCGATATTCCGGTTCCCAAGCAAGTGTACGCTCACGGTTTCATCACTGTAGAAGGACAGAAACTGAGCAAGTCTTTGGGCAACGTCATCGATCCCAACCTGCTCGTGGATAAATACGGCGCCGACGCCGTTCGCTTCTACCTCTTCGCCCAGACGCCCTTCGATCAAGACGGTGATTTTTCCCACGCCACATTTGTGAGCACAGTCAACTCGCAGCTCGCCAACAACCTGGGCAATTTGCTCAACCGAACTTTGACTCTCATCGACAAGAACTGCGACTCCGCCGTGCCGCAAGCCGAGATGGATCATGTTATCCGGGAAGAGTGCAACACGGTGCATGGGCGCATCGAAGAGTTTATGAACCGCTACGAGTTCGCCAAAGCAATCAACGCGATCCTGGCTCTAGTAGACATTTCCAACAAGTATCTCAACGATGAGAAACCGTGGTCGCAATTCAAAGAAGGAAAGAATGCCGAAGCCCAAAAGGTTCTCTACACCTGCCTGGAAGTTCTCCGGCGCGCGGCCATGTATCTCTTCCCCTTCACGCCCAAACTTTCAGGCGACATCTGGCATCAGCTCGGATTCACTCAAGCAATCAGCGATTACGGCAAAGGTAGCGGCTCCAATGGGTACCTTGACCACATAGGCGCCGGTCAGAAAGTGCGCAACGAGGGACCGATATTCCGCCGCATCGACGAACCGGTAGCCGAGAAAAAATAGTTAAGGGACTAATTCACTAACTAGACCCGCCTGCTTCTCCAGCAGGTGGGGATCTTTGAAATCCCAAAATCTCACAAAATGGGTACATATTATAGATAGACGGATGCCGCCCAAGCGCTCGAAAACGTAATCTTCGAAGATGACAACGGATGAGATGGTCAGCATGGAGAGAGAGAAGGAATCAAAGCATCAGTTGATTGCGTACAGCTGTGCCCCTAATTGGTTGGTGCCTTCTGTCTGCGCGGGGCTGAGCTTCAGCGCCTTATTGATCATGTTCTTGCCGTTCTCCTTGGCCGCTTTCATTTTTGCCGGTCCCCAGCTTTCCGGCATGGCATTAGTTATCGCCGAGACATTCATTCGTTCCCTGGTCCTCTTGCTGATTGCCGTTCTTCTGTACTACACGCTCGAGATGTCGCGCCACGATTATCTCGTCATCGATAAAGACTCGATCACGTTCCCCGTTTTTCTGGCTCCGGATCTACTTTTCAAACGCCGTCGCTCTTGGGATGACGTAGCCAATGTGCTCGTCGGCATCATGCTGCTGCAAGGTCGCAAAGGAAGCTACGAATACGACATCGAAGAAGCGAAAGACAAGAAACGGCTGCTCATCTACTTCAAATCAGGTGGACACGCGTCAATCAATCTCAACAAGATGTCCCGCAAGAGCTGCGAACAACTAATTGGCGCTATAGAGCCGTGGTGCATCAGTTGTACACGGGCTCCCCAACCCAGACCGGAAGATCAGAGAATATCCATCCAGAAACCAGTGTCGGAGACAAATTTTCTTCCCCGCAGCCACTCCTTCACCCAGATGTGGGAAGACGAGCTTCAGATGCAGTTTTCCGCCACCAATTTCGTTCCTCTAGAGAAAGGAGAGTCATTACAAAACGGACGCTATACCGTCGTCATGCAACTGAGTTCCGGCGGTCTGTCAGCCGTGTACCTCGCGCAGATGCCGGACCAGACTATGGTTGTGCTCAAGGAGGCCTTTCTGCCTCGGAGCTTGGATCAAGAGTGTCGTCAAAAGGCTAAAGAGCTGATTCGCAATGAGGCCGGGATTTTGAGAGAGTTGCGGCACCCTAAGATCGCTCAGGTGCTCGATTACTTTGTCGAGAACAGGCGCGACTACATGGTTATCGAGTTCGTCCCCGGCGAAAGCCTGAGGCAGGTTGTCCGTCGCCGCGGCATTCAATCCGAACGCACAGCGCTGACAGTGGGGTTTCAGACGGCTCTCATTCTCTCCTACCTGCACTCTCGCACACCACCAGTAGTGCACCGCGACATCACCCCGGACAACCTGCTTCTGAAAGAGAGCGGCGAAATAGTGCTTATCGACTTCGGAGCCGCTAATCGCTTTGTGGGCACGGCGACCGGCACCGTTATCGGCAAGCAGTGCTACATTGCTCCAGAGCAGTTCCGGGGCAAAGCCACTGTTCAGAGTGATCTTTATTCGCTGGGAGGAACATTGCACTTCCTCCTCACAGGAAGAGATCCTGAGGCCCTCTCGCAGTCACATCCTGAGACCATCCGTGACGATCTATCTCCGAGCATGATCAAATTGATCTCCGAGCTGACCAGAATCGACGCTAAAGCGAGGATCAGATCGAGTGATGAAACCGTGGACAGAATTCGCCTGTTGATACCAGATACAGTGCTGACGACATCGGGAGCCCGCGACTGATGGCGATGGACGATGCCACCCGAGAAGCGCTCTCTAACAGGCACTTCTTCACGCGCGGGCTGAAGGCGTCGGATGAATACCATCAGTTTTGGATTCGGTACAAGCCGGAAAGAGTGGCACGAAAGAACATCAAACGAAAGTGGATCGTGCCTTTGGGTTTGATTTTAGGCGGACTCGCCTTTGTTTGTTTCCGCTTCGCACAGTTATCGTGGCCATTCTTCCTTATGGCCACAAGCTTCGTCTATCTCGCCTTCAGATTTCCCTTCTTCGCCTCGCCCACCCACCTCTCAATTTCTGATGAAGGGCTGAGATTGCACTGGCTGCGAACCTTCTGCAACGTCTCCGGGCAATTCATTAGTTGGGACATGCTCACTCACGTCAACATAGTTCAGAGGCGTTATTTTGGAGCGGTGGAACCGATGCTGGAGTTCAACCTCGTGCGCGACCGCCTGCCGGCGGCTCTTTCCTGGTTAAATCCCCGCCCCAAACGCATCTCGATTGCCTTGAACGGAATCGCTTCCAGCGACGATCGCAAGCGCCTCCAGTTGGCCTTGCAAAGATTTCTTCCCGCCTACCGCGTTGATCCATCCGTTCCCGAGACACTGGGGACAAACCATAGAATCTCCACCTATACAGACCTGTGGATGGATGCCCTCACAAGTTCGAAACAACGGCAGCGAAGGGAGCAGCTTGGCCCCGGAGATCGACTGCACAAAAACAGATACGAAGTAGTGAAAGAGCTGGGTGCCGGCGGGCAGTCCGTCGTGTACGAAGGGCTCGACCGCGACTCAGCCAAAGACCCCGCCGACCAGAAAGTGGTTGTCTTGAAGGAGTTCATTCTCCCAGCCCACGCCTGCGAGTCCGTGCAAAAGCGCGTCCTGGACAACATTCACAAGGAAGCAAGTTTGTTGCGCAACCTCAAACATCCCAACATCGTAAAGCTGACCGATCACTTTGTTGAGGATCAGAGAGCCTACCTCGTGCTTGAACGCATCAAAGGGACGACCCTCAAGCAAATGGTAAAACACTCCGGGCCGTTCTCAGAAGAACAGGCAGTATTGCTCGGTCTGCAGATGTGTGAAATTCTGAGCTATCTGCATACGCACAACATCGTTCACCGCGATTTCACGCCGGACAATCTGATGATGGGGCACGGTGATATCCTCAAACTGATCGACTTCAACGTCGCCCAACAGCTCGAAGGTGATCCCTCGAGATCTGTGGTTGGCAAGCACTCTTACATACCTCCCGAGCAGTATCGCGGCAAGGCATCGTCACAGAGTGACATTTACGCCGCCGGAGCCAGCCTGTTTTACTTGCTTACAGGAATAGAGCCCGAACCCATCGAGACCTCCCATCCCCGCCACGAAGCGCCGGCAATCAGTGAAGAGATGGACCGAGTTGTGGCCCGGGCCACCGCCCCGGAAGTAAATGACAGATATGTAGATTGCTTAGAATGGCGGCTCGATCTGCAAAGAATGAAGAATCGAAGCAGTAACTGAGACAAGAAATCGATAATATCGTCCTCCTCATGATGTCGACAAGGTCGAAGTGACATCGTAACTGAGACGAAAGTCGCTAATTCCGTCTTATTTACGATATCGCAGGGGACAGAAGGCTTTGACATCGCCGGGGAGAAAGATAGGAAATTGGGTTATGCCTACATATTTATGAGCGGCAGAGCCGGTCTTCTGGACTCAGTGATCGAAACCGGCTACACAAAAATTGAGCAATGATTTGCTTACATTTCCTTTACCAGCGGTGCTCAAACTTCTAAAATGAGAACTCGAAGTTGCGGAAACCGCCTCCAAGCAGGTTTCTAGCACATCAGGAATCCCGTACGCGTCATTAGTATATTTACGATGGTCAGACAATGGTCGACGAGTCTACAGTCCAATTTCCTGATAAACGTTCGCTTGGCAGTCTATACATAGCTGACGAAGCCTTTCCCCACATTCGCAAATGGATAGGCGAAGCAAAGGGAAAGTTAGTGCTTGCATTTCCTAAGGGGAAAATGTTGGGGGTTGCCCTCGGCTCCTTCGGCTGGGAAGCCCTTGCTGATGCCAACTGCGCCGAGCTTCGCTGTCTGCGCTCGATAGATTTATCTACTGCCCAGTTCTGCGAAAAGACTGTTCAAGCAATTTCACAGCTGCAAGATTTGATCGAGTTGCGGCTCGATTTCCTCAAGTTCGCCGACGGCGATCTGAGTTGTTTGAAGATATTCCCCCAACTCAAAACAATCTGGCTCAATGGAACCAGCGTGACGGATCAAGGATTGATAGCCCTTTGTGAGTTGCCGTCCCTTACGAACGTGGTCCTCAAAAATACAAGCGTCACCGACAACGGCATCGGGCAGCTGAAAGCGCTAAATTTGGAAAGTGTAACGTTGCCCGAGCAAATCTCGAACAGCACCATCAAAGTCATCTCCAACGTCAGTAGCCTGAAGCGCCTAGATTTGTCTCGAACCAACATTACCAGCGACGGATTGGAACCGTTGGCGCATCTGGAAGGGCTCCAAGAGTTGTATCTGAACGACACTCCTATCAACGACGCCAGCATCGTTCATCTCGCTCGCCTCCCCTCACTCAAAATCCTGTATTTAACAGGCACCAAAGTGAGCGACGCGGCCGTGCCCTATTTTGAAAACATGCGGAGCTTAGAGCATCTCGAACTACGAGATACCGGCGTAACCGAGATAGGCGTCGCCCGCATCCGCGCCAGCCTCACCAGCTGCGCCGTCTTCGGCGGCTAACAAACTATAAATTCTGAAAAAAGACCACGTCGTTCCCGACCCGGGCGATGCATGGCATCGCCCCTACAACATTTTCGCGAACAGGCAACCCCGGTAATCATCAAGCTTTTCGCGGAGTCCAATTATAAAGACTGTCTGTTCGAGATTTACTCACAGCAAGAGTTTCCTCCTGGACTGGAGTGACGAATCCCGAGCGTTTGCAGTGGTTATGATGTAACCAACCCCGAATAAATCGCAATAGAACAATCCGTTCGAATAACACGAGATTTAAAAGACTCGAATCGAGTTTGTAGGGGCGGTGCCATGCACCGCCCGTGCTGTACACGTGCAAGTTCCGGGAACGAAACTAAACGGATGCTACTCGATTTTGATGTCTGGATCGCGAGATCTCATGTTCTCGTTGGTCTTGAAGAACCAGCCGCGGACGCCCCGCAACCATGAACGATGGTTCTTATCGACTTCGGCACGAACTTTTGCCAGGCGAACTCGTTCAATTTCAAATTTGACTCGGGTCAACTCTTTTCTGAAGTCTTCGGTGTTCATCGCCACTGCAAGAGCACGATCGGCTTGGGCCTGGAGATCAGGCAACAGTCTCAGTTCGGCTTCGAGTTGGGAAATGCGAGCCCGATCGTCGACACGGTCGGTCAAGAGCCTGATGATGGTCTCTTGGGCTTCCACCAACAAGCAACGCAGCTCTTCCACCTCAGCAGTCTTGTCGTCGACCTGCACGGTGAGCTTCTGTTGCGCCGCACCATCATAGGCTATCTGCTTCGGCGCGTGAGCATTCGCGGGCGAGTTGTCGCCCGTGTTCTTGATCAGGTTCACAAAACCTTCGAGCACGTTGACCAGATCGGAACGGGAAACTTTGTCGCCGCCTTGCGACTTCTGCATAGCAGTACCGGCTACCTGCTCGATTACATCTTGAGCGCGGTCGATGGCATCGGAAACTTGCTCTTGCCCCTCTTCCGATTGAGGCGGAGCGAATGAGCTTTGGGCTCGCTCGGATATTGCTTCTTCAGTCAAATTCGGCGCCGCCGTGTTGTCGAAAAAGAGGTCGGCGGCGCTGGATATGTCTTGCGAAGACAGTGCTGATGTCTCGGAAACTATCGCATCGACATCATTTTCTGCTTCGGCGTCATTTGTCTCGTCTGTCGTTTCTTCTGTCTTTCTATTGTCTGTGACACCAATTTCAGCGGCGTTCAGATCAGGAACGGCATTGTGACTAAAAACAGGTGTCAAAACTGGCTCGGGCACGACGATTTGCGCGTCTTGCTCCGGCGCGAAGTTTACTTGCGCCTTGTCTCTGGCAGCATTCTTCTTTTTGTTGCGAACGGCCGATCGCGAGCGCACACTGGCGTCATTCATGTCGGTCTCCTCATTCTCTGAAAACAGATATCTAAGAGAATCGATGTCTGACGCATCTTTGCCTGATGCGATCCCATTGCCAACGCTCGGCCCCACAGCGTCCATATATTTTCCCCAACCTAGCCAGCCAACCATCGCTAATTATCCAGGTCGCGATAATGATTGTCTAGATTTGACGCGAACTTAGAGCGAATTTCTAGAAGCTGATGAGAAACTGAAAGGAAGCGCAGATACGCTGATACACATGCGACGCCCCCAACGCATATACACTATGGTGAAGCACCCAACTCAACCGCACAACTTAAATGCTGCTAGTAATCAGGGGAGATTCTTTATCCCCGTCCACATCCAGCCCAGTGAAACAGTTGCACGCAACGATGACGTACTACATATGTCTTTAATATCTTAGTGACTCTTAGGTTTGCCCGTGGGCTTGCCTGATTTAGCCGACTTACCGTGTTTTCCCGACTTAGCACCTGCAGCAGCCGGTTGTTGTTGATCCGTCTTACTCGGTTCCAACTTGAAGAACTCCTGCAAAAGTGCCTTGGCAATTGGTGCGCAAGCCGTACCGCCGTGACCTCCGTGCTCGACAAAAGCACAAATAGCAATGCGGGGGTTATCGGCAGGAGCGTAACAGGCAAACCAGGCGTGGGTTTTGCTGCCTTCTGGAGGCGCCTCAGCCGATCCGGTCTTTCCAGCCACTTCCACGTTGCCCAATTTCGTGGCACCACCGGTTCCGGAGGCGACCACGGCTTTCAAACCGGCGGCAACTACATCCATATACTCTTTATGGAACTTCCAATGCTCGGGATGCGGCGGCGGAATCTGGCGATCGCCAATCTTGATGATGAAGTGCAGATCCGGCACTTTGCCTCGGGTTCCCAGACCGGAATAGATGCGTGCCATCTGCGTAGGCGTGACCTGACAGAACGTCTGTCCGATTGACATATGCAGAGTATTGCCGGGATACCACTTCTCATGCATCACCCGTTCTTTCCACTTCGAATCAGGCACCAGTCCTGGAGATTCGTGCCTGAGCTCCACACCGGTGGTGCGGCCGGCTCCGAATTTGACACCAACTTCCTTCATCATCTCTGGTGTCATATGCAGTGCCATCTGATAAAAGGCGGAGTCACGCGACCAGGCCAAACATTTGACCAAGTCATACAGCCCGCTCGCCGACGTCCAATCGTGGAAGAAAAAGTTGCCCAGAGCGATACCGCCTGACACGTGAATTTTGGTATCCGGTTTCACCACCTTGTTCTCCAGAGCCGCCAGCAGCGTTATCGCCTTCCAGGTTGACCCTGGGGGGAAACCAGACAGAGCGCGGTTGAATAGGGGATGATTGGGAGCATTCAATTTCTTCCAAACCGGCGGAGTAATCTTGCGAGTAAACACGTTGGGGTCAAAACTGGGGCGCGACACCATGGCTAACACTTCGCCAGTTTGTGGATCCACAGCTACAACAGCGCCCGAACGATCGCCGAGAGCATTGTAGGCGATTCGCTGCAGGTCGAGATCTAAGGATGTCACAACCGGCTGCCCGCCTTGAGCCTCACGAGTAATAACAGGCTTGGCGGTGTCGCGAGACAAAGCCTGTCCGCTAGCGTTGACGCGAACACGCTGCTCGCCATCGACGCCACGAAGCTGATCGTCATACAGCCGCTCGATACCGTCTTGACCGACGACATCACCCATGCGCCGCTCGGGGCGCAATTTTAACTGTCCCTGGGTAATCTGGCCGCAGTATCCGAGAACATGCGCGGTGATCTCACCTTGAGTGTAATTGCGGCTTATATCAGGAAGAATGTCGACGCCGGGAAGGAACAGCTTTTGGTCGTAGAACCGGCTCACCGTGTCAACATCCAAATCTCTCTCGATAACCACCGGCACTACCGAGTGGCTGACTTTCGCCTTGAGCAATGTCGCCAGAACCTTGGGTGCGGGAACATCAAGCACCTTGGACAAACGGTTAGCCAGATCTTGCACGTGATCGATCTGCATGGGAATAGCGATCATCGACAGAGACTGTTTGTTAGTCGCCAACAAGTTTCCATGCCGATCATAGATAGTGCCCCGAGGGGCGCGCAAGAACGTCACCCGAGTGGAGTTGTCGATTGCTTGAGTTCGGTAGTATGGATACTGCAGCACCTGCAACCAGCCCAACCTCAAGATAAGCGTGCCCACGGCGGCAATAATGATGAACGAGAGCACCATCAGTTTCACCAACGGCGCCTTGATTCCAGGAGTGATAGCTGTCGTCGTCATGCCTTGATCTCCTGCGACGGAGTCTGAATGAGGTCGTACCAGACTCTGAGCGGATAAAAGACGAACGGCGAAATCATGGCGTTGACGATACTTTCGGTGACAGCCATCTGAGCTAGATGGGGAAGAACATCGGGGCGATGCAAAATCATCATCTGCACAGCCGTGATCGACTCTGCCAGCACAGATAAAAGAAGAACCAGAGGAATGCACAATAACGTTCCCTGGTTGAAATTGCGCAGGCAGAAATAACCAGCGATCCATCCCACGATAGGAAAACTGACAGGATAGACAGGAAGGATCGACGCATACAGAGAGCCGAAAAAGGCGCCCACTAAAAGACCGCTTACCGAGCCGGAGAGAGCTTGAATCGAAACAATCTGGCCGAGACTGACATGGTGCAGCTCATCGCGGCGCGGCATATGCAAGGGCGATCCGAATACAGCCCCCCAGACGATTGTCACCATCATCGGTACGCTGCACAGTACCGCTCGCAAGGGAATGATGCTCAGCAAGGTGAGCTGCAAGAGCCAGGCGAAAACAAGCACGACGGCGGCCAGGCCAAAGTGCCAGAATTTTCCGCGGGCTTGCATGGAGATGATGGCCATCGCGTTCTCCCTGCCTACTCTTGCTGTGGTGGTAGGACAAGCACTTCACTTAAATCGTAGCAATTCTCGCTCAGCTTAACATCGATCTGTAACGACGCCCCGCTGGCCACTCTGTTCACATCCATAATGGTTCCCACAGGATGGTTCTTGGGAAACACGCTGCCTTTGCCCAGGCAGAAAAGCTTTTCCCCTCTTTCCACGTTAGTGCCGACAGGAACGTATTCGAGCTTGGCCGGCTTCTCATAGCCGCCCACCAAGATACCGGTGACGCCGGAATGCTCTACGACCACACCGAGTTTCTGATCCGGATCGGTCAGCAGTCTGACGACAGAAGCATGATCATCGACCTTCACGACCTGACCGACGACACCGTCAGCGGTGATTACCCCAGCCCCCATCGCTACGCCGTCTAGCTTGCCTTTATCCAAGACGGCTTGCTCGAACCAGTTATCAGGATTGCGCGCGATAACTTCCGCCGCCAGAGCTTGAGGTTCGCTCTTCTCTTTGAGGCGGAGAAGGGACCGCAGATGATTGGTTTCACGGGTCTCACGACGCAGGGT
>Ga0206838_10040_pt2 | contig 41482 bp, 32 predicted proteins | sample Alteio_BWOrgCont_26_FD_152879 | JGI IMG/M metagenome (GOLD analysis project Ga0206838, IMG submission 152879) | Enriched cells from forest soil in Barre Woods Harvard Forest LTER site, Petersham, Massachusetts, United States -... | ecosystem: Environmental > Terrestrial > Soil > Temperate forest >...
GGATTTAGTTTAGTGATACCGGCGTAGAAGTAGACAATGGCAATCTGCAGTTTAAAAATCAGAACGCTCCATCGAGGCACAGTGCGCGGCTGACTATGAGCTGTCGCGAATGATCGTGTCGGCGCTTACTGAGCGCTTTCCCAACGACATCATTGTTTCCGAAGAAGACCACATTCATAAAGATGCGACGACGAAAGATCGCGTCTGGTTGATCGATCCCATCGACGGCACCGAAAACTACATTTCCAACGATGGTCAGTACGCCGTCATGATTGGGCTTGTGGTCAAGACGACGCCGGTGTTTGGCTGGGTCTATGCACCAGCGTTTCGGACCTTGTATTTTGGTGGTCAAGATTATGGAACCTGGCGAAGCAAAGATCAGGCACCGCCTCAACGAGTAGGACCACTGAAGGAGCTCGAAGTCGAGTCGGTCGCACGCGTGATTATGGGTTTCCGCGATCGCAAAGCCAATCCGTGGGTGAAAGAACATCCCAAAGTCGTGCTTGTGAAGACCGGCAGCATCGGGCTCAAAGTGGCAAAAGTGCTTGAGAACGAAGCTGATGTGTTCGTTCATCTCTCCGGCAAACTGAAAACATGGGACACGGCTGGACCGGCCGCGATTGCGCTCGGCAACCAGCTCGACGTTGGTACGCTGGAGACCGACGACTTGCCGTTCGATATCTCGAAGGTGCGGCAGGAGTGCTCCATCATCATGGGCAGACCGGGAGCGCTGCGCTGGTCGAGAACGTATTTGAAGGAACCGGGTAAGGTGCACTGCGAAAATGGGACTAATAACTAAGGAAGCTGATCTAAACGCTCTCTGCGATAGACTTTTGCAATGCACCAGATGCGGTATCGATCTGGAGTTTGTGCCGGAGCGAACGTACGAACCTGTCTTGTGTCTCGTCCAGGTTGCCATCGAAGATAGTGCCTATCTCGTGGATCCACTGGCTTTGCCCAATCTTTCTCGCTTGTGGGACGCCCTCAATCGCGAAGAGATGCTGGTAATTCTTCACGCCGGCAGTCAGGATTTGGATCTTATATATAGCTTGTGCGGCAATGTACCTCAGCAGGTATTCGATACTCAGATTGCCGCAGGATTTGGTGGCTTCGGCTATCCTGTGGGTTACGGCAAGCTGCTCAATCAACTGCTTGGGGTTTCTATCGCCAAAACTGAGAGTTATACGGACTGGACCACGCGCCCGTTGTCGCCGTCGCAGATCGAATACGCCACAGAAGATGTTTTGCACCTGCTGCCCATGTATGACAAGCTGTGCGAGGTTCTGAGAAACGTCGAACGCCTGGAATGGGTGCTGGAAGAGTGCCGTCGACTCAGCAATGTCGAGCGCTATCAGCATGATAAGGCTCTCGATTTCCTTAGAGTAAAGGGTGCCAGTGCCTTGAGCCGCCGGGGACTGGCGGTATTGCAAGCTCTGTGCGAATGGAGAAACACTGAAGCTCGTCGCGTTAATCGACCAACCAAATCAGTTGTCTCAGATAACACGTTGTTGGAACTGGCCAGAAAGCCACCAAAACAGATTGCCGATATCCAGCGTATACGCGGTATTCGTGTCGATCAGGTACGACAGCATGGCAATCAGATGATGGAAGCGATAGAGCGCGCTAAACTTATTGCCGATGAGCAATTGCCCTCGTGGCCTAGCTCTCGGGTTCCTGCTAAGAAAGAAGTGCTGCTAGCAGATGTTCTCTTTGCCGGATTGAAAGTAATTACATACGACGTAGATCTCGCTACTGAGCTGGTTGCCACACGCGACGATTTGCAAGCATTGGTGCGTTTGCAGAGAGAAGGAAAAGTCGAGACCACGACATTGCCGCTTATGCAGGGCTGGCGCAAAGAGATCGCAGGAGCGAGGCTCGCTAGTCTTCTTAAAGGCGGAGCTATGCGTATCTCTTTCAAGGCTCAACAGGACCCGCCCTTGATCATGGAGATCGAAGGTGAGAACGGCGGGCGGCCATAAGCTAGCGCTTGAAGACTGGCTTGGATTGTATAGAAAAGATTAGTTTCCCGGAATGATTGCCACGAGACTACCTTAAAACGCGTTATGAAATGGATCTTTGTAATATGATCACAAAGTGGCTCGTAGCAAAGGCATGAAGATGAGTATGACATCTATAAAAGACCCCCAGAACGAAGAAAAGGAACAAAGTTTTGCCGAAACCGCAATGCGGATGAGCGGCAAATCTGAGGAAGAAGCGACGCGTACAGGTGCAGTAGATCGTGCCGACGATCAAGTCGAATCGATGTTCGCTGCCGAGTACAAGACGGTCAACAGTCCCGTTCACAAGGCCGTTTGGGACCAGAGAGTTCCGATCGAACTGTTCACTCCGCCCAAGATGTCAGCCAACGACGTCTCTTTCCCGGCGATGCAAAAGTCGCTTGAAGTGCTGAGAAAGTACCGCGACGCGGGCACGGTTTATAACGAGAAGGGCAAAGTTTCCGACGCCGTTATCAAAGACCTGTCTGACGCCGGTTACTGGGGAATGGCTATCGAGAAGGAATACGGCGGACAAGGAATTTCGGTTATTCAGTTCATGCGCTTCATCGCCGAAGTAGCAAAGGTTGATCCAACCGTCGCTGGTTTGGCTTCTGTGCACGGTTGCATCGGCGCTGTCGACCCGGTAAAAACTTTCGGCAACGAGTCGCAAAAGAAAAAGTTTTTGCCCCTGTTGGCTTCCGGCAAATCTCTTTCTGCATTCGCATTGACCGAACCATGCGCAGGTTCGGATTTGACCGCATTGCGCACAACTGCAGTGCTGAAAGGCGATCATTATATTGTTAATGGCGAGAAGCTATTCATTACCAACGCTGTTCCTGGCAGAACCATCGGTTTGGTCTGCTTGATAGACGGCAAGCCGGCTGCTCTGATCGCGGAGCTGCCACCAACCGAAAATGAACACTTCAAGATCGTCAACTACGGTTTGCATGCTCTCAAGCACGCCTACAACAACGGGTTGATTTTCAAAGATTTTGCCGTGCCCAAAGAAAACTTGCTCGTTCCCGGTGTGGGCGACGGTTTGACCATCGGTTATCACGGACTCAATTTAGGACGATTGGCGTTGTGTGCCAACGCTGCCGGAACCATGAAGCTTATGCTTGCCAATATGCTGCCGTGGGCTAAGTTCCGGGAAACGTACGGACATGCCATCGACACGCGCGAACTGGTTAAACGCAGAATCGCCCGTGCCGCTGCCTTGATCGCCGGTTCGGAAGCGTTGTATCAATGGGGTTCATGGCTGCTCGATAAGGGCTACCGTGGTGAACTCGAATGCGTCATCGCCAAGATCTTCGGCAGCGAAGCTCTGAAAGAAGTCGCCATCGAACTTTTCATGAAGACGCACGGGGGACGTTCGTTTTTGCACGGACACATGTTCGGTGATAACGTCCACGAGTTCCTGGCGCCTTGCATCTACGAAGGCGAAGGCGAAATGCTCGGTATGGCATTCTTCAAGTCGCTTGCAAAAGCACACGGGCAGAAGTATTTCGAGCCTATCGGTCATGCCTTGCAGAAGCACAAGATCAAAGACTTCAACCCTGCCAACCCCGCTCATGCATGGGCGCTGAAGAGCGAACTCATGAACTATGGCGGATGGCGCATAGGCAAGATGTTCGAAAGCCCGGATCATCACGAAATTGCCGGCATGAATCTCAAACTGCAAGGGCACATCGACTACGCTCTGGAAATGTTGAACCAGGCGCCGATCGAGTTGTCCGAAAACATGGTCAAGCACCAGCTCAAACTGCCCGATAGACAGTGCCGTATCGCCCACATGTCGCGTCGGGTGCAAGACATGGTCATCATCCTGATCACGGCCTTGTGGGCACATCAGCAGCAAGATGAAGTGCAGACAGCCGCAGCTGACATTTTGTGTCAGGACCTGCGCCGCGGTCTTACTGGTGAGCAGCCTTCGGACAAGTACTTCCGTGATTGCTCCAGGTTGGCCGACCTGATCATCGCCGGTGGGTACAAGGAACTCGAAAACATCAAAAAGCTCGACATCATGTTCTCGTACGACAAGAAGGCAAAGGAAGCCAAAACAGCTGTCAAAGCCTAAGGTCCGAAGACAAGCAATAGGTCGGGTGTCACAGATACGTGGCACCCGATTTTGTTTTAAGAGACCAAACTTGATTGAAAGCAAAACTTGTCCGGATTAAACGGGCTTGGATGCTTTTAGGGTTAAGGAGGGAGGGTTGGGATCGATTGAGTCGGATCCGGTTAGGTTTTTGATGGTCATGGTGGTGTGCTCGGGATTGATCCACTCTGGCTGGGATCCACATGGGTGGTGTGCTCGGGATTGATCCACTCTGGCTGGGATCCACATGGGTGGTGTGCTCAGGATGGACCCACTCTGGTTGGGAGTCACATGGGTGGTTTGCTCAGGATGGAGCCACTCTGGCTGGGATCCACATGGGTGGTGTGCTCAGGATGGAGCCACTCTGGCTGGGATCCACATGGGTGGTGTGCTCAGGATGGACCACTCTGGTTGGGAGTCACATGGGTGGTTTGCTCAGAATGGATCCATCCGGCTGGGAGTCACATGGGTGGTTTGTTCAGGAAAGATCCATCCGGGCTGGATGCAGTTTGATACTGAGCTTGGATCCGGCCAGGATAGATCTGATTATGTTGGAGAGTTTTGCGATGACACTGCCGGCAATGCCATGACCATCGAGTCTGTCTTCGCAAGTTTCGAAATTTGGGAACCAATTGCTTTTGACACCGCCAGTGGTGTGATGGCCCACCTGGGACGGTGCTTTTCTGCCCCTAGTGCATATCTGATACCACCTGTGATGCGCCGGCGGATGGACATACCATGCTCTGTCGTGGATTCGACTTGGAATCAAAACAAGATTGCAAGTCGTTTTTGTCAACCATTCGAATTAGGAATCGCTAGTCCACGGCAAAACGCCAAAAAAAGAGCTTTCGCTGATCGGATTTGGAAAATTTAGTGGAACCGCGGATTGCCTGTCGAACAAAAAGATGGTAGCTGGGTTGTAATCGAGAGTCCGACCGGATCTTCGTACCCGTCTGAAGATTCCGAAAGTTCCTCGCATACAATTCGAAACCTTCGCTCAAAGCATCTTGCCAGAACAAACGGAACCTGGTAGCCGATTCACAACACACTTGCAAAAATCAGCGGCACAAGTACTAGTTGATCTCGGAAACGATCGGAACGTGGTCTGACGGTCTTTCCAACTTGCGTGGGTCTTTATCGATCCAGCAGCGTGTGCAGCTGGCTGCAGCCGACGGGGTGAGCCAGATATGGTCGATGCGAAAGCCCATGTTGCGCCTGAACGCACCCATGCGGTAGTCCCACCAAGTGAACTGTCCGCCTTCCTCATTATGCATGCGGAAGGCGTCAACGAATCCCCACTGACGAATGGTGTCGAGTCTCTGGCGTTCGGTGTCGCTCACCATGATCGTGCCCCGGACCTCTTCAGGCTTGTAAACATCACGGTCTTCGGGGGCGATGTTGAAATCACCACACAGGAGCAACTTTGAATCAGGTTTGTGCTGGCGTTCGAGATGTGTCTTGAGTCCGTCCAGCCAGTTCAATTTGTACTCGTACTTGTCAGAGCCCACACGTTGGCCGTTGGGAATGTAGCAGTTCAATATATATAAAGAATCGATTTGCGCTTCGATGAAACGGCGTGCATGTGGTTCAGTCTCTTCCAAAAATCCTTTCTGCACGTTCATGATCGGGCGGTCTGAGATGATGGCAACGCCGTTGTAGCTCTTCTCGCCGTAGAACTCGTAGTGATAGCCCAGAGCGTCGAATTCCGCCTTGGGGAATTTCTCGTCGACCAGTTTCGTCTCTTGCAGGCAGATGACATTGGGCTTGCAGGCGCGAATCCAGTCCGCGAGCTGCGGCATTCGCACTGCGAGAGAGTTGACATTCCAGCTTGCCACGATCATTTCGGTTGCTCCGTTTGGAAATCATGCTGTTGATTCGCTCTATTCTATAGGGTCGGTTTCCAGAATGAAGACTGTGATACCACAAGCGGTGAAACCGGAAACCATGGGTGTGTCGCAGAGAAGGGCGTTTTGCCTGGCGGAAATTACTGGGATCGGCGCCCCTTGCGGCTGCTCTTCTTGCTTGGTTTTGAAGAGAGTTTCGTTTTTTGCTTAGTATCACGCTTGGCTTTCTTCGCACGGTTCGAGGTAGTACTAGGCGCGCCATTTGGTTGAAATTGCTCAAACTCCGACAGAATCTGAGCTTAGGTAAGATCGTCAAGCACTCCCATATATGGGGTTATGGTCTTCGAACCAGCATGAGAGATTAGTCAACTCCAGTGCGAGCTTGTTGCTTGTCCTCTGCAGACGCCAGTCTTGACCGGTCTTGCCAGCGGTGCACCAGACCTGATACCACGGGCAGGTCGGAATCGTATCAAGCTAAAGCAGGTGTAATCGCGCTCTCCGATTGCCTATCGTCGGACGGAGCCCTGGGCAAGGATCGCTGAAAAGAAGCAGGTTTCAGCGGCTTCTGACGTAGCTACGGACGTAGTAGGTCGCGCGGGCAACCTAATATATAGATTTCGTCTCTTTCAACCCCGCACGATTATATGAATGCGAACGACTAGCCAAGATCGCAAACTTCCCACTCGCCACTAATCGTCTGCGCACGCGTCTTGTGCTCCATGGGAAAAGCTCACTGCTTCTCTGTTTTGAAAACGTGCCTGTTGTAAATCCGCATGACCGCTCGGCGATATTTGAAGTATGTCCGAAGAGGCAGCGTTATAGCTCGTTTCAATCGATCGAGTTGTTGGTGGTGGCACGGTCCTACCATAAAGCAAGAAAATTGCAACTGGTGGCATATGTCTAAGGGGATCGCTGTTAACTATCGCCTGATGAGCATCGCGCATACTGTGTTTCGTGCGAGTCTTGCTCTATGAGCATTACGAACTTTGCGAAAAAAGGTTTAAGTCGCCCGTAGCTAAATCTGCATTTTATGCCTGTTTTGGACCTTTACGATATTCGTTTTGATGTGTAAAGTGATAGACATTGAGAGCGGTTGCACTAACTTCCTAAATCGCTCCGCGGTTTACATACTTTGTGAAGAACCGTGAAAAATCAAACGGACCTAACAGTGCTACTGAGAGGTCCGATGACTCCCCTTTGTCTGCTGTGAGGAACTTAACCATGCCCAAAAAGGTACTAATTGCGCTGCCGCCTGCAATGTTGGAGCAAGTCGACTTCATTGCCCAATGTGAGCATCGCACACGTTCGGACCTGATACGCGAAGCGCTCCGACGTTATTTGGACAACTTCAGACGCACACAAGGCACGCCCCTTGCCATAAGCACAATGGACAACGCTGAAACACCGTTCGCCACCACCCTCTCGTAAGTATCGTCTAATTTCCCCCGACTGTCGTTTCGGAGTTCTGCGAAGCCGCCACCACAGTCGAAAAGAAGAAGATCAGTAAATACAAGCAACGCGAAAAGTTTAGGCAACCAGGAATCATAGAGAATGCCGCCGAAGGAAAAACCTCGGCGGCATTAGCGCTTTTTGGGCGGTACAATCATTGGTTATGGAAACAGCTCCCCAAGAACAACACCCAATCGAAGCTGCAATGGCTGAAGCCGCTAGTCTGGCCCGAGTCGTTCAAATAGCAGCAGATTGCGTGGCGGTGCTGGCCGACAAGCGTGTCACTTTGGAAGAGAAGATGCTGCGCGCTTATATGCACAACCTGGCGATTGTGAGCGCCCAGTGTGCAGCCAAGTTGCACGAGCTCACCAGAGACGGTGCCAAGAGCGATCTAGAGGTATTTTCTGAGCTTTCCGCTGTCACCGAAGAAACCATAGTAGCGCTCACGGAATTGCTCAAGGTCAGTCGCTATGACTTGAACTTTCTCGAGCAGTACTACGAACATGGCTTCTATAACAAGCTCCTCAACGAATACCGGTTTCTCGAGCGCTTAGAAAGCATTCGAAGCAAGCTAGACGCCTCTCAGTAGAGCGAATTTACACTTACCCGTAGGGAGGGGCGCTAAATTCTCTGGAAGCCTTCTCAGGAGTGCTGCTGTCTTTGTCCTTGACAGCGAATCATGGGCGCAATCTGCAGCGGCTGATGCGCGTGTTGGGACGTCGACTTGGAAAAATGTGTTTTCAAGTCTGGGTTAGGACTCGATCAGGCGCACGGCCTTTTGGATCTTCATTCTCACTTCAGGATTGCTGTCGCTGGAGGCATCGCGCAACGCCTGCAAGATCTCTTCGTTGGGCTGTTTCAACTTGCTGGCCATCTTCCCTACAGCCTTGGCAGCCGCTTTTCTTACGTCTACGAATGAATCACGCAGCAAGGGTGTCACTTGCATGACTGCGTCGCTGCCTTGATTTGGAACCCTAGATATGGTGTTGATCGATTCCATGCGCACGAATTCGTCGGTCGATTGCAAAAGTCCCATGATGGCAGGAAGGTATGGTTTTGCGTGTCCAGGTCTCTCTTGAAACCACCGCAGCGCGGCCAGTTTTACGTAAACGCTTTCGTGACCGAGTGCCTTTGAGTAAGTTTTGGCAGGCATGCGATTGGCTTCATCAGGCAAGCCGAGCTTCAAAGAGCGCGGCTCGAAGCCGGGATAATCGTGCTGGATGATCATGTCGTCGACTAATTGAGCAAAGCGTTCTAGTTCCATTTCAGATTATTCTTTCTTGAGGCAGATGTTTGAGTACTGGTTGCATGTTAATAGCGTTGCTATTGTCCGAACATATTTTTGAACATATTTGGATCGAGTCCTGGAATTGTAGGCGTTGAACCGGACTTGCCTTGCTGGCCTCCGAAAAGGTTTTGCAATTCGCCCATCCCTCCCATAGCATTCATAGGATTGGTATTCGTAGTTACGCCCTTCGTCACCCAGCCCTCCAGAATCATCTTCATGAAGAACTGCTTTTGGGGACCGTAGTTGACAGACGCGGCTTGAACGAACATCTGCTGCGGATTGCGCATGGTGAATCGCAACACAGTTTCGCCGTAACCGGAGTGCTGCTTGCCTGATTTATCCCAAGAGGTTTGGTGCGTCACAATGTCTTGCTCGTAAACTCCCTGGGCAAGCTCCCGTATGTCATTTTTTATGACGTTTGACTGCATTTGACCGCCGGTCACGCTTGTCTCCATGCCGCCGGACGTATTGATATCGCCGAAATTCAGGGTGAGCGGAACCTGCATCGACTGGGCCATCTGTCCCATCATTGATCCAAAGGGATTGCCGGCGCCGCCCGAACCCATCATCTTAGAGATCTGGTCTGCTTGCACCGTATCTTTCATCGGCACCATGAATAATATGCTAGCTGGTTCGAGGGCGATCTTGCCGCCCACGAGGTCGCGGAAGTTGAAATTGACATTGCCATCGTTTCCAGGATGGAGCGCTTGTTGTGTGCGTCGGGCTTCTTCGCCATCGTAGGCGAAGTACGCAGGCGAGAGTTGTTCGACCATAAGGCGCAGAACGCCGCCCCACGTTCCCTGGTTGTTGGTCGGGAACGACTTGACTATTTCTCCGGTGAAGCGCGTTGAGCCAGAAGTGGCAGCTGCCTTCAGGCGTGGATCGCGGGTATCGAGCTTGGGAGCAATGGCTTTCAAAACGGGGAAGCTGGCGCCCGCGCTTCCAGAAAGTTGTTCAATACGTCCGAACAGTTTGATTGGTTGATTTGAAACCTTTGGTTTTGGAGGAGCACTCGGCTCAGACTTCGGCACCGCTACCGCTGCTTTCTCCGTTTGCAAAGCCGGAGTTTCTTCCTTCAAAGAACCGGTGCTCGGAGTTTCTGTTTGCAAGCCGGCACTCGGAGCCGCTTGCGTTTTCTCTTGCCCAGTCCAAGGCCAGGGCTCATTCAATTTCTTCTCGGTACCCTGATCGTTTGAAGCTTGAGGCTTGACGGTTCCGTATGACGTCACACCGGTTCCGCCGGAAGTTGCCTTGGGCGTCTCGTATGAGTTGGGCTGCCCGACTGCGGCTGCTCCGTAAAACCAGGGCGCCACCATAAGCAGAGAAAGTGCGACATGTACATTGCGTTTTTTCATTTTTAACCTTTACTCTAGCTTATGCCGCAGTTACCACATATGGTGGCATGCTGGGTGCCGTCTACTGAAGAGCACCGGAGATGTACCCCAATACATTAACGTATGCCCACCCTGGTGGTAAATATATACTCTCAACCGTGTTATCGTCTTTCCAGGCACCGGCGCCCGGTGCCGTCGAGGACAATGAAACCAGACAGCAGAGCCTCAATACAGACTAGAGCGATTGTGATTATGGGGGTTGCCGGCTCCGGCAAGACCACAATCGGGACTGTGCTCGCTGATAAACTGGCCTGGCTGTTTGCCGACGCCGACAGTTTCCACCCCCAAGCGAACATCGACAAAATGTCGGCCGGAATTCCTTTGACTGATGACGATCGCATTCCCTGGCTCGACTCCATGCGGGCCCAGCTCCAGAGATGGATTGAGGAAAACAAGAACGTAGTTCTTGCCTGCTCGGCGCTCAAAGCAACTTATCGTGAAAGACTGCAATTCGATGCTGGTGTCGCGTTTGTTTATCTCAAAGGTGACTTTCAACTGTTTGAGAAACGTTTAGCCACTCGACAGCAGCACTACATGAAGTCAAATATGCTATTAAGCCAGTTTGAAGCTTTGGAGGAACCAGAGAACGCGCTTATCGTGGACGCGGCTGACTCTTGCGACACCATCGTCGAAAAAATTATCGAACAGTTGTGTTTGCCTGCCGCATAAATTGACGACATTTAGCGTCAGTCATTGGACCACAAGGGCTTGCGTGGCGAGCTAAACGAGTCTCCTTCTTTGCCAGTTTCCATGTTCATCACGCCTATTCTCTCGTCGCCAGATGTAGGTTGGCCGTCTCCGAAGGTGCGATCCAACTTTACCTTGTATATGTCATTTCCCAATCCCTGATTGATCTGATTTTGCAGGTCTTTCATTTGCGCTTCGTTGTCGCGTGCATCCATGGCTTTGCTGATGTCTTTTCGCTCATCCTTACTCAGGGTTCCATCTTTTCTAAAGTTGTCATCGCCATGCAATTCGGCAGCAATATCTTTGCCGCTCATGGTTCCTTCTGTAGTAGCCGGATCTTTACGGTCCCACTGATTGCCATATCGGTACCGATCTTGGTTTTTCGCTCGTTGATACCCCTCGGAAGGCTCATCGCTGCGACGCGCATCGCTAGCTGTGCCGGCGGGCCTATTTTCAGCGACTTGAGTGCCTCTATTAGCACTAGCGGCTTGCCTTCCGTAAGTCTGGTCACGAATTGCCTGAAGGCCTTCGCCTCCAGCTGACGCGGGATGAAAGCGTCCGCCACCATCGCTGGCTGCTCTGCTGGTCTGGCGTGCATCGCCGCCAGTGTTCCCGGTCTCGCGAGACATAGGCTCACCTCGTCGGTTTCGCTAGTAAGTGCGCATGAATGATACGGCGATGGCAATCATAGGTGCTAAGGCGTGAAAACATTGTGACTATTGAGCTATGTGGAACGTGGCATGGGAGGGCGCGAGTTTCTCGTCTCAGTCACACAGCCTACTAATGTCCAGCCGGCTCCACCTGGACAGGCGCTTCAGAAGAACCTTCTGGCGGAGTATCTTTGAATGGAAGAAATGGAATGATGAGAATGCCGGGAATTGATGCCGCGAAACTGATCAGAAAGAAAGTAGGATAACCCAGTTTTGTCAAATATCCACTGACCATTCCGGGCACTTGCAGTCCAAGCGCCATCATGCCTGTGGCGATGGCATAGTGGGATGCCCGATACTCTGGTTTCACAGTGCTCAGTAAGTAAATTGTGTACGCGGTGGCGCCGATTCCGTACGCAAATTGCTCGAAAGCATTTACGCATGCCACCATCGGCACATTGGGTCGATAGACGGAGAGTGCCCAATACAAAGGAATAGCAGCGCTTTGCAAAATTGCAGCGGGCATGAGGCATCGCTTTAAACCCAGCCGCGAGATCAATGCGCTCCCTAAGATTCCTCCTACCAGAAGGGCTACCATGCCGACGGTGCCGTATAGCACTCCCTCGGTCATAGTATCTATGCCCAGTCCGCCTGCGGCTGGCTTGTCGAGAATAAATGGAACCGTCATTTTGAGCATCAGGGCGTCGCCAAGTCTGAAGAGCAAAATGTACATGACAATGGCCACGATGCCGTATTGAGTGAAGAAAGTTTCGAAGACCTGGCGAAACTGAGTGGTTACCTGATGAGTGGGTGAGTTCTCTTTCTCTGCTTCACTGTGCAGTTTTCGCGGCTTGGGCAAAGCAAATGAATGAAACGCTGCTGCCGCAAGGAATAGAACTGCGCACACGGCAAATGATGCGCACCAACCCACGTGGAATCCCTGTCCATATTTGTCGGCAATGAGACCGACCAGAACGACGAGTGCTCCTTGTCCAGTGAGCCACGCGATTTTGTAAGCAGCGTTGCGGAACCCGACATAGAATGCCTGATCCTTTTGATCCAGAGCATCCATATAAAAGCCGTCCATAGCAATATCTTGAGTTGCGGAGACGAAAGCGGTAATGGCAAACAGCACCGCGCAAATGGGAATGGCATTTGCTGAAAGAGATGCAAATGCGAGAAGAACGCTGAGACCGGCCAGCACCAAATGCGCTACCAGCACCCAAGAACGTCTGGTTCCCACCAGATCGATAAATGGTGCCCATAGAGGTTTCAACATCCACGGCCATGCCAAATTGCTTGTGACGAGAGCGATAAGCTCGTTGGGGGCCAGCAGGTTTTTGAACATGACGACAGACATCATGTTCACCATTGCATATGGCAACCCTTCAATGAAGTAAAGCGTGGAAATATAAACTGCGGGTTTGACGCCTGAACTGTTTCCGCTCATCTGTTCTCGCCCTGCCGCTTCGGTGGTTCGGACTGTTTCCATTTGCAACTCGGATGCCCGCGACAGACACATAATACGGCACAGGGCGTTGCAGGAAAAGGAAAGGCAAAAGGATTAGAATGGCAGACATGACAGTTTCTGGTTTGAAGACGGTATTCGTGGCAACGCTGGTCGCTCTTGTGACGGCATCGATCACAGGCAACGGTGGTTCGGCTGTGGCCTCGTCGGTGGGCGTTGGTCCTCTAATTGCTGAGGCTAGTCATGAACAGGCGAAGGCGGTGCCGAATGCGGAATTACCAGCAGAGCTGAGGACGTCGGCGAACAACAACAAACGTATTATGGACAAGGTCGATAAGCTGGTTCGGCAGCGAATTTACGATAAGAGTTTGATTCAATCGGCATGGCAGCCGGCGCTAAAGCGCGACGAACAAAAGATATTGGCCAGCAAAAATCTGATCGAACTCGATGAAAATATCAATCACACGCTCGCTTCGATGCATTCGAGCCACTGCGAATTTGTCACCATTAACGACGAAACTTACTACTTCCTGCATGGGTTATTCTGCCATAGGGAGAAACTAAAAGCCCCTATTTACACTGGTTTTATGACCGGCCCACCTCGATTTGCTGCCGATCAGGTCCGCTATGTTTTGAATGGCAGTCCTGCGAGCACGGCTGAAATCGAAGTCGGCGATCGCATTCTCACCGTCAATGGTCGTCAGTATCTCGGGCAGATGGACTTTCTGCATCATCTTGCCGAGCCTGAGCACAAGAAATCGGATGACGGTAAGAGCGACCAGAAAAGTAAGCACCCGGCGCCCAACCCGGTTGTCATTGGACTCGAGCGAGGCGGGAAGAAGCTTGAAGTCAAACTGACGCCGTTGAAACAGGACGTCTATCGTGCATATTGCGAAGCGACAGAGAAAAGTGCTCGTTCATATAAGGTAGATGGTTTCAACATTGGCTATGTGCACCACTGGTGTGGTGGACAGGTTGGGCACGAAGCCATTCAAGAAGTACTCAACGAAAAACTAGGCAACACTGATGGCTTGATTCTCGATCTGCGCGATGGCTATGGTGGCAACGGGCTCGACGATCTCGATTATTTCTATCGCCCGCCTCTGGGCTATCCTGTTTTTATCTCGACAACTCGCGACGGTAAGAAACTTGTCGACAAAGAGTTTTACGATCGCCCGGTGGTGGCTTTGATCAACGATGGTTCTCGCAGCGGCAAAGAGCTGTTGGCGTTTTCGCTAAAGCGCACGGGTCGTGCCAAACTCGTTGGAATCAACACTGCCGGCGCATTTCTTGGTGGTTCCTTCAATGTTATTGATGATACCTGCGCCCTGTATCTGCCCGTCATCGACTGCACCGTCGGCGGTGTCCGCCTCGAAGGCGTCGGCGTCGCCCCCGACGTTCCCGTCGACGATCGTCTTAGCGCAGCCGGCAAGCAAGAGCAGCTAGACAAGGCACAATCGCTATTGATCGAGACATTGCAGCAATCGAAATCGGCACCCAATCCGCAAGCTCAAAATTAGTTTCGAGTACAACACGGGCGATACCCATGCATCGCCCGCGTTGAGTATAGGCCAGTCTTTAGCAGAACTCGTAGTTTCGAGACCGAAAGCAACGTGGAGGATGTTATGGATGTTTACTTAACTGCAAAACTGTTGTGCCATGCCATGCATCGCCCGTGGTGAGGGGAGACCTGTCTTTAGCAGAACTCGTGGCTGCGAGATCGGAAATTATGTGCTGTCTTAAAGCGGCTCGCTGCGCTAGTTCCGCCATCCCTTATACGGCATAAAATTTAAGAAAACCCATACCTAATGAGGCATAAAATCTCATAATTCGAGATTTGAGACGCGATTTTGAGTTGATGACGCATTCGCCCGACTGAATATCGAGATCGGCGGAGATTTTGTTGAAAACGAACCTTGCTGATGACAAGTCGGCTCTTTCTATTTTCTTCCAATATGGATGAATTGCTGAAATTTGCCGGTTTGGCGGCGATCTCTTGTAAAATCAAACTATCAAGAACAAGTAATGGCGCGCGACTCAGCCGCAGGTCAATCTAATGCTTCTCCTGCGCTTGAAGGTTGCGGAAGAGAGTAAAGATGACACACCTGAATCCCGATGACGTCAAGAAGCTGTACACGCAGCTGCCCGGTAAATATCAAGAAGCTCGCAAACGCTACGGTCGACCGCTCACTCTGACCGAGAAGATCCTGACAGCTCACCTCGACCGGTGGCCCGAAGGCGCGCAAACACCTGTTCGCGGCGAGACATACACCTTCCTCCGACCTGACCGCGTTGCCATGCAAGATGCGACAGCGCAGATGGCTCTCTTGCAATTCATGCAAGCGCAAATTAAGACGGTCGCTGTTCCTACTACTGTTCACTGTGACCACCTCATTCAAGCTCGTGTCGGCGCCGAAAAAGACATGGAACAGGCGCTCACTGAGAATAAAGAGGTCTATGACTTCCTCAGCTCTGCCAGCGCCAAGCACGGCATCGGCTTCTGGAAACCGGGCGCAGGCATTATTCACCAGGTTGTTCTAGAAAACTACGCGGTGCCGGGCATGATGATGATCGGCACTGATTCGCACACACCCAATGCCGGCGGTCTCGGCATGATCGCCATCGGTGTCGGCGGTGCCGACGCAGTCGACGTCATGGTTGGTGAACCATGGGGTGTGCGCTGGCCAAAGGTTATCGGCGTTCACCTCAAAGGGAAACTGAATGGCTGGACCTCGCCTAAAGATGTAATTCTAAAGCTCGCAGGCATACTCACAGTCGCCGGCGGAACCGGAGCCATCATTGAATACTTCGGACCTGGCACCGAATCGATCAGCTGCACCGGCAAAGCCACCATTACAAATATGGGGGCTGAACTTGGAGCTACCACTTCGGTGTTCCCGTTCGACGATCGCATGGCCAAATATCTCAGCGCCACCGAGCGCAAAGAGATCGCCGAGCTCGCCCAGCAGCACAAGCAATATCTGACTGCTGATCCCGAAGTCGAAAAAGACCCCAAGTCGTTCTACGATCAGATTGTCGAAATCGATCTCGACACTCTGGAACCGTACGTCGTCGGACCTCATACTCCCGACCTCGCTCGCCCAGTGTCGGAATTGGCTGCAGAAGTGAAAGCGAAGGGTTACCCAGATAACCTGCGTTTTGCATTGATCGGAAGCTGCACCAACTCGTCATATGAAGATATGAGCCGCGCCGCTAATGTCGCCAAACAGGCGAAAGACAAAGGCATCAAAGCTCAAATCGGTTTCCTCATTACTCCCGGTTCCGAGCAGATCTATCAGACAATCGGACGCGACGGACAACTTGGACTTCTGGAAAGCATCGGTGGAACCGTGTTGGCTAACGCTTGCGGTCCATGCATTGGACAGTGGAAACGTGAAGACATCACACCAGGTGAAACGAACTCGATCATCACTTCGTTCAACCGCAACTTCCAAAAACGCAACGACGGCAACGCCGAGACGCTAGCGTTTATCGGCAGCCCCGAGATCGTCACCGCGTTCGCGCTCTCCGGATCGCTGTCGTTCAATCCTATGAAAGACACTCTGGAAACTACTGACGGCAAGCAGGTGAAACTTGATCCGCCCACCGCTCCTGAACTTCCGGAGAAGGGATTCATCTCTGAGGACAGTGGCTATGTGGCGCCGGCAAAAGACGGCTCCAACATCTCGGTCAAAGTCGATCCTAACAGCGACCGGTTGCAGTTGCTCGAACCGTTCAAAGCTTGGGACGGCAAAGACTACACCGATCTGCCGGTTCTCTTGAGAGCTCTGGGCAAATGCACGACGGACCACATTTCACCAGCCGGAACGTGGCTGAAGTATCGCGGTCACCTCGATAAGATCAGCAACAACATGTTCATCGGCGCCATTAACTCCTATACAAAGGAAGCCGGCACCGGGCTCGATGTTCTCGACGGCAAGACCAAGTCGTTCCCAGAAGTGGCTCGCCATTACAAGGCTGAAGGACTTGGCTGGATCGTGGTTGGCGATCAAAACTACGGCGAAGGATCGAGCCGCGAACACGCGGCGATGTCTCCTCGTTTCCTCGGTTGCAAAGCCGTGGTCGTGCGCAGCTTCGCCCGCATTCACGAAACTAACCTGAAGAAGCAAGGACTGCTGGCTTTCACGTTCGCTAATCCAGCCGACTACGACAAGATTCAAGAAAAGGATCGGGTCAGCATCGTCGGATTGGCTCAACTTGCTCCCGGTAAAAATGTGGAGATGCAAATCAAGCACGAAGACGGTAGAGTCGATAAGGTTGAACTCAAGCACACGATGACGCCTGAGCAGATTGAGTGGTTCAAAGCCGGCTCGGCTCTCAATGTGATCAAGGCTCAACGCGAAAGCTAGTCCGCACGTTCAAAAATGACACAGGGCGGTGCTCGGCATCGCCCTGACCCAATCCCAGTGTGAGGAAATCATTATTAGGCTTACGCGACGGAAGACTTTGACCAGCCTGATTCTGGCGATCATGCCGGGATTGATTACCCCATGTCTGGTGGGATGCCGGGCGGCGACGATGGAGGATTCTGGTTCTGTGGCTACAAAAATCAGAGCTCCCGAACTTGAAGGTGGGCTGGGATGGTTGAACACCGACAAGCCGCTCACGCTCAAGCAGTTGCGTGGCAAAGTTGTGTTGCTAGATTTCTGGACGTTCTGTTGCATCAATTGCATGCACATTCTTCCGGAGCTGCGCAAACTAGAAGACAAATATCCAAACGAGCTGGTCGTCATCGGCGTTCACTCCGCCAAGTTCGAGAACGAAAAAGACACCAGCAACATTCGCGAAGCGATTTTGCGATATGGCATTCATCACCCAGTCATAAATGATGCCGACTTCAAAATCTGGCAAGCATATACAGTTCACGCCTGGCCGACTCTTGTTCTCATCGATCCTGCTGGAGATATTGTCGGCACTACATCCGGTGAAGGACATTTTGATTTGATCGATCAAGCTATCCAAAAGACGATTCACGAATTCGACGCCCAGGGCAAGCTCAATCATCAACCATTGAATCTGGTCAGAGAGAAACCGCAGGCAGAAACGGCTCTGGCATTCCCCGGTAAAATCTCGGCTGATCCCCAGAATAAGCGTCTGTTCGTAACTGACTCCGATCACAATCGTATAGTTGCCGTCGATTTGAACGGCAGAGTTCTCGACATTATCGGGTCAGGCGCGCAAGGAGCCGCCGACGGTGGTTTCTCCGCCGCATCGTTCCACCATCCTCAAGGTGTCGCGTTCGACGGCAAAGACAAATTGTATGTCGCCGACACTGAAAATCACTTGATCCGCGTGGCTGATTTCGCCGACAAGTCCGTTCACACTTTAGCGGGAACCGGAGAACAAGCCGAATTCCGCGCCGGCGGCGGCCAGAAATTGAAGACAGCGCTTAACTCGCCGTGGGATCTGGTGCTAATTGGCCGCAAGTTATACATCGCCATGGCAGGCGCGCATCAAATTTGGTTGATGGAACTGGACAGAGACAGCATTCAGCCTTTTGCCGGTAACGGCGCCGAGAACATCGTCGATGGACCGCTGGCCCAAGCCAGTCTGGCTCAGCCAAGTGGATTGACGACCGACGGCGAACATTTGTATTTTGCCGATAGCGAAGTGAGTGCTGTTCGAAAGGCTGATCTCAAGCCTGACGGCAAAGTTTCTACTATTATCGGAAAGGGACTTTTCCAATTCGGCGATCGCGATGGCGCTGTGGGACAAGCAAAACTCCAGCATCCACTGGGAGTGCTGTGGAAAGATAACAAACTCTACGTGGCTGATAGCTACAATCACAAAATCAAGGTGATCGATCTCGCCGATCGCACAATCAAGACCGTGGCAGGAACCGGCAAGCCCGGCTATGTCGATGGAGCCAAAGCGCAATTTTCCGAACCGGGCGGGTTGTGCTCACTCGACAATAATTTGTACGTCGCCGATACCAACAACGGCCAGGTTCGAGTCATCGATTTATCTCATGCTGACGCTGTATCAACTTTTGCGATCAAGAATTTGAGTTCGAACACCGAGCAAATTTCCGAAACCCAGGCAGCCAGTTCAAAGAGTTCTGATTCATCAAAGCTCGGTCCTGATGACAAGTTGGTTGAGGTTGCACCGACTGATTTGAAGCCGAGTGCGTCCGGTCAGATTCACATTCATGTTGATCTGCCCAAAGGCTACCATCTGAACGCCGACGCTCCATGCGGTTACAGCATCAAGCAAAGTGCCGCCGCGCTAGATTTCGGCATGAAGGATCACGGCACCGTAAAGCCCCCATCGTTGAACATCGATATTCCCTTCAACAGCTCCGCAACCGGCGATTCGACGGTGTCAATAACCGTACCCGTTTACTTCTGCAGTGAAGGGCAAAGCGAGATCTGCGTGATCAAGAACCTGGTGTTCAGAATTCCAGTTTATGTCACAGCCAACGCATCTATAACCGAAATCAACGCAACCGGCTCTATCCCCACACCATCACCATAATCCAAGCCGCCGTCGTTACGCAGGGTTCTGAATTTGAATTGTACTGGTGGCGCCAGGCGCCGTCCGTGCCAGAACCCAAGCCAGTCTCCAGCTTTGTTGCCCTGGTGAAACTCGTGGAAAAGCGATCGGGCCTTGTTTAATCAGTCTCGTTTAACTGTTCGATGTTTCCGTCTCTGATGACGTATCGATCCGGAATGATGAAAGACCCATGATAAACACAAAGATGCTGCCGAGCTTTTCGGCAGCATCCTGAAATTTGCTTCTGATTTATAGCTTCAGCGGCCGGTGTCCAGCTACTGTCCTATGATCAATAATGCGAACGAATCTGGAATCACACGTTGAGCTGTAGAACCAGGCTTGGTTTCACGCTCGTTTGTAGCAAGATAGATCTTATGTGTTTTTGCATCGAGAGCCATGGTTTTCGATCCCTTTTGAGTCTCGACATTGTCGATTACTCGGAAGGTGTTGGGATCGTCTTCACGAATGACGGTCATTGTGCCGGCGCCGTTTGAGGCGAACGCGGTCTGAGTGGTCGCATCGAAAGCGCAACCGTCATTTTTGGCGCCGATCGGAACTGTGCCAACCACCTTTCCTGATTCGGAGTCCAAAATGACTAGATTTTGATTATGGCAGCCGGAGAAAAGGCGATGATGGGCAGTGTCGATCGCCAATCCCGAAGGTTGGGCGCCGGGGGCAACCGGATAACGAGCGGATACTGCCATTTTAGCTGTATCGATAACAGCGATTTCGCTCTTATCTTCCAAATTGACGAAAACATGTCCGTTCTCATCGGAAACACCGGCTTCAGGTTCGCCGTTCAACTCGATCGTCGACGTTACCTTGTTGGTTTGAGGGTCAATAATGCTTACCGTGCCACCTTTGTGGTTAAAACAGAAAATCATTTTGCTGTTGGGTTCGTAGATGATGGCGTCCGGTCCTTCACCAACAGTGATTGAGCCCTTCTCTTCCTGCTTTTTCAAGTCGAAGAACCGGACCGAGCCGTCTTTTCCGCTCGTAAAGTAGCCGCGCTCGACGTCAGGTACGATTGCTATTCCGTGAATGCCGCCCTGGGGCGATCCTTCCGGAAGAATTGTGTTGATCAACTTATTACTGTCGGTGTCGATCACCATAACCCGATTGAACCTTGCTACATACAGCTTGCTGTGGGCGCTATCGACCGTGAGATAGTCCCAGGCTCCCTCGCCGCCAAGGGGAACCTTCTTAATCACTTTGTACGAGGGGTCTGACGCACTCGCCATGGTGGTTGCAGTGCCGAAGAGCAAGGCGCTCAGCGCAATCAAAACGGAAAACTTCATAGCCAAACCTCAGGAATTGTTAGGGCGGCCCGCGCGACAGAAGTGCGCTACCGAGCCGGGGATACTTTAGCGCTGTTTGCTGCCAAAAACATTATCAACCGCACAGAAAGCGGCACAGGCTGTACGTCTGCCTGCCATTTAGACCGTAAGAATGTGCCTGTTCCGAATCTTGACTAGTGGCTTGGAGCCGTGCCGGTGCCAATGTCTCTGTCCCACTAACGGTTTTGGAAGGGGTCCGGTGGGGAAAAATATATTTTGGCTGGCGACCCCGTTTTACTCCTCAAGTCGGTTAACCCGATGCAACTTAATGCCAAATGTTGATCGCCACACTCCTCCGGATCGCGAAACGCCGTCAGATCGTCACGGTCAGGCTGGTCAGCTTTCAAAAGCCAATCTTGCTGTCGGAAGTGTAATCGGTCAGAGTTTTCGAGTTGAAGAAAAGTTAGGCAGCGGCGGCATGGGTACTGTATATCGCTGCACCGATTTGCTTGTCGGACGGCAGGTGGCGGTCAAACTTTTGCAGATTCATGGACATCCGGACGCCAAGCAGCTGCAAAGATTCAGGCAGGAAGCGGCTGCCATTGGTCGGTTGAAGCACTCCAACATCGTCTCTGTGCATCAAATGTCCATCTCTAATGACGTTCCGTTCATTGTGATGGAGTGCATTAATGGTCTCAGTCTGGCTCAGGTGCTGAGACGCCAGGGATGTCTCGATCCTGAGTCCGCTATTCGCCTGATGGTGCAGGTGGCCGATGCGCTAGAACACGCGCATCTGTCCGGTATTGTTCATCGCGATCTAAAACCAAGCAACATTATGCTCGTCAACGGTGCTATCGAAGAGGTAAAAATTCTCGATTTTGGTATCGCCAAAACGATGGAAAGCGAGAGCACTGGTGATCAGCAGCTCCTTCTTACTCAAACCGGTGACATCGTGGGGACTCCTATGTATATGAGTCCGGAACAGGTGTTGAGCAGGACAATCGACGGCCGCAGCGATCAATACTCTTTCGGCTGCGTCTTATACGAGTGTCTCACCGGGGCGCCCCCTTTTGTCGCTGATTCAGCTTTTGCTGTGATGACAATGCAAACCAGCGAAAAGCCTCTGCCTTTGTCTCAAGCATCAATGGGACAGAAGTTCACACCTGAGTTGGTTGCATGTGTCGAACGCATGCTGCGCAAGAGTCCGGAAGAGCGTTTTTCAACAATGGCTGAAGTTAAATCAGCTCTTTCTGGCGGATCAAGTGCGACGTCTATGCCGAAGACTCATGTCCCGCCGAAGTGGAAATCGCGTACCGTACTGAGCTTAGCGATCGGAATCACTGTTTTGTTGGTTGGCGTGTGTGGTTACAAGATGTTTGGAAACCTGAAGGGGGCGCAACCACATGCAGTGGCTTCGCAGCCACACCTATCGGTATCGCAGAACATGAAAAGCCAGCCGATCGATATACTTGGCGGAGATCCATTCCAAAGAAAATACGATGAGGAGGTCACGGAGAATTTCATAGCGTATTTGAAAAGCAGGCAAAACTCCAACACTGTAACTGCAGGCCAAGGAGAGTGGTGGGCAGAACTTAAGAACAAAGATCTGGAGTACCTGCACATGGTTCCCCGACTGGATATACTCATTTTGAATAAGGCTCACGAAATTAGCGATGAGGGGATGCATGTCGTCCAGAATCAAGCTAGCAGCTACAAGTTACCGCTTCATTGGATCTGCATCGGTAATACGATGGTTGGCGGAAAAGGTCTTCAATACGTGGGAAGAATTCCTTCCATCGAACATATCGAGCTCATGCATCTGAGAATTCAAAATCAAGACCTGAGCTATTTGAAAGACCTGAGGTTGCAAAGTATCGACATGACTGAATGCCCGTTACTAACCGGCGCTGTGATTGAGCAAATACCACGATGGAAGAATACGCTTAATGATGTTGATCTCGACTCTATCGACTGCCAGGGACATTGTGAGCCTCTCAAGCAGTGCGGAGAACTTAGCACTATTTCGCTCAGCAATTCGAATCTAAACGTCAGCGACATTCAGGTACTTAGTCACGTTCCCAAACTCCACACAATTAGATTAGGGCATAATCCCCTGCTGAATTCAGGCGAAGGGGCAAGAATGATACTCTCTATGCCTAATCTGACGGCAGTAACTGCTGATGCAGCTCTCCAAATTTTGATTGGGCACGAGAGGTCTATAATGCTCTCCTCGAAAAAGCTCAGCCCTCAGCAAAGTAGTCGAATTGAAAATATGACGATTACACGCATGAGTGATTAAATCTGGTTATTTAGACCAGGGGGTGCTGTTGAGATTGCCGCCGAACGGATTGCCCATGGTGCCCCAATAATCTTTTGGCTGGCTCGATGCCGGCGCCGCCGGATACATAGCTGATCCAGTCGAAGCGTAGTAACTGCCTGACGCTGTCGGATTTACGCTGGCTGGTTGGTAGTAGTTGCCTGACGAGGGGCTTGGTCCTGTTTGCACCACACGCTGGTGGGCAAAACCACTGTCTTCGCCCTTACTCATCATCGATGCGCCAAACGCGCCCATAAACATGGCGCTGCCGGCTGGACTGAACCCGCCCCAACCATAACCCATGCCGCCATAACCCAAACCAGAGCCCATGCCACCCAAACCGTAGCCGCCGCCCAAGCCTGGAGCACCCCAACCTCCCCAACCGCCCGAGTAACCGATGCCGCCGAGTCCGGGTGCTCCCCACCCCAGACCGTAGCCGCCAAAGCCAGGAACGCCCATACCGCCGCCCCAGCCAGGACGATTTCCCCAACCGCCATAGCCGCCGCCATAAGGTATGCCGCCGCTCAATGCATAAGGGCTGGCTGTCCATGAGGGAAAGCCGCTGAATCCTAATCCGGGCAGTCCCCCCAGCCCATAACCGCCGTAGTTAGACGAGAAAAGACTTCCTGCGTATGGGCCTGCTGCACCAAATACGGTGCTAGGAAATGCACCTGACGGAAGTGGGGAGGTGGGGAAGATCGCTTGGGCCGTGTTTGGAGTTGGAGTCGTTGATGGCTGCGAGATTATCCAGGCGGGAACTTGGAATGTTCCGTTTTGCACGCGATCAGATTGTTGATCTTGAGCCCAAGCGGCATTGCCCGTGAGCAATGTCAGGGATATGACAAACCAAGCTGTCGGTTTCATAATCAACTCTCCTATTGCATTGCATAAACTTCAGCGCAGCCGATAAGGGCGTAGCCGGATTAAGGGCGCGGCCAGATTGACGAAAGAATTCGCTCGACAAACAAGCGATACGTCAGAGCCCCGATCAGCAATGTTCCTATGCCACCCATAATTGTGTACAGCTCCGTTTGGTGAATGGTATCAAGAAGCTGCTCGTTAGAGATGCCGAGCCGGACAAAGCCAATAATGTCATTTTTTTGTTGCACGACACCAACGCTTTCCATTCCGTTTGCAGTTTTGATCAGTGAATCTTCGGTAAGTTTCACCAATGCATCAGGAGGCTGCGATTCTTTCGTCAACTTGGAGTCGGTGCCGGCGATAACTGTTCCGGTTGCATCTTCAACCACGATGTAGGCAATGTCGTCACTGGCTGATTGAACTTTGGTGATCAACTGTTGTATGTTGCTTGTCTGTTTATCGACCATTGGCTCTCGCAAACTGCTTTTGAGATTGAGAGTTTGCATCTGCACCTTTTGGGTGTGGATGTTTGTAAGAGCGCTGTTCATCGTTAGGATCAGACTCAATATCTGACTGGTGAGCATGATAATTGATATCAGAACGAACGGAATAACGAATGAATTGACGTGCTGATTAACAGAACTGTTCGAGTCGGCTGATGTCCCCATAAGAATTGATCCTCTGTACATGAGGGGAGACAGAATGCGGGTGACTGATAAATCAGTCCGGCGTTTCTATAAGACGAGTATAGCCTACGTATCGCTGCCCTTCGAACTCACACCTGGTTGAACAGTTGAGCGATTCGGGTCTTTGTCTATCCACTGCACGAATTCAGCGATCGCTTTGGAAAATTCAGGTTGCGCTTCCGAGCAAATGTCACAGTGCCCGCACTGGGGCAGATCCAAAAATCGTTTGGGCTCGCAGGCGGCGGAAAAGATCGCTTTCGCATGAGAAAACGGAACCGTTTGGTCGAGGTGTCCGTGCATGATGAGCAGAGGGGGATGAGGCAACTTGACGATACTCAGGTTGTCCATGGTTGGATCGCTCAAGAGCTTGCCAGGGTAAATTCTAAGCACGGGGAAGAACTCTGTGGCGATGCGGTAGAGTGAGACAAAACCAGACTGCAAGATCATTCCTGCGCATTTCTTTTGAGTGGAAATATTGGTTGTAACTGAACAGCCAAGAGATTCGCCGTAGAGAATGATGTGATCGTCGGCAATGCCGCAAGTCTGATTCAAATAAGAATAGGCTGCCAGACCGTCTTGGCATATGCCGGTGATGTGGGGCAAACCTTCGCTATTTCCGTAGCCGCGGTAATCATATATAAGGACCGACAAACCTGCGTCGAGCAGCAGAGACACCGTGTCGGTTCGATAACCCATGTTGCCGCCGTTGCCGTGACTGAGAAGCACTGTGTATTTTGCACCGGGTTGGTTGTAGTACCAGGCCCAGAGTTTTTCGCCTCTGTCGTTTTTGAAGGTTATGTTTTGACCCGTAACTCCGCTGAGTTCAGGTGCTGATGCCTCTTCGGCATTGCCAAAACCAACCGGATGAAACATCAAGGGTCTGTAGAGCGCATAGTTGACCCGGGGGCACAGCACCACATACAGTACTGCCAGAGCAGCGATCAATATTATGATTGCAGTGTGCAACATCGAAGTTCCTATCGATCGACTTGGTTTAACGGTCGAGCCGCCTGATAAGGTCGTCGCCCGCTACCTTGGATCTCTTGATGTTACCACAAGCCTCTCGATATCTTGGTATCTCAGGCTGCCGATCGTGATCTGCTCTTCATTTCACTAACTAAATCTTCTTGCCCGAGAAGGTACCCACGCCGTGCTTGATCGTCGCCCCATACGGCGACTGAATCGACGAGTTCGTTGATTAGCTCGGTGGGAGCAAATTCGGTGAGTTGCATGAGCAACTGCTCGACTTTATTCCAATCTGGAGTGTTCAGGGGCAGAGATTCATCGAGTCTTTGCGTGACTAGATGAGAAACCTTTTGTTTCTTCTGACTGAGTACTTTTCCTGCGTTATGGCGCTTCATATTGTGCTCCTTGGCTCGGCGCTTTCTACGGTGTATCAACACTTTCGGTAATCCTCAACTTGATTCCACTACTGGATCTACGTACGCCCAACCACTCTTAGGAGGATTACAAGCGGCACTTCGATCTCTTATCAATTTCTATGTGCCTGCAAATTAGATGACGCCTGGCGATCACCGCTGTTCCTGCACTTGACTACGAATTTCGCTTACGTCCATAACCCCAGTCCCCATGCCAGTTTTCGTCCCTGCGCGCCCCTCTTGAGAATTGGCGACATATTCAAAACATACGCACCACCGCACCATCACGAGATATTAGATGTATCTTCCAGCTGCCACTTATCCAATCTTTTTATATTTGAACCTAGTTGATGATGCGCGGAGACCATCTTGCTCGCACGAGCGCCTTCGAGACAGTTTCGTCGCAAACTTAGATGACTTAGTTACCGCAATTGTCGCCGCAGTTCGGCGTCGATTTCGGCTGGGGTGATGTTGAAGCAACGGACAATGTGAGAGGACAGTTGTTGCCACTCGAGTCCGGCCGATGCTTGTTGGGCGACAGCTTCGATCGCCAGGGAGCGCATGCCTCTGCCGGAAAGTACCGCGGCCGATTCGTGTGAGTCGAGGGCTAATAGATCTACGACCGATTGTTTGCGGCGCAGCAATTCGGTTTCGACCTGCCTTTCGCCGATATTGTTTTTCTCCATGGTGGCGGCGCACATTTGCTGCCAGTCTCCGCCTGCCATAGCTTGTTTGACGATGACTTCGAGTATTTGATCTTCGATCCGGGATTGAGTCGAGAGTGCCATAACATTGTCGGCGTCGGTGGTAAAGAACCTGACGGACTTGTGCACCTGCTCGGGAAGGTCTTCGGGAAGCTCGCCGGCCACCTTCTTCTCGAGCGCATGAAGAAGATGGATGGCCAAGCAATATGCAAAATCGATATTGTCTTTGCCGAGTACGCGGTTTGATAGCAACCGGCAAAACCACGCCACCGATTCTTCTATATGGGTGTCTTCGCTGGTGACGCACTCTTGAAAGTCAGATCTGAGTTTGGCGTCTTGGGTCAACTGTTCGACGTGATAGTTGTATTGACACTTCGAAGCGCACAAGTCGCAGGCCCGGAACGGACCCATATCTCGTCTGTGCAACTTGTGAATGTCCTTTCCGAATTGAACAATGACCGATATATCGAGGCGCCGATTGTTGTCGGTTGGTATGAATGCCGGCGCCAACATGTCGTACCACTGGGCTCGAATCGGCTCCATCTCTGCGTCTGTCCAGCCGAATTCATGGGCAGTCTCTTGGAAGTATCGATCAGATGCCAGGCTGAGAGCGCACCAAGTTACGGTAGGAATCGTCACGACGATCTTCGGTTCGGTCGTTTTGTCGTCCCAGGTGCCGCGCGGGACGTGGACCAACTTCTTGTGCAGGGCTGCCCTGTCTTCGCCGATGCTGCGTGTGACTTCTCGAATGATGGCGCCGCGAAAGTGGACGAGCTGTGTTGGTCTCGCTTGGACAAGAAGGATGTATTGGAGCAGGGCGCGGTAAAAGTTGGGATCGTCGGCGACGGCTTTGCCCAGTTTGTATGGCTCGGGCTCGAAAGCCGGCGGAAAATATCTCGTTCCAGGCGACTTGATGTAGCGATCGTCGTTTCGCATGGACTCTCTCAACCGGTGTCATGGCTATATATGCCACGTATGCTTGCTCTCTTTTCGGTTGGTTGTGACCAAAACATAGACCAGTTGGCATATAACCAGGCTGGGCATGAGCCGGCTTTGTCGCTGTTGCATGGGAGCGGAGGCTCAGAGAGAAACCTTTTTAGCGATTTCGCTGTCTAGCGTTGGGATAGAGATTGAGGAAAGAGATTATGCCTGCCAAAGCCAAGCGTCCTACCGTCGTTCACAGCATTCCAGGCCGCATTCGCTTCAGCCTGCCTAAGGAACTGAACCAGAAGGAAACCAAGACTCTTCTCCAGGATTTGAAGAGTTCGCCTGAGATCACAAAGGCAACTTTGCGAGGCAAATTTCTGATCATAGAACACAGCGGCGACGGCGAATCGATGACCTCCATGGGCGCTCATCTCAACAAGTTATTTCCGGAGTTCGAACGCTGGTCAGATGAACTCGACGCTGAACTTGCTAAAGCTGTCGCTGATCCCTGGGTGAATAAAACAATTCCTATGGCTATTCTGGGGTTGGCGCTCTACCGATGTCTGCGCGACGGCGCACTGTTGGCCGGTGAGAGCGCCTTTGCCCTCGCCTACGTCGCCTTCGATCTCTACTGGAAATTCCAGCAAGAGAACGTCATTCGCAAGATAGAGAGCGGATTGTCGCAGCGTGAGCGAGAGCAGCTGGATGTCGACCCCGATCAAAGTAATGAAAGTAATCAAAGCTCCAGCCCTGGAAAATCTCGGACAACCAATTCCAATCATCGCCGCGCCTCTTGACCTGCTCATCCAAACGGCCGGCCAAAACTGTGAAAATGCTCATGGAATGAGGGTTGTAAGACTGTTATAATTCAACTTGCCCGGTTGTGGTGTCCCAGTCTTTATCACGGCCATCGCTGCGGAAATTTATCGCACAGCTAATCCGGAAAATTGTGGGACGGCACGACGAGTGCGTTTCCGCAATGTAAGGACTCCGGCAAAATGACGACTTCCGCAAAGACAGAACATCAACACAAGCATGAAGGCGAGCTGACCCACAGAAAAGATGCCTGGTGGTTTGAACCGGCTCTGGTGGCGACAGGGTTTACGCTCTTCCTAATTTATGCGACCTGGCGCGCTATGTTCGATGTGCAGTTCTACGAAATTCCGGCAATGCACATTCTCTCTCCGTTTTATTCGCCTAACTTCAGAGCCTGGCTTCCCAACTGGATCTCGCCTGCAGCCGTCATTTTGTGGATGCCCGCTGGATTTCGCGCTACCTGCTACTACTACCGCAAGGCCTATTACAGAGCCTACCTCGCAGATCCGCCGGCTTGCTCGGTCGGTCACTGGGGCGGCAACAGCTATTGTGGCGAAACTTCTTTCCCGTTCATTTTGCAGAATCTTCATAGATATTTCTTTTACCTGGCAGTAGTTGTCCTGGCGATTTTGTGGTGGGATGCCATTGACGCGCTTTTGCCTGACTGGAGCTTCCAGGGACTGACGCTGGTCAACCTGGTCATGCTTGCCAACGTGGTTCTTCTCAGTGGTTACACTTTCGGTTGCCACGCCTGGCGGCACCTGGTCGGCGGCAAACTCGACTGCTTCTCCTGCCCCAGCGCTCAACCACGATACAAAGCCTGGCAGTTTGTCTCGAAACTGAACGAGCACCATATGGCATGGGCATGGTTCAGCCTGTTCTCCGTTGCTTTCACTGATTTCATCATCAGAGAAGTAGCGTGCGGCGCCATTCAAAATTACAGATTTTTCTAGACCGGATGGCGCCTCTGTTTCAGTGGCGTCTCCGATTAAACCCACATTGGTTCCCAAATATAAGGTCCTTCCAAATGGCAGATTACGAAATTCACGAACATGACGTCCTGGTAGTAGGAGCGGGTGGAGCCGGTCTGCGAGCGGCAATCGAAGCATCGGGCACCGGCGTTTCCGTCGGACTGGTATGCAAATCGCTGCTCGGCAAGGCGCACACCGTTATGGCGGAAGGCGGAGTGGCTGCAGCACTCGCTAACGTCGATCCGGAAGACAACTGGGAACAGCATTTCAAAGACACAATGAACGGCGGCAAGATGCTCAACAACTGGCGCTTCGCGCAGCTGCATGCCCAGGAAGCGCCCGATCGCGTGAGAGAACTCGAGCGCTGGGGCGCCGTTTTCGACCGTACTCGGGAAGGAAAAATTCTTCAACGCGCCTTTGGCGGACATACATATAAGCGTCTCTGCCACGTCGGCGACCGCACCGGGTTGGAAATGATTCGCACTCTTCAAGATTACGGCGTGCACCAGGGCATCGACGTGTATATGGAATGCACCATCAGCAAGCTCTTGAAAGATGGTGACAAGATAGCCGGTGCGTTTGGATACTACCGCGAAGACGGACGCTACGTTCTCTTCAAAGCCAAAGCGGTGGTTTTGGCAACCGGCGGTGTCGGCAAAGCATTCACAGTAACTTCGAACTCGTGGGAGTACACAGCCGATGGGCACGCCCTCGGTTATGAAGCCGGCGCCGATCTTATCGATATGGAGTTCGTTCAGTTCCACCCAACAGGCATGGTGTGGCCGCCTGGTGTGCGTGGACTGCTGGTGACCGAGGGTGTTCGTGGTGAAGGCGGCATTCTCCGCAACAAAGACGGCAAGCGCTTCATGTTCGATTATTTGCCGGAAGCGACGAAAAACGACTACGCTTCTACCGAAGAAGAAGCGAAAGAGTGGGTTGATGCAGCGGTCGCCGGCAAACAGACGAAAGCTCGCCGACCTCCAGAGTTGTCCACGCGTGACAACGTCGCTCGCGCTATCTATGAAGAGGTGAAAGCCGGACGCGGCTCTGAGCATGGTGGCGTATATCTCGATATCAGCTACCAAGACTCTGAGCGCGTGAAGAAAAAACTTCCTTCCATGTATCACCAGTTTAAGGATCTCGCTGACGTCGACATCACCAAGACGCCGATGGAAGTGGGACCGACCATGCACTACATCATGGGTGGCGTACGCGTTGATGCTGATACGGGTGAGAGCCCGAAAGTTCCGGGTCTCTTCGCCGCCGGCGAAGTCAGTGGTGGCATGCACGGCGCCAACCGCTTGGGCGGCAACTCTTTGTCAGACTTGATCGTGTTCGGTTGCCGCGCCGGAGCGGGCGCCGCCGCATACGCCAAGAAGATGAGCAGCAAGCCCACCGTTTCGGATGCCGAGGTGAAGACTGCTATCGCCGATCTAGAAGATCCATTCAGCCGACCGAATGGCACCAACCCATACGATGTCGTTAAAGAGTTGAACGTGTGCATGAGTTCTCTGGTCGGTATCTTCCGTGTGGAAGAAGACCTGGCTAAGGCGGTTGAAAAACTGCAAGAGCTCAAAGAAAAGGCGAAACTCGTCGGCATCAAGGGCGAGAAGAAGTTCAATCCCGGTTGGCACATGTGCAGAGATTTGAGACACCTGCTCATCGCCTCGGAAGCGATCGCGCGCAGCGCCCAGTTCCGTAAAGAGAGTCGGGGCGCCCACAGCCGCGTCGACTTCCCCAAAACCGATCCGGAATGGGGCAAGTACAACACTGCCATCTTCCACAAAGACGGGAAGATGCAGGTAGAGAAATCGGCGCTGCCGGAGATGCCTGAAGAACTAAAAAAGTTATTCAATAAGAAGGAGCCAGCCCATGCCTGATGCAACACTAAAAGTGTTTCGCGGCACCAAAGAAGGTGGCCAGTACGAAACATACAAAGTACCGATTGAAGACGGAATGGTCGTGCTGGATGCGATTCACTACATTCAACAGAACTTCGATCCCAATATCGCCGTCCGCTGGAACTGCAAAGCTGCCAAATGCGGCTCCTGCAGCGCCGAGGTCAACGGCAAGCCGAGCTTGATGTGCAAAACGAGAATGGATCGTTTTGAACCGGGCGAAGATATTTTGGTGGAGCCGGTAAAAACGTTCCCTCTGATCAAAGACCTGGTTACTGATGTTTCCTGGAACTACGAAGTCAACAAGAAGATTCCGAAATTCACGCCCAAGGCTGATGCCGATTGGACCTATTACCAGGAAGACATCGACCGCGTTCAAGAGTTTCGCAAGTGTATCGAGTGCTTCCTCTGCCAGGACGTCTGCCATGTTCTTCGCGACCACGATCGCAAAGACGCATTTTACGGTCCTCGGTTCATGGTGCGCATAGCCGGTCTGGAGATGCATCCCCTTGACACTCTCAACCGGGCTGAGCTGTTAAAGAACGACGCCGGCATCGGCTTTTGCAACATCACTAAGTGCTGCACCGAGGTTTGCCCGGAAGACATTCACATCACCGACAACGCTATCATTCCCTTGAAAGAACGTGTGGTCGACGAATTCTACGATCCGATCGCCAAGTTCCTCAATAAGGTTTTCGGCGGTAACAAAAAGTAGGTTGAACCACTATGTGGCAACCTCTGCGTGAGCCCACTTTTCGCGCTATATGGATTAGCGCTTTCTTTTCCAACGTCGGCAGTTTGATGCAAGACGTTGCCTCGGCCTGGTTGATGACGTCATTGACGACTCAACCGCTCATGGTGGCATTGCTGCAGACCGTTGCCAATGTACCCTTCTTCGTGCTGGCGCTATTGGCGGGCGCCCTGGCTGATGTAATCGATCGCCGCTTGCTTTTGATTATCGGTCAGGCATGGATGGGAATTATTGCTCTCATTCTGGGCCTACTTACACTCGCCGGCGTTGTCAACGCCTGGTGGTTGTTGGGACTGACTTTCCTGATGGGTTTTGGAGCGGCGATCTCCTCTCCGGCTTGGAACTCTTTGATACCAGAGTTAGTGAAACGAGACAAGCTTGAGCAAGCCATTGCTTTGAACAGCGTCGGCTATAACTCCGCCCGTGGATTCGGGAGCGCATTAGGAGGCGTGATCGTCGCTGCCGCGGGATCTGGTTTCGCCTTCATTTTGAATGCGGCATCATTCCTGGGTGTTCTTGGTGTTCTGATCAAGTGGAAACGACCACCAGATGCGCAGCCCCAAGGTGGAGCCCGCGAACCTCTGTTCAGTGCCATGCGGGCGGGCATGAGATTTGCTCGCTTCTCGCCTGGGCTCAAAGCGGTGTTCGTCAAGACTGCCATCTGGGCTACGGGAACCAGCGCCATGTGGGCTCTGGTTCCGCTCATCGCCAGGCAGAAGCTAGGGTTGGATTCGATTCAATACGGCTTGTTGCTCAGCGCCTTCGGCGGCGGCACTTTGATTGGAGCGCTGTTGATGCCACGCATGCGCAGAAGCATCTCTCTGGAAAACACTATCCGCGGTGGCATCGTTTTGTGGGCGGTAGCTATGGCCGCCATGTCGTGGTCAGTCAACTACTGGTTGGCGATGCTCTATATGGCTGCGTTCGGTATGGCGTGGGTTATAGTCAATTCCTGCCTGAACACAGGGGCGCAGCTCGCCGTTCCCAGTTGGGTGCGCGCGCGCGCTCTGGCAATCTACATATTGATTTTCCAAGGTTGCATTGCTTTAGGAAGTGCTTTCTGGGGCAGACTGGGCGATTACACAGGCTTATCTATGCCTTTGCTTTGTGCTTCTCTCTTGCTGGGCGTTGGCCTTCTCGTGGGAAATAAATTCCCCTTGGGCGTAGTCGAGAATTTCGACACAAGCCTCTCCGGGCACTGGACTGATCCAAACCTGGTATACAGTCCTGAACCGCATCACGGGCCCGTCATGGTGACAGTCGAATACACAATCGAGCCGTCGAGCCACGATGACTTCATCAAAGCTATGGCCGCTCTTGCCGTTCAACGTAAACGCGACGGTGCCTATCAATGGCACCTCTTCTGTGATCTATCCGACACAAACAAGTACATCGAATCATTCTTGATCGAAAGTTGGGGCGAGCATGTGCGTCAACACGAGCGCGTCATGAATGCCGATATCGCTGTAGAGCAGCACGCCAGCTCGTTTCACATCGCCGACAAACCGACTAAAGTGCGCCACTTCATTTCCGCCTACACCATGGACATGCTCACTCAAATAGCCGAAGTGCCGACAGAGGGTAAGTAGCGAACAGGTTCATTCGCCCGATGCCACGCACTCAGACTGCCTTGCCCTATTCGATGCGCGTTTTAGGCAGTATGTTTTGCCGTTCTAGATGTGCTGATGATTGGTATGGGTATCCGTTATCACCGGGACAAAGTAACCTCGCTTGACCATACACGCTCTCATCTAGGGGCAGTTTGGCTTGAGGTCATAGGTATATGAAGGGTGCGGGTTTGTCTGACATTGCTTTTTGCCTCCGTCGACCGAAATAGGCCAACTGCCTGCATAGGGTAATCTACTGGTTTGATGAAGATACTGCGGGGTCGATTGGAAAGTGTCTGCTGCTGAATGCTTGTCGCATGGTAGGTGTTACGATATTGTCAGTAAATTTCGTTTTTTGGAAATTGTCAGGAATATTATTAGGGGCCAGACAAGCGTCATAATGTGCGAACGTGGTTTCACAACTTAGCAGTGGCATGTGGAGTGGAGAATGGCTGAGGCAGAGAAGTTTGATGTGCTTGTGCTGGGCAGTGGAGCCGGAGGCAAACTTTTGGCCTGGCACTTGGGAGCGTCTGGCAAGAAAGTCGCGGTGGTTGAGCGGAAGTGGATTGGTGGCTCGTGTCCGAACATCGCCTGTCTACCGAGCAAGAATTTTATCTGGAGCGCTGAAGTGGCGCACCTGTCCCGCAATTCCTCGAAGTTTGGCACGGTGGCAGGTGGTGTGGCTGTCGATATGAAATCGGTTCGCGAGCGCAAACGCGAGATGGTTAAGCGGCTTGTTGATATTCACTTGCAAAAATACAAAGCCAGCGGGGCGGAGCTAGTTATGGGAACTGGTGCCTTTGTGGCACCAAAAACGATCGAAGTACAGTTGAATGATGGTGGAAAGCGATTGCTTACCGGCGACCAAGTCTTCATCGATACCGGTAGTCGGGCTGCAATCCAAAACGTTCCCGGACTGGAAGCGGCACGACCGCTCACTCACATCGAGATTCTGGAAATCGACTATGTGCCGGCAAAGTTAGTCGTATTGGGTGGCGGTTATGTGGGTTTGGAAATGGCGCAAGCGTTTCACCGCTTCGGGAGCAGTGTAACTGTGATTGAGCGCGGCCCGCAAATAATGAGCAAAGAAGACGGCGACGTCTCGGAAGAGATGTACAAGATTCTTTCCGATGAGGGCATTCACTTTAAGTTGAACGCTGAGATCGTGAAGGTTGAAGGACAATCAGGCAAAAATGTCACGATTGTGGTGCGCACCAAATCAGGCGAAGAACGCGTGGAGGCAACTGATATTCTCGCGTCATCTGGGCGGGTTCCCAACACTCAGGGAATAGGTCTAGACAAGGCCGGCGTACAAGTCGACGAGCGTGGTTTCATTCGCGTCAACGATAGGCTAGAAACTACCGCCCCAGAGGTCTGGGCCGTGGGCGATTGCGCCGGCAGCCCGCAGTTTACTCACATCTCCGAGAACGACTTCATCATCATTAGAAACAACCTCGAGGGCGGAAATAGCAGCACCCGCACCCGGCAAGTTCCCTACTGCCTGTTCACCGATCCCCAACTTTCCCACGTCGGACTCAGCGAAAATGACGCTCAGCGTCAAGGCATCAAGGTTCGGGTTGCCAAAATGCCTACCGGCGCTGTTCTGCGGACCCAAACCAACGAACAACGTCTCGGCTTCATGAAGGCCGTCGTCTCTGCCGACGATGATCGAATTCTCGGTTTCACCATGATTGGTGCCGACGCCGGCGAACTCGTCGCCGTCGTGCAAATCGCCATGCTCGGAAATCTCCCATACCAACAACTGCGTGACGCCGTCCTCACCCACCCCACCATGGCAGAAGGTCTCGGACCCCTCTTCGCGAACGTCCCAGCTCGCTGATCAGGCCAAGCTAGCACTAGTGATTTACTTGTCCACTTGGTCAGACTTGGGCGCGGCCGCCGTCGACGAAGAGTTCGATGCCGGTGCAGAAGGTGGAGTCGTCGCTGGCGAGGAAGAGAGCGGCTTTGGCGACCTCTTCGGAGGTGCCCATTCGGCCCATAGGAATCGAGGAAATTATTCGCTCCCGCGATTCATCGGGAAGGCTGCCGAGCATCGGTGTGTCGATAGGACCAGGACTGATGACGTTGGCACGAATACGACGATCTTTTAGCTCCATGGTCCAGCCACGTACCAAGTTGCGAACCGCTGCTTTGCTGGCACCATAGACGCCGAAGCCAGGAGTACCTTTTACGCCGGCGACAGAACCTGTGAGAATGATGGAGGCTCCGTCGTTCATCAAAGGCAATGCTTTTTGAACGGTGAATAATAGCCCACGAACGTTGACGTTGAATATTTTGTCGAATATCTCGGGTGTGACTTTGTCGAGAGTGCATGTCTCGGCAACGGCTGCGTTGGCAAAGAGAACGTCGATTTTGCCTTTAGCCTTCACCGCAGCGTACAAACGATCAAGATCAGAGAGATTGGAGACGTCACCTTGAACACTGGTGGCATTGTTGCCCAGGGTTTTAACGGCTTCGTCGAGCTCTTTCTGCCGGCGACCGATGATAAAAACGTGAGCACCCTCTTCTATGAAAAGCTGGGCCGTTGTCAACCCGATACCAGTGGTACCACCTGTGATGACGGCGATCTTACCTTTTAGCTTAGCCATATATGTTCCTTTCGATTAAAGCCCGATTCTTTGTTTCGTTAGAGCAATAGCTTGAGCGTTCGTCACACCCAGTTCCAATAAAACAGTCTCGAGAGATTTATTCTCGTTTAATTCAGTTTCGTAGGCATTCAAAAGTTCGACAATGTTGATTGTACCTTCTTGTAAGAGACTCTCTCCAAGAGCGACCGCAGACGATGCCGGCTCCGTCAACCCAACCCGCTGCAAAATAGTTTCTAAGGGAATTCCCCCCTTGAGCTCTTCCAGAATTTTGATGCCATCATCACGGCTAAAGGCTTTGCCTACCATGCGAAGTACTCTCAACACGCTTCTCAGTCCAACCTCATTAGCCATACCATGTTTCAAAAGAACCACGCACAGAGATTCTCGCGCTGCTATGCTCTGTTGATTGGCTCGCTTCAAATCTTCAACCGGAATCAAGCCGCTGTCGCGGATCAATCGAGCAAAGTGACTCAGTTTGATGCCGCCTTTATTTAGACCGATACGGCGCATGGCGGTGTCTAGATCGAGCTGATGATCTTCGACCAATCGTACTGCTCTTATTGCGTCTTCGATAGGGATGTAGACATTTTGACTCAACGTTTCGATCTCGACGGCTGCATCAAGAGTCGCTTCTTTGACGTGACCTTCCATCGCCAGAACGCGAACGATGGGCGTGCGCATTCGCTGAGAGAAATTGAGAGCCGTATCGTACTGTTCGACTCCGACAAGATTGGTGCGCAACATCAAATCGCGCACTGTGATTGGACCTGTATCCTTCAAGGACGAACGCTTATAAGGCAGGTCCGTCATCGGTATATTTGATCCAGGTTGAATGGCGACAAGAGCTTGGCACGTGTCAACAGCTTGACTCTTAGCCAGGCGAGCCCCTAGGATCAGGTGGCGAAGCTCGGTTCCGTTAGCCGGAATGCAGGCAAGTCCGCATGTTACGCTCAAACCGTGCGACTCCTGATCGCCCAGGGGTAAGGCGCTGAGAATTTGCATGGCCCTTTGAGCGATGGCATAGGCTTGATTCATGTCGGTATTGGGCATCAACAAACCGAGATCGAAGCCTTCGAAGTGTCCAAGCGTATCGCTCAGTCGTCGCATCAATCTTTTGCCGACAAGCGAAATTGTCTCCGGTGGCAGAAAAATGTCTTTTTCGCCGACCTTGCGCGAGCGAATGTCGAACACCGCCAGTGATACCGGATTGCCATACATACTGAACCATTCGTACTCGCGTTGGGCGAACAAAAGAAAGGCCGGATAGGTCAGCAAGCCGGTTTTGGAAGAATACATGGCGTTGATGGTGCCGTCGACAGAGGCGACTCCGGCTTGGGCGCGGGCGGTCATCTGGGCAACAATGGCGGCAATTTCGCCCTCCTCTTTGTCGGCCATTTTTGTGATTTCGAAAACTAGATGCTGGTCTGACGTCTTATACTGCCAGATGACAGGATTGCCGAGCAGGCGGTCGTCTGAGAATGTCCAGGTCGGATCGTCTCTGAGTTCATAGTCCCAGAACTCGCGGTCTTGAATGACCGGATACCAGGCTCGCAGCTTGAACGTTTTGTCAGCGCGTGCGTCTTTCCACAGCCAGACCACGTCGCGCCCAGCGCTTACTCTGGTTGACTTGAACATTGTTTGCACGTCTTCGAGCGTCGGCGCGATGTCGGTTGATGACAATACTATCGGACCCGACTCAACCGCTTCTGCATCTGGAACCTTTCTAAAATCGCCTGTCATTTATTTCCGCCGGCTCCCATGAACAGCTGCGTTGATTGTAGCGCACGGCTCACGCCAAGCAGTTACTGCCCGCGGAAAACTCAGCCCAAACGGCCGCCCTCCAAGCGCGCATGCAACCGACCTTTGTCTTTGCGAGAGGGCCCCGGGCAGCACCTCACGCAAGGTCGTGCATCGCGATCGCTCCGGGCAGTTGCCTTGGCGTTTTTTGTTTTTCCGCGACTGACGGTTCCTATATCTCTATTATACATACAAATGTATGTTTGTCAAATGCACTCAGTTTACCACTCGGTTCGACGTAACTAATACCGAGAAAGCTGGTCGGCAATGAATCTGAAAGAGTCGAACGAGGGATCTTTTGAACCCACGAGTTTGCCGACCATCCTGGCGCCAAAATCAAGTTGTTCTGGTCCATCAACTGCATGTTGTCCGAATTTTCGTTCGACGTCGGTTACCGGACGTCCGCTTGTACATTGATTGGCAGCGTACTCCGTGATGATTTGATCGGCTGAGTTTTCGACGTTTGGTGCGCCCGAGCATCCGTTGATCCTGGCAAACTCATAGAAGGGTCTGGTCGGATCTGAGAGTGCCATCTTCGGCCATTGTGCTTCCCAGTTGCCCAGGGCCCCTACATAGGTGCTGGCGCCGGCGCGATTCAGGACCACGTCCAGATCTCCGGTGACATCCACCATCGCCTGGGGATACTTCAACGGAGCTTCTGTGCCGGTGGAGGCCGGATGTATGAGTCCGACACCGGCCACGTCAGGCATAAATGCCGCCGTATGTCTGGCTTGTTCAGCCCCTTCGGAGAAGCCGATAAGGTAGCGATGTCCTAAATTCAGTTTGCTTCCTAAGAGTGAGTCAACCGATTGAACATAATGCACGTCATCGTACGAAGTTTTGGTGTCATTTAGACCGGAACCAGGAGAGTTCCAGGCGTGATAGTCCATGTTTGGCCCGGTGACAAGAGCTTTCATTATGGATCCGTACCAGAGCCCTTCCGTTAGTTTACCGACCGGCTCTCTGTGCTCCTCGGCAAGTGGATAGACAATTACCGCACCGGTATCATCGGCAAATTTGTGCGCGTCAGTCTCGTTCTCCATCAGTCCTTGTTCTGGCGGCGGCCCCGCACCGTGGAAAAGGAACCAGGTCTTGGCTGGCCCGTTCTTGCCTGCGTCTTTGCCGACATAGACTTCAACTTCGCGCTGTTCGCCATCGGAGGTGATGCTCAAAATGTGATGTCCAGGTGTGAGCGTGGGTTGGCGCGTCTCATCTGCTTCTTTCATCACCCGGTCGACGGTATCCATCTGGTCCCGAGTTGTCTTCAGTTGGCCAATGGGCATGACCGGCTCAGCTGGCGGCAAGAACACTGGTGCTTCGGGCCAAAAGCCAACTGGTCTATAATCTGCGAGATTGGGAATGACATCTTGATCCGCGAGCACGTGATGAAGATCAGAGGCGTCTCGTGACTGCACTTTGGTCTTATCAAGACTGGCTGTGATCAGGTTCCCCTTATCATCAACTCCGATAATTTGGGAAGCGTCTTTGATTCCTGCCTTATCCAAATTGAGATTGCAATTCACAGCCTCTATGTGTCGCAGCCACTGCTGCGGCTCCAGGGTGGAATCTGCAGTCTGCAAGGCTTTGAGCTTGGCCACTCCATCAGCAAAATTGCCGGAGTTGAAGTCATTGACGATAGGACTAATCGAGTCGTGTAGGTTCATCTGCTCAGGGGTAATCTCTGCCTTCCTACCGGCTTCGACATCACGCTCGTACTGCTTGACGCGTTCAACCTGTTCCAGTTTAGTCGTATCCAGCGAGCCAAGAGCAAGAAAGGATGGCGGTTCAACCAGACCAAATTGATCTTTTGGAGTGGCCGGATCTTCAGGCGATCGTACCTGACCGCTTACCAAACGTGCGTTGACGGTAAGAAGGTTGCCTTGATCATCTACGCCAAAAATCTGTCCTACATCTTTTAATCCGAGTTTCGTCAGATCGACTTTGGAGTTGAGCACCTCTATCTCGTGGCGCCACGCCCCAGGCTCCTGACCTTTGGCTGCATCTTCGAGCAACTTCAAGGAAGAAGTTGCCTGAGAGATTTTGCCTTGATTGAAGAGGTCGACGACCGGCTGAACGGCATCTTCTGGATTCCACAATTTTTGTGGACCGTTATTTTCTGAGCCAGCGCGAGGTTGCACCGGTCTGTCTGCCGGAATCTCTGGTGCCATGAAATCTTCTGCTTACGGAACTGAGTTTTGGACTGTGGGTCTATTTAAAACCCGGAGTGCCACCTGGGCAAGTAGGGAAAATACGAAATCGCCCTTCAAGCTTCAGAATTAATAGTTTCGGAACCTGCTAGCGCCCTTTTCGAGGAGCGCCCCGCTCCGGTGCGCCAGCCAGAGCTGCCTTACCTGCCAGGACCAGCGTTTCCAAATCATCGCCGTGGTCAGGCAAGCCGACGATACCGCATTTGATACTAAGGTTGGTTTTGTCCAGACCTTTTTCTAATGGACTGGAAACGAGAATTTCTATCATGCTGCCTGTAGTCTGAGCGGCTGCGGCCGGAGGCTTGTTTGGCATAACCAGAGCATAGATGTTTTCCTCCAGGCGCCCGGCGAATTCAAGATCGCTCTTGATTAGATTCAAACGTAAACCGGCAGTAGTAGCAGCGGAAGCGCTCAGGGAGACGCCATCATTGCGCACCATCTCGAAGACGATCAGAGACACCGGATACCCGAATGTTCTGAATCTCCCGCACTCATACTCGAGAAGTTTGATGAATACGGAACTGCTGAAAAGTCCTGAACGGTGATCTTGGAGTTGCCCTCGCAAAGCCAGTACGGCATCGCCGGCGGCGCCGAGAAAGCCCAACTGATTGATGGACTCGACCGGTTCTTCTTCCTCGACTTCGACGCCAAGTGTGCCCGGCGGAGCCACCGGCTGGTTGTTTGCTGCTTTGAGAGTGCGGGCTTGGTCGAGTTTGGCCGTGACGGCTCCGCCCAGTTGGCTGATGTCATTTGCAACTTTTTCAATCTGGGCAGATTCAGCCGTCCAGATTTCGGTTTGCTCGTTGCCTACATGTTCGAACAGTCTCCAGGTTGGCATCTGGGCTCCTGGTGGAACCGTGGCAATGAGTTGATACATCTTCGTGCCCCCTGGAGGCACCCAAGTGGATTCGACTCTGGCGCCGACATTGTCGCGCACACGTTTGAGAACGTAATGCAGATCGTGGACTGTAGGCGCACTGGTGGTTCGGGGCAGCCGAATTACACGTTGTCCTGATTCTTGACTCATAGCCTTCAATTATACCGGCAATTGGCAACCAGTCTCGGCCCAAATCGCAACTGTTGATAGTTGCTAGTTTTGACCTTGCAGGATCTGGTTCAGTTTTTGCTCTTCCGGGCTAGGCGCAGGACTGGTATTAGTATTGGTGCTGGGAGCGGGGGCCGGTGCTGGAGCCTGACTTGGGGCTGGAGTGGGAGCGGCAAGGGGAGCCTGCGCCGGAGTTGAAGTTTGAGCTGGAGCAGGAGCTGGTGCGGCTGTCGGGCTGGTATTGT